>FTLB01843417.1_pt1 | contig 10299 bp, 10 predicted proteins | sample 1658291 | NCBI WGS metagenome assembly FTLB01 (sample SAMEA3914812, study PRJEB12502) | metagenome | biome: forest; material: soil | place: Canada | collected 2011-07-07 | depth 0.1 m
GTATGACTCTGCTCACTGCACCATCGGCTGACAACTCCAAAACGCGACCGCCAGTGTGAGATGGAGCGGAGGCGGAGAGTCCGATATCGAGGGCTAGGATCTTGGGCCCCTCGGGCTGTGACGACAAAGGGGAGGGACTGTAAAAGCCGCCATTTTCACTCTTGGCGCCCAGTTTCCCTTCATTTATATATTCCTTTCGTAGCCAGTCGACGGGGTACGTGGGTAGGTGGCGTTCCTTGATGAAGTGATCCTCAATCAATGCAACAGTATCAAGACCGACCGCTATTAATCTTGCATTAGTAAACATCGGCATGTACCCTTTGAAAGCCAACGCCTACTTACAATCCATGGTTTGACACGGTCCTTTACCAGTGTTGCTGAACATTAGCGACCACATAGCGTCGATTTCCTCCGGCACAGATACTCCTTCGGCCAGAATCATCAGAGATTCGCGCTTGACTGCAGCCCAAAGGCGGTTGAAAATAAATCCTGTAGATTCCTTTCGCGCCACAAAGGGGATAGTGCCAGCCTCCTTCTGACGGTCAACCATGAATGGGAAGATGCCTGACTCAGTATGACCGTCCGTCATAAGCTCGACAACCATCACGGCAGGAGGCATGTAATAGTGTGTGTTAAGGATCCGAGCTTTCGTAGTAGCAGATACCTTGTTAAGCATCTCAGAGGATTTGTAAGAGGAAGAATTTGTAGCAAGTATGGCATCGATCGGCGCGAGAGTTTCCAGATCCGCAAAAGTGTCGAGTTTTAGCTCAAGTTTCTCCGGTACGGCTTCAATAACGAGCCAAGCATCCTGTACAGCAGTTTTGAGATCTTCGAAAGCACGGACGGTTCCCTGCTTGGCTGATGCCGTGTGGGTGTATTTGGTCATGTTCTTCTCGACATATTCGAGGCAAGCCTCACGTTGTGCTGGACTGGGGTCCCGAACATTCACATCATAGCCCCCAGATACCCAGCACGCGGCTATGGAGAGTGTATTGTGAGAATCTCTCGATGCCAAGAATTAAGTAAAACTGCCAGTATTTCTCAACGTACCGATTCTTCTTCCAAGCACTCCAGCCCCGATGACTACTACGGGACGGGCGCGATAGTTGGACGGAGGAGTCCACAACGAAGACATTTTGATTGCGATTATCGGGAAGAAGGATCAGAAGGAATTGCGTCTTTATGGTAACTGAAATCGAGCGAGGCTCATGGACAGCAGAGAGAAGTGTGCGGATGCCGGAGTATTGTGTAGAGTTGGGTAGTACACTTCAGCAGTCTTGTTTGGTATGTCGAATATAAGGACGTGCCAGCAGTCCGTTCTTATACACATCTAGTTTTATTGTAAAAATCTCCTTCTGTGACCGGTATATTCGGAAACAGCGGAAGTCGCCCAACTCCTCATCGATCTTTGACCCGAAGCCGTAGTCACTGCAATGCCGGCGTACCGCCGCGTTCAGAGTCATCTCGATGGTCCCATACAATGCAGCCTCGGTGCAGAGCGTCGTCAGTGGGGGATTTTACTATCTTGCTTTTGCACGACGATCCACCGAGTAACGTTAATGAGGATGATCATGAATATCCCGCATCAATTCGCCGCCTACGTCGTTATCTCCCGACCAAGGCACGACTTAAGTGGCTGCCGTCACGCTTTTGCTAGGTACCCTGCCTAGGTAGGTAGTTATTCTTAGCTTCCAAGTTCTCCGCTGAGTTATTTTTCAGCCTCGGCCCTACGCCACCGAGATCCACAGAGCTCGGGAGGCTACCGATGGACCCACAACGGGCGCTAACGGCAGTCAACGGCCATTGAAGCATGCCAACCACGACGGAAAGACCGGCCGCATGTAGTCTATCCAAAAAAAATTACCTGAGAGTTAATCTCGCGTTCATCGTGAAGTAAAACCAACGCGAGCTGAACAGGGCTTGAGTGTCACGAGCAAAGAGGCGCAAATTCGCGCAAAGTTGGGTGCTCGCATCATGGGCTAGGGTCGATCGGTTATCGTTGTTTCGCGATGGTCTTTCTTATCAGTGGATAAAATACACAATCTAACAACAGTAACTAACTTCTTAATCGATCAAAAGGAGAAATTACAGCACTGTCCACAGCAAGGTGAATGGGATGATCAATTTAGATAGCTATTGAGAAAGCCAGAGCAGAATTCTAAGAGAACGAGAAAACTATGTTTACTAAGATAAAAAGCAAGTCTAGAAGCAGAAGATCTGGTCCGTCATCTTGGTCGTCGCCTTGGGCTGCTCAAAGCCCAAGAGGGTCAAAGATTTCTTCGCTGCGTTTACCATTCCCGGTGGTCCGCAGAGCATAACTTTAGAATCCGGGCCAGGCGAAGGGAATCTCTCTGCCATGAGAGCCTTGGTAACATATCCGGTGCCGTATTTCCAGCCCGCGGGAGCCTGGTCGAGCAGGTAATAAACCTTGAGATTTTGAGGATACCGTCTTGCAAATGTCTCGAGCTCCCCACGGAGTAGAATGTCCTGCTCAGATCGGTTTGCATAAATCAGGCTGATCTCGGTGGTATCGCGATCATCTTCACAAATTGCCCGGATGAGTTGATACATCGGCGTGATACCAGTACCTCCTGCAAGCATGCCGATTTTCTTGCAGATCCCGCGTTCGTAGCGCATCGCGCCTTTAGGGCCCCGAAATAATACCTCGTCTCCTACTTCCAGCTTGGCGAGGTAGCCTCCAGTTAGTAGTCCGTCGGGGTAGGCCCTGATGATCAAATTGATGATCCCTTTGTCGGAGTTATTAGAAATCGGCGTGTAGGACCGCTGAACAGATTGGCCGTTGACAACAGCTTTGATCGCGACATGCTGTCCGGTTGGCAAGCCAAGGATAGTCTCAGACGTTGGAAGAGCAAACTGGAGATAATAGACATTTGTCGCCACCTCTTCTTTCTTGACGAGGGGGAGGGCATGGAAAGTCGAGGGGTCTAACCAGCCTCGCTGAAGTAGAGGTTCAGGCTTGATCAATGTCTGCGGGATCGATTTGTGAGCAGGATATCGCTGAAATCCCTCACTCATATTGAGCATCTTAGATAGGCGCCTGGCCAACATGGAAGAAGCAGCGCCGAAAACACTCGACGAGAACACCATGCCTTCGACAAATCCAAAGCCCCGGTGTGGCGCCCTCTCCCACTTGATCCAGCCGAGCATAAACTCGAAGTCTTGTTGAGCAGTAATGGGGAAATATCTGCCCCTCTTGTAGATATATGTGGTTGCGGCAGCCCCGATACCAAGGGCAATCACGCCGAAAACGTGAGATCCCGACATCAGCGACTCGCGACCCCTTTTCGATGACGACGATCGCGTAACGAGAGCTGGCCTGGAAGTGCTTTTCCTGTTAACTGCCCCTCCCTTGAGGCTCCCTACGCGGTATGCAATCATGATCTCATTTGCGTCCTCGGAATGCCCAGCACTGTCGAATGCCTCACTGGCATCCTGGCCAAGAGCCTCGAGCAAGACATCTGCGCCACCAGGATGGTCGTGGATGTAACGGGTTATATCGTACACTGCGGTAGCGAGCTGGTCAGTTTTTTTGCTGTCTCGAGTCCATAAAAGGTTGCATTGGCGATCGCAGATAAGACGCACCTTGGCCGTGAATCACCATCCAAGCATCATCTGGTTTATCATGGCTCGCAACCTCTTTCATGGAGAACTCAGTTATCTGTTCTGTAGACATGGCCGCTAAGGTCTTTGAAATATTCATGAGGAGTGATTGGCGATGGGGAATGTAGAGAGTGTGTCAGTGCAAGGTGCAAGACGTTGCGTCAGGATCAACAGGCAGGTATGACAAAAGAGCACACAGTCGAAGACGCCGAAGAAGTGGCCAAGGTCGAGTATTTGAGGAAATACAACCTAGAAGGTATGCCTACCGGGAATCCGGGCGTAAAATATGTATGTATCTTCGTGTCGTGCGAAAAGTTCGACAACTGTAGGATTTTTTGAGGTGGGCTATTAGCGATATTTCGAGTTCTCGGATGCTGCCGAGGCTGACAGTAGGATCCAGACGGCGGTCCGCTTCTGGTGTCCGCTTTTAGCAGCAAGGGACAAGGGCGGGTCGCGGCGTATGTACTAGTCATGAACCACGTTACAGTACCCTCGCTACCCTAAATCGCCCGATATTATCATCTGCGGTATTACCGATAGCGCTAATGCGCCAATGAAGGCGAGATCTGCAATAATAATACTTAGCACAGTGACATGACGCACGCTTGAAAACACCCTGAGCAAACAAAAAGTGACACCAACACCACAATTGTACGCTTTGCAACGTTTATGCAGAAGTATAATGGAGATTTTCTGAGTTCTTTTTTGTTCCTATCTCATCGGACTCAGCGGGATAACCACCATCATAGCTCCGCGTCCGAGGCACAGATACTGTGGGTAGCCTAGTAGGGTGCATGGTGTCATATCATGAATGGAGACACCTCGGTCGGCCTCAAGTGATCCATGATATTTCTCAAGAGCAATACATACTTGAAAAAGCCTTATATAAGAGCACCCTTTAGTGATCTCGGATACATCTTTTGTCATACACACACTAGCCCTTTGACCATCAAACAAGCTCGGACTCCTTCTTTTCAAATAACTGTTTCTTGCGGACCTAGTTGGGTCGCGGGTTGAAAATGTCAACTAAACAGTTCTTCATCTTCGGGGAAGATGCCTCAGTGACCACTGATATTGAGATACCACCGACCATTGATGACGAAGGTTTGCAGCACCTTGTGGCTGCGCACTTCGCTATTGTAGAGCCAAAAGGTGAGCGAGCGTCGTTCTCACGTCTTTCTTTCTTCCGCTGCTCTCCAGTTGCGCCTGGATCATGCTGACAGTCGCGAAGGAATCGCTTTTCTGTACAACCAGAAAAGCTCAACCACAGCATCCGACATCGTCGCAGCGGAAGGTCCCATAGCCGTCACCATTGACGGAAGGGCGGTTCGTGAGATTCCAGGCCCTGATGGACAGCCTTTTGTTGGGAATTATTTCCAGGTCTTCCCGGATCATCTTGGAAACCACCAGCGTCTATTCGAGAAGTACGGACCAATTATTAAAACCACTAACATGGGTCTCACGGTACATCAGACCAATGATCCTACCCTGGCTGCAATCGTCTTCAGCGAGAGCGATTTCTTCACCAAGAAACTGATCAAGGGGCATCCTCTCGAGCCGCTCAAGAATAAGGAGGCAGGAGTGTTCCTCGGCGACACCGACACTGAAGAATGGAGAACAGCGCACAAGTTTCTTCCTCCTGCCTTTGGCCCCAAAGCTGTGCGACACTATGCACCTACAATGCAGTCAACCGTCGAGGACAGCTTTAAGGTTTTCGATGAGCTCGACCAGAGAGATGAAGCATGGAATGTCTATCAATACATGCTCAAACTTGGGTCTCAAGCAGTTGGCAAGCTTGTGTTGGGATTAGACTTCCATCACTTCACTGCCGTTGACGCTCCTCTCCACGAAATGGTCGGGAGGATTGCAGAGGTTCTCTCGTTGAACAAGAAAATCACCAGCATGGGTAGTTGGTATGCTATGCTACCTTTCGGTGATCCCGTTAAGCTGAAGAAGGTTAGACAGCGCATTAATGAGATGGTAAACGAGTCCATCGAGAGAGCTTCTCAGGGTGGTACCGAGGACTTGGAACTTCAAGAGGCTGCACTTAAGGCTAGCAATATGGTCGGTAAGCTACCATTTTGCTTGAAGCCATTCCTGGTCTTAGCATTTTACCAAGATACTGACAAGAGAGTGATCAGACTATCTGCTTCGGGCCACGGACAGCAAAGGAATCAAGTTTCCCAAGGAGCGGCTCATGGATCCCCTAATCGTGGCCACTGGAGCCGGCTTCACAACAACCAGCTCTTTGTTATCATGGCTCATTTACGGGCTAGTTGAGTATCCGGGGATGCAAGAACGCCTTCTCCAAGAGCTCATAGACCATGGCATCGACGAAAAAACACAGATCACGGCCGACTTGACGAATAGACTCACCTTCCTTGATAAATATATCAAAGAGACACAACGTCGTCATAATCCATCGTATCAGCCCGGCCGAACCGCCAAGGTTGACATGGTTCTCCCGGGAGGATATAAACTTGCTAAGGATTCGGTACGTTGCAGTAGACAGTTTTATGTTTCATAGGTGTCCTGGTTCTAATATCTGGCAGATTGTCATCCCAGCTCTGCACCACATCCACAATAATCCCGCACTGTGGGACAATCCAACCAACTTTGATCCGGACCGGTGGGATACCGACAAGGTCAAGAAGCGACCCAATGCGTCGTATATCCCCTTCGCTACTGGTCCCCGTATGTGCATCGGCTTCAACTTTGCGCTGCAGGAGGTCAAGGTCTTTCTTCCAAAACTAGTGTATCGATACAAGTTCTCACTAGCTCCGGACGGTCCGATTGAGTACGATCCCATGTTTCAGCTAATCAGGCCGAATAATCTATATGTCCGTGCGGAGAGACGGGTTAAGTGGCCCCCAAAGTCCGAATGAAGGTCTCGGTAATACGACACCTTCCTTACATATATGGTAGACATTCTGGAAGACAAGAGAAACCTTGCGGCGGAGATAATTCACGGGATAGAGAATAGATGGCAATGAGCTGCGATGAGCTTTTACAGTTCAAGAAAAAGAATGGAGTGGCTTGATACAACTAGTAACAGAAAATCGGCATTCATACTTTTCGTCTTAATTTATATGTGCATTAACTTCGACATGTTCTTGGTTGGGTTGAGAACTCCAGTATTTCGTTTCTGCAACAAGATTAACCCTCTCACAATGAGCTGTATTCTCCCTTCATGCCAGTTTTAGGGTACACGGGTACTGTTTGGACAGGCTATGCATGCTGGCCCACTGGTTGCCCTAAGTTCAAAAGAATTCTTGCAGGCCGAAGCGCCTAGTGTTTCTTATTGATCTGCCATTTTTGGGTCATGTTAAAACCATTCGTGTCTTCAGTTCCTACGGCACTGGTACCGTCATGTTGATATGGATGCACAACCTCAGCCAGGCAAGCGTCTTTATTTCCGACCACGACATTGGTCTTGTTGCTCATTAAGAGCGTAGTTTCGTTGCAATTGTATCGCTGTTTAAAGGGGTGTTTTAACCGAGGGCTCAGATTGTGTGTCCTAGATCGGTTTACAGACACCCTGCATTGTTTGATCTGGTATTTTACAGGGTCAAAAAATACCCGTACAAAGATCCCAAGAGGCAGGCGGTGGGATTAGATCTAACAATAGAATGCCAAAGTTGAGAAATGGCACATGTATACAGATATTAGAGCCGCCCACACGTAGTTACCTCTAACCACGTGCCAAGAAATTCCAAAGTTCATTAGAATCCTGAGTTGTGCTTGCTTCTTTCGCTTGCGTCAACGCCTGATCGCCATCCATGGGGGATTGCTTCCATGGATAGATCATTTCTTCATCGATCAACAGCTCCTTCAGCGGCATCGGGACTTCCAGGTTTGAGAAATCAAACTTGGGAAATCCTTCACCTTCTGGCATCCAATTCAGTGCGGATTGATCGGTCGCGAAATGCCACGCCTCTAGGTCCAAAGATTGGATAACAGATGCACTGCTCTCAGCCTCCTCGGCGCCATGTTGCCGACGCAAGTTCTCGAGGTCGGTCAGTGACAGTCCAGCCCTCTGCCACGCTTGAATAATGCGAGAGAGCGCGGTTTGCACAATATTTGCGCCGGATCTGGCAAGCGGCAAGTGTGGTCCAATGCATTCAAGTCGGTGGATAGCTCCCTTTAGGCTGCCATACGGTCGCCAGAAGGATTCGTGGTACCGCCCGGGATTTGATATCAAGACCACAGCGAGCAGCATAGAAGCCTCAAAGGTTGGCACTGTGCAATGAATGTACATATGTGATTTGAACACATTCATACTTTGGAACAGTCGCTCCTGACTTTCGAGAATGGTAAGTGCGCTGTCGTACACCTGACGTTGACTCTGTTCTCGTGTGAATATGTACGGACGGTGCAAAGCAATTAGAAAGGCATCGACCAAAAAGCAGAGCTGCTCGCGGTGATTTGGAAGAAATGGACATTCAACATCCCATAAGGTATCCGGATCAGGCGTACGATAGAAACCTGGCAACGACTTTCTGAACTCAATGGCAAAATCATGGAGTTCTTTGACCTTTTCAGGATTTCCTGGGATGGGCCCTTGCGCCTCCAGGTCTCGAATCTCGCATAGTCGACGTGTCATTTCTAGACGCAGGATTCGTTCGGTCATTGGAGTGGGCTTTTCGAACTCGGATCGCCCAACTGGGACTCTGGTCAAGCGACCAATGGGAATATCACAGTCCACTGGAGGGCTAACAGTGCACTGCTTCAAGCCGGTGAATATAGGAAACCCCTGAATAAATGCTATAGAGCTAGAAAAGGTTCAGTGTCCTATTTATCCCGGCTCTACAAACCAGAAATCACTCACATGTCAAAGACAAAAATGTTGAGCCATGTGCGTTTGCGCATCTCGTTCTCCCACAGACACTCGAGAAGCTCTTCCGCATGACTTGTCACGAGTATATCAGGTTCGAGGTGTAGGCCAATAGCCATCGCGTCTCTTAGGAAAGGATTGTTAGTGTTTATCAAGAAACGGTGAGCGTGCTATCATACCGTATGGTCTGCCTCGAGTTCGCCGACACGTTTGCCAGGTCACCCGTGTTCAGGAGCCACAGGTCCCTCATGGAACTGTGCTGCACCCCAATAAGGGTGAGTTTTGCATCTCCAACAATGTCGCACAAAGAAACTCCACAGTCGCTATATTCCTTGGATAGCTCCTCGACTGTCTGGGATGGACCGAATCTAAGTTCGGCTATTTCGGCTTCGTATGGGCCTGTTATAAACTGCAACGTGATGGCCATGACCTGGAATATCAGAGCTGGAAAGCATCTAATCTCTTTAGGTAGACCATTTGGGCCGTCCTTGGTGAGTACGCTGTGGGCAAGGCCCCACCAACACGCTAGCTGCTCTTCAAAGATGATCTGATCCAGCGGGGAGCATTGTGCATTAACATGACTGAAGAAGAACTGAAATAGCTTGTCGCAGTGATCTTTGGAAGGAATTCTACGAATGTAACTGTAGTATTCCGAGCGGTCGTTGATTTGAGCTTGTGGTACTGTCACCATTTGTTTTGACGGGATGACGATCTGGCCAGTCTCGGGGAGAACCTGAAATATTGCATAAGCCTCCAAGCTACGATCACATGTCGATGCCATACCTTGGTCAGCATTTTCAACGAGCTGAGTGGATCCGCATCAAAGTATCCATGATCGAGATTATGGCGTCGCGTATCTGGTGCTTCGGAACTCTCTACCAAAGAGGCGTGTTCACCACGCGAGGACAGCAGTGGCGCCGGACTTGGCAGACTTTGTGTCATGAGTAAAATCCCGCTTGATTTGGCTTCAAGGTTCATACCTTGTAGGTTTGCGGGTGTCATAGCTGCAGATATCCTGCGTTCCGCGGACCAGGCATTGAATGCATGGGACCTTTCGGTCACACTGTCTCTCCGGTTAGTACGAGTCGAGACAGGTGCCTAATATTCCAAGCCACTTGCCTTTTGCTTTCTTTTCCGGCATTCGGTACAAGTCAGTATGGATCGGATGCGCTGCCGTGGCCTGTTCGTGCTATCCATGGTATTTCTTCCTGCTACTGGATGTAGTAAAGGAGTTGGTGGTTAGGTATGGATCACCTGAAGTTTCATTTAGTGGGTCGAGTTACTGTGGGGCAGCTCTGCAAAACGCGTCTGGGCCAAGACTCTGGACAAAAAACCAGCGACTATACACGACACAAAATCTATTAGCCGCACATTTCTATCTCGAAGCCCTTGTGGAACACAACAAGGATTCTTAATGAAGATGTTATCGGGCTAGTATACGTGTTGCCTCGTCCTTTTACTTCACTCGGGACAAGGGCTGTAGGACATCGTACGGGGCGGGGTACTTACCAAAAGTGCTGACTCACCGCCTTTTTCTGCCGGAAGAAAGAAGTGGGTTTAAATCCTTAGTTACCGAGGTTACCTACTATCGAATCACAATATTTGGTGCACTTCCCCTCCCACACCATATTTGCTACAGCTCATTCTGACCATATCAAGGACAAGGGTGACTAAAGAGCTATGTGTCTTGCCTTGTGCTCCAAGGCGAGTCTTCGGATACACATGTACTTGCTTAAATATATTAAAGACGTAGGTAAAGATGGTTGGATTGTTGAAATGGTGTTAGAGCCATCGGTGCCAGGGGCTGGATGTGGTGGATTTACGGACGGCCAGAGGGTAGATAC
>FTLB01843295.1_pt1 | contig 10277 bp, 16 predicted proteins | sample 1658291 | NCBI WGS metagenome assembly FTLB01 (sample SAMEA3914812, study PRJEB12502) | metagenome | biome: forest; material: soil | place: Canada | collected 2011-07-07 | depth 0.1 m
GCATGAGCGCTAATGCGACGCAGGGCGAAAGACTCCAGAATACCAAGGCGGATTTGTGCTGGATGGAGGTATGTTGCCGCAGGACAGCTGGTGTGGAGGGTGTTATGAGCGGCACTAATTTAACCACCCCCAAATCTAGGCGTCCATTTTATCGCCGGGCTCCGTCAGCTCCTTGGCGCTGCGGGCCAAGAAGTCAAGCATATCGTAGCCTTCTCGACGCTCCTTGTGGAGCGACTGGGCCCCATCGATACCGTTCACGCGGCGGCGGTGACCAAGGAGGGCAAGACCGGCACGATATCGATCTCCTTCGGCGCCGAGTTCAAGTCGGGCCTGGAGATCGAGGTGGTGACCACCAACGGCGTCGTGACCTGGACCCCGGTTGGGGTCAAGATCGCGAAGAAGGGTGCCGATGGCGAGAAAGAGGAGAGCAGCAAGGACTACGCCTACAGCTCTGGTGTAAAGCAGGAGTTCGAAGCCTTCGGAAAGAGTGTCGTTGCCGGCAAGGTAGACCCCAGACAGACCCCCGAGGAGGCACTCAAGGATCTCGAGATGCTGCAGTCCCTCCTGGACTCAGGGGATGGCAAAGGAGCAGTGCAAACGCTGGAATAGCCGATCAGCGAGGACCAGTATAGTTCCGTGACTACTTGGCAGAGGAGTGCAGGAAAACACACTGAACAGTGCAAGAACCTGCGGGTATATACGTAATATAATTACAAAGCAGCTAGAAGGAAGGTGATGAGCCATAGCAAAGCGAATTGTATCAAGAATCTAGACCAAGAAACCGCTCAAATAGTCTCAGAACCAGCTATACTCACGTGGCGACGACCAAGTCCCGCTGGCCGTATTAGGAGCCGGCAATCAATATCGGTAAAGAACTCACTCTCTCGTGCTGTACCGAGAATTTCTGCCAATAGATCATTTAGGGTATCCAAAGCTTGGGGAACATGAATATCAATTTACACCAACGCCCAGAACTCTGGAGTAGCCTGGTCCGTCGGATAGAGGATGTACGGGGCGGAGAACCTCAACGCGGCAGGGTAGAAGGAAAGTATTCCCCCGACTGGTTCAAGACTACCTATATTCTGGCAAATCCCGGCAACACAGCAACAAGTTATACTGCTTGATCGCTGAAAAAACTTGGCCAAGAAACCCGGGATACCACTCGGCTCCGGGTGGTTGGCTGGGTAAATTGTAATAGACTCGGCTAACTAGAGTATCTGCGTAGAAGGCACGGGTATGCTGCAGCAGCCAGCCCTGCGGCAGTCTTGAATAAATTTCCCGAGTTTTATTTATATACAACGGCCTGGAAACCTCAAAAATATTTCGTACAGAAACTGGGCGCAAAATGAAGTGGTTTGTTTCTGGTCTGCTATGGCTGCTGGTCATCCATACCGCTCACTGCCAACACGGTCATGGCCATCGACGTCCACCACCACAACTACCACCAGCACGACACTTCGTCCTGACCCAGAACTACCTCCCTTCAAATCTGACCCGGGGCTTCGAGTTTAGAACTGTAATTATATTTCCCACCCTCTATTCCAGAATTTTTTTTCTCCCCCGTGCTAATTAGGTTCCCCAGGCAGCAGACTACCCAGGGAGCGGTGATCCAACCAATGGGTTCGTCAACTACGTAGATCGAGCCACGGCCGAGTCACAGGGACTGGTCAAGGTCGTTCGCAACCAGCTATTCCTAGGCGTGGATAACTCGAGTATCTTGGACACCAAGTCTCAGGGACGCAGCAGCGTCCGTCTCGAGTCGAAGGAGACGTGGAGCTCGGGGCTCCTGATCGCTGATTTCGCGCACATGCCTGGCAATCAGTGCGGTGTCTGGCCGGCATTGTACGCCCAAATTTCCTCTTCCTTCTTTTCTTTCTCCTTCTTCCCCTTCCCGCATAACACAGGTAGGCCCGCAGGTGATCTGACAAGAAAATACTTAGTTGGACCTACAACATGGAAGAAGAGCCGATAGGCGAGATCGACATCATCGAAGGCGTTAACTTCCAGCGCGACAACATCGTCTCCCTGCACACGGGACCGCCGTGCCGGTTTCTACCCGGGTGGCAGTCTGGCAAGGAGCAGCGACCGAACTGCACTCTGTGGGATCTACAGAAGAACCTCTCCAACCCGTGAGTTGTTGGCCCTCGCCCCGTGGCGCCTCGCTTGTGTGTGATGATCCCCCTACTCAAACAAGGACCGACCGTCCGCGTCGACAGGGACGGATGCGGCATGACGGCGTCCGCGCCAAATTCCTACGGCACCGGGTTCAACGACGCGCGCGGCGGGGTCTACGCCACGCTGCTAGAGGACCAGGCCATCCGGATATGGCACTGGCCGCGGCACCGGATCCCGAGGGACATCGCCGCGGGGCGGCCCAACCCGGCAGCCTGGGGGGTGCCGATGGGACACATGACCAGGTGGCTGGGCGGGTGCGATGTGGCCAAGACGTTTCATACTCAGACCATCGTAAGTAAATTGCTGTAATTACAGCGTTGGAAATTACGTCTTCTGTTTCTTCGACGCTCTTTTTTGGGTGCAGAGCTTCTCTGTTACTTAGTTGCTTGGGTTAATGACGCTGTCACTGATACGAAACTACCCCCAAAAAGATCATCAATATCGATTTTTGCGGCGACAATGTCCCACAGGAGGACTGGGAGGCCGAGCCCAAGTGCAAGAAATACCCTACCTGCAACGAGTTCGTTGCCAGGCATCCTGAGGCGTTTCGAGATACATACTGGCTTATAAACTCGATCCGAGTATACGAGCGTCGAAAAAGCCCTCGCGGCCATACGTGATACGTGTCGAACGTTTTTTTCTTCATCCGTGGACAAAGACTGGGAGGGGTGAGCATTCGCGGGCCGAGGTGTCGGACATGTTGGAATATATACAGCCAGTCGTATTACGCAAGGGAGTCACTGGAAAAATAGCAGGCAGGAGCTGATTGTTTTGTTTAACTATTATTGCATACTATGCGAGCTGTTTCTCAAGCCTATGCTGATGAGTATCTAATATGGTTCGTCGACCAGATGATACAGGGGGCACCTCAGTGAGGTAGGTATTAATTTGAGGGGGGTAAATAGGGGGCAGCGGTGAGGACCGGCTGCTGGGGCGAGCGACCTCAGTCTTATCCCTGGCTGGGAGACACCTAGCCAAGGCGCAGAGCGCATATTATCAATCCAGATCCTGGTGGATTGGCCCCATCCCCAAGTCCAAACAAGAGGACGAACCCGTGCCGCCGGCCAATGCTCCCTTTCGGGTTGGAGTGCAGTTTCAAACGCCGCCCGGTCGAGTCTTCCGTACCCGGAGCTGAGTTGTTCCATCGGGGGTATCAAGTTGGTACTGCTGACCCTGTGTGCGAGACGCTGTCGGGTTGCCTGCTGCGATTTTTTGCCGAAGTTTGTGCTAACGGTTGCCGCATCACGATTTCGAGTGACCTGGTCGTGGTTGCGCACCGCGAATCTGGAGGATAGGGAGGAGAGCTTCTGGCTTCGCACGGGCTGCGGTTTGATACAGATAGATCGCAAGGAGCACGGTCGATGTCCCGGCAGTAGACTATGATACGTGTTAGTAAGATATGCCATCATTTTGGAACAGCACAAGCTTGCGAGATGAGATCCGACGTACGAGGAGGGAGACGGGTCTTTGGAACAGCGCGCCGATGGCACAGCTCATGATGATGCTCAAGCTCGCGGCGAAATTCTTGGCCACGTTGTCCGCGTACGCGATGCAGACGGCTACGATGATACCTCCGATGGCCTGGAGCAAGATGGTCATCCACACGAGCGGCGTATAGCCCACGAAGAAGCCGTGCTCGGCTATCTCCGCCCCGTCCTGCCAGAGGACGCCCAGGAACAAGGCAGGGAATATGCTAAAGAAGGCCAGCTGCGCGTTTCGGGTCAATACGGATACCGAGGCCAACGAGTCTTTCATGATCTTTTCAAAGTAGACACAGGTGAAGCCGGAGATCAACGAAGCCGCGAGAACCGCCACGAAGCCATGGACGGCGCTCATGCCCGAGGCATCCGCCCCGCTCTCCAGCGAGGACCATAGCGAAAACGGGTCAAGGTTTTGGACGGCGGAGACAATGGAGCTTTTGAGCTGCTCCAAGGTGTACGTGCCGGAGGAGAGCGGCTCGGAGATCTGAACGACGGCGACGCCGATGGTGAGAAGGATCAGCGAGACCCATTGCCGGCGCGTGACTGATCTTCCCAGCAGGGCGATGCTAAACAGCACGGTCGTGAGGATCTTGAGCTGGTAGGTCACTTGAAACGTGATGGCGTCGAGGTTGCTGATGGCGACGTAGACCAAGGTATTTTGGAGTGTGTAGAGGCCGGCCGGCACGATGAGCCTCGTGCTTCCGGACGATACCAAGTCGTGATACAGATGAGCGGCGGTAGCGGAGACCGACTGACTCGGTGTTCTCCTGGATAGATCATACGCAGCACCGGACAGACTGAGCACGAGCTTGATCACCTCAACCAGGAGAACCGCTGTGGAAGTGAAATAACGATGGCCATTTGGAACCGGAACTGTCCTGGCATGATGAAGAATCTAGACTACAGTCAGCGCACGCAGCTCTCGCTTTGGGGTCTTGCCGTGCGCGGAGGGTTGAGTTTACCAATATCAGTGCCGAGTTTTGGATAACGAGCTATTCATTTTATCTCTTGGTAAGCACACCGAAGTAAAATTCACGACCAAACATGGCTCAGGGACTGCTCACCAGAGCCAGCGATGCACGCTGAACTGACGCACGAGAGACGTCAACAGAACCCAAGACCGGCAGCCCCACCGTGACTCTGGAATTCTTGGCCAAACCTGACTTCTCCATATTCCCAAGGTACGAAAACCACAGACGATGGGCGAGAAGGGAAACCGATCAAGAGCACCAAAGAATGCAAGGGGGCGGCATCGAATAATTCGAGAATCTTTTGTAGAATCGTCCGCTGATGGAGAAAAACCCAAAGGCCACACGATTGGGAGAGAGCAGGAGCTTGTCCGAAGCTTCCCGAGACTCCGGAGCATAAGCATGTGCTTGGATGGGCGCCGCAGAGAACTCCGAAAGAAATACCTTGCTAGGTACCTTATGCATCTATCGGGGAGGCACAGGAGGAGCAACAGCAGCTGTGGAGTAGTTGAGTGGGCATAGCGACGGGACTTGGAGAGCTGACAAAAAAATAATTGGGGAAGGGTATTTGCAAGAAAAGAGGAAAAAGTCATCAGAAAATCTAGACCTTCTCCGATCTTCCTGGCAGATCGCCGGGAAGGTGCGAAGGGGGGAGCGCCTTGCCTGTTACGGAAAACTTTATGTGCGTTAGTGGGAGTATTGGCGGTTTTTGACAGCACCAGACTCCCCTGTGAGCGATGTGGGCGGCTTCAGCCAGGCCCTTGAGGGGCGCCGCGGCGCTGTCGCGTGACCCCACTATCTTACCTACCCGACCCTGGTAAAAAGAGCCTGGCAGGGCAAGCTCGCGCGCGCGAAGAGAGGCTCGGCCTCGGAGAGGGGGATCTGCCCGATTGGATATTTTCGGGGGCCGAAAAAGAGAGAGAGAAAGAAAAAGAAAGCAGTATTACCCATGCAGGCCATGTAATTTTTTCTTTCCTTCTCCTTCCCTCTGCCCCATTCTTTGCCGCCTTGTTGCATCAGCGTAAGATGATGACAGTATTTTACGCCGTATTTACTAATAGGTTTCTTACTGGGTGCCCGACCTAGCCTGCCGGGTATTGAAACTAAGTACGGAGTACGAGGTGTGAAGTAAGGTACAGTAAGTAAGGACTGTCTCTGTACCTTGCCACATGCTTGCCAGCCAGACAGCTTGGCAGGCACAGCAGACCGCCGGCTAAGAGCTAGAGATGAAGCCAAACGTTGGTGCGTATACGCGTTGCTGAGAGCCTGAGACAACGCTACAATAGCACGGTGCTACTGGGGAAACTGCTTAAGGTACAGTACTGTAGGTGGTCATTATTCATGAATTCGAGTCTACCCCTGGTTCCCATGCGCCTTTTCTCCTATTCTATGGCGATGCTGGTATTATCCTGTTGACCCTCACGAGGTCGTTGAACCAGGCGTACCGGCTCAGTATTAAATACAAGTGCCTGTCCCAGGAATACTGAGAGTTGTGACTCCGAAACGCCTTGCGCGTCAGGAGATAGCGATGCCACGTGTTGACAGAGATGGCCTTGTTGCCGTAGCTGGCATCCGCCGTCGTGACAGGGAAGAAGATCGCCTCCAACATGCGCCAGGAAAAAGGTAGCGCGGTCAGGGGCAAATCCCCGAGGAACGTGTATTTGCGGAAGAGCCAAGTGGTCTTCAGCATGTACGCCACCGGGGCTTCGGGATCTGTAGATGCGTAGTGGCTGCAAAGGTTGTCAGTATAACGAAGTGGAGGCTTGGGGGAGGGAAAGGGGGGAGGGGAGGTTAAGATGCCATGACGGCAACGAGTCGCGTACCTTACCGCGGCGCTCACGGCGCGATGATTGATGTGACCAGAGACGCCTCCATCGTCAAATGTGAGAATCTAGGGCGGTAAGTCAGTACTAACGCTAGGGCGGTCATGTGACGGGGAGCGATCGAGACAAACTCACGGCGTCGATCTTCCATTTGCTCACGTAGTCCTTGACGATCCCCTCAATGATGTCTGTATTCCACCAGACTCTGGGGTTGTCTTGGAGCTCGGGGTGATCCAGGGCGACGCATCTCGACGTCTTGATCCCCAGGGACTCGCAGGATCCTTTTAGCTCTTGCTTTCTAAGCTCCCCGAGGCCGTAGTTGTTGCCTATGCACGAGATCCCACTCCGGTTAGTGCCTGCTTAACTCGAGTCTTTTTGGTGCCGGATCTCCAAGTCTCCGGGAGAGCTCGCTTACCCGTCGACATGACGATGAGACCGCCATTGATGTGATGGTTCCTGTCCAGGACGCCTAGTATGCTGGGGGAGAAGAAGAGGCACTCGTCGTCGGGATGCGCTGTGACGATGAGAAGGTTCTTGGCGCCCTGCAGCTCTATCGGCAGCAGTCGCGCATCGCTACCCAATAGGTATGCGAGTACCCACTGGAGAATGAGGGGAACAAGGACGACAATAGGGAGAATGCGTAGAGCCCAGCGCCAGAGGCGTTTGGAGGCTCGGAGTCTCTGTAGCAGCCGAGGCAGCGCCTGTAAGAACATCGGGGAGGTGGGACGACGTTAGGAACGTGGCCAGGGATACGATCCCCCGAAGCGGAGAGTGGGTAAGAGAAGCTTGTTTTTTTTTTATTTGGTGAGGGAACCCAGACGCAGCCAAAACACACCACAACGGTGCGGTACCAAATGGGGGGGAAATAAAATAAAATAAAACACAAACAAAAAAACCCCCGACCGAGATCAGTATGAAGGGTATTATCGTAGTATGCGAGGTGCGAAAAAAAAAAAAAAGGGAAACACAAATTACGCCCACACCAAGCTTAAGACACAAAATACCACACAACCAATCTCGGCAGTCGTGATGGAGGTGGGGCAGTGGGGGGAGGATCAAGCGGAGTGAGCGAGGAAGTGACGATGGAGTGTGGTAAAACAAAAAGAAATCGCCTCACTCGTTGCCTGTTCAAGCCTGTTCAAGCGTGTAGTACGGTAACTTGTCGGGCAGCAAAATGAGGGAACAAGCTGCGAGAAGCGAGCGGACGAATAGGACGTTGCTGACCTGGGTCAAGAGCTGAAGAAAATGATGTGGACATGGATGATTGGGGGAACCCAGAGAACCCAAGGCAAACAAGAAACCCAAGCAAAAAAAACCCAAGGGAACCTCTTCTTTCTCTTGGACCTCCGGATGAGCCGGAAATGGCGCAGGCACCGGGTCATTGACGGTGGAGACGCGGCGGTGAGTTTGTTGGGACCCTGGTCCTCTTTACGGCTTCTGATTGGCCCGCCCCCGGTCGCACCACATTCCTTGCATGACAATCTCTGCCCACGACAAAGAATTGTCGCGTGCACAGTTCAGTCCGCCGTGAGTCAGTCAAGCCAGTGAAGCCACTCCATCCAAACACTGTCCAAGGCTCCAAAAAGTAAGCTACCCACGGTTAGGTACCTATGAAAATAGCCACTACTAAGGTACTATGACACCTACTAAAGGCGCATTACCTTACCTTAAAGTACCACGGTACCTTACCGAGTCTCTCCGTATCAATCCACCCATTGGGAGCTTACCAATGCCGCGAAAAAGTGGAATCACTGCTTCGCTTAGCCCTACCAAATGCTATATATCCCATATATCGCCTATAAGCATATGACCGTCACAGACTCGCGCAAAAGTCGCCCGTACACCAGCCCATGGACATGCCGCGCCCCGGTCGTTCCTCCGTGCGAAGCCTATGCTTCCTTTGCGGCCGTGGTGGTGCTGACCAGCGAAACCTAAAAGTTCCTCCTTCCCTGTCCTTCGCCTTTTACTACCCTGCCTCGCCTGCGTCTAGGCCACTCGAGTTCTTTTGTATGCCTCTGATCCCCAAACAAAAGAAAAATCTGCTAGATAGATCCCTTCTCATCCCTTCCCCCCTCCCTCCTCTCACCCCACTCTCTTCCCTTCCTTAATTCTCTTGGCTAAGCTTTTGGCTCCTGGTCTTCGTCTCCTTGGTCTCAGTCTCTTGCTCAGCAACCACCAGTCCATCCCTCCCTAAAGAGCGACTCATTGGGCAATAAACTCGTCTCCGGCAGCATCGGCCGCCCTTGGGAATTTTCGAACGCGCTTCGTCTCTTGTCTCGTCCCCTCCACCGATCGATACAGCGACTGAGCGATCAGTATCATGCCATCCTAGCGTCAGGATTTCCCGTGGTTGCCGTGCCACCGCTCCCCCCCCCCGAAGAAGCCCATAATGAAGGTATTACCACTACTCCATCGAGTCTACCGGGACCGTCAACTTTTCTGGCCCCTCGTCGCATTGTTTATTTTCTTCGTCTTATGGTCTTGCCGCCATCTCCTCTATACAGCATGGACCCTCGCTTCGCTCCCCATCATCTGGTCCCGCGGCTCGTCGCAATTCCTCATATCCGCCGAAGCCGATGCCTTCGACGTGACCTTTGCCAACTACAGTCTCGCCCAGGACACGGCGCGGCCTCTCTACGATGATCTGGTACCGCCCGTACTGCATCACATCTCCCTGGGCCATGCGCCCATGCGTCCGAAATGGCGAGAAGCCATGCAGGCCTGCTTAGACTGGCATCCCGGCTGGGAGAGCCACGTGTGGACGGACGAGAATGCGCGCGACTTTGTCGCCGAATCCTTCCCGGAGCTTCTCGCAACCTGGGACGGCTATCGCTACCCCGTCCAGAGGGTCGATGCCTTGCGGTATATGGTGTTGTACCGCTACGGAGGTGAGCTTCGATATCCCGGCTGCTTTTCAGTTCTTTTCTCTTTTTTTCCGCGACGGCATTGCTAATCATGAGTACAGGCGTCGTGCTCGACATGGACCTCAAATGCAAACGCTCCCTCGGCCCTCTCCGGCGCTTCAGCTTCGTCGCCCCGGCCGCCCACCCGACAGGATTCTCCATCGGTTTCATGATGGCCAGCAAGAACAACGACTTCGTGCTCAATGTTGTACGGAGCCTGGAAGCTTACAACCGCCACTGGCTCATGTTGCCGTACCCGACTGTCATGTTCAGCACGGGCTGCCATTTTGCTTCGTACGTTTCCCTGTTTGCCTTCTCCCCCCCCCTCCAGTATAGGAACAACCGGCAAGATTCTGCTGTGATCCGGACCATCCGTTAACATTGTCATCAGCACGATCCACGCCATCCGGCCAAACCGATCCGATCTCAAGATCCTGGGCGGGACTGAGAACTATCCGAAACTCCACATGCTGAATGGGCCTGTTTCGACCCCGATCTTTGACCATCTGGGCAGCTCGTCCTGGCACTCGTACGATGCTTCCCTGATCGTCAAGTTTGGCAGAATCTTCAGGCACGGGCATCGCCTGTTTTTTATCATTGGCTTCCTGTGCGCGACCTGGTTCGTATTGCGAAAATTACGATCAAGAGGGTTTGGCGGCTGGCGTTTTGGCAGGCATGAGAAGAGCGTCGAAGACAGGTTTGACTGGGCATGATGACCCCTTGGAGGGTCCAAAGGATCACGTAGACATGAACGAACCGCCAGGTACATTACCATTAATTATTTAATCCACGACCTCACATACGTACATACATAGGATCGATCACGGCGCCGGAGAGCCAATTTATTTCAGAGTCATCTATTTTGTCGAATCTTGTCGATAGCAAAAATTGCGATGCTGCACATGTGATGACGTGAAGAATCCTGCC
>FTLB01002561.1_pt2 | contig 10255 bp, 11 predicted proteins | sample 1658291 | NCBI WGS metagenome assembly FTLB01 (sample SAMEA3914812, study PRJEB12502) | metagenome | biome: forest; material: soil | place: Canada | collected 2011-07-07 | depth 0.1 m
GAAGCCTGCTGTTACGACCATCTCTCCAGGAGGAGCATCTTCCTGTTACGTCTTATTGTTTTCTGCTGTTTTGTACTGGCATTTATGCGCTTAGAGCCATGTCGCAACCGAGTGCTCGGTGTCGGCCTTGATTTTCATTTTACAGGGGGATATCCAACAAACAGGGGAAGGGGACTCGTTTAACACCTCACAGGTAACGAGAAAAGTGTATTGTCGAGGCGCAAGGGAGTTATCTACTTAGGGCAGCGATATATGCGTCCATAGAGTTGTGGTTACTACTGACTGAATATTAAATCTATTTCGCTCTCTACTCCTGACCTGCCCTCTCGTGTTTCGTGTCCTACTATCTCATTAGATGAAGCTACATGTACAGGTTGGAAGATATGATAGTTGTGTTGTTTCGGTCAGAGCTACAACGAGTACTAGGCGACAATCTGGACGTGCACGGCTATTGCTACCAAGAAGACACGATTACGAGGTTTCCATATAATCAGCGCCGTGCGGGCAAGGAGGTTTGGTTTATAAGAAGTGTCGATTGCGTGCGTGGCCGGCCGTAGGACCTATGAAACTCTATAGCTTAGAGAAGATCTTCTGCGACAAACGACTCTTGGGACCTCTGCCGTGCAATCCGCCATCTGCCGCCATCGTCCATGCGCATCGTCACCGTCATACGGCCGATGCCGCGCATGATGGCATCCATGAGCATTGGGTCTTCATCCCATGACCCCACGCGGCGTCGCTCATTCCTCTTGTGGTCCACGGCCCGCGAGCTGCTTCCTTGTGCCACCCTGGTTTCCTGCACCACCACCGCCACATCGTCACTGGGAATCAAGGAGGGAATCAAGGAAACGCCCCCCGAGGAGGAGCCGGGGACAAGGTCAGTAGAGTGGCTCGGAGTGGGCGCTAGAGGCTGGAGAGAGCCACTGCTCAGGAGATGGTATTCCTCCTCGTTGCTCAAGGGAGGAGTTGAACCAGGAACGGCTTGCTGCCCCAAGACCGGTTGGGATTGTGGAGGGCTTAGGAGGAGAGTAGAATCGGGGGTAGAGACTCTCGTGTCGAGATCTAACCAGTTCCTTTCATCTTCTACCTCGTCGTTGCCGTCAAACCCGCCAATAGGATACCCCCCCTCGCTCTCGGCATCGTCCGAGTCCACGTCGTGGGTCTGGTCTCGTCCCTCCAACTTGACACTACTTCTGCGCTTTCTCCTGTAAGACGAGCTTGTGGCTCGGCCTGGGTGCTGTGCGATCCATCCTGTCCGTCTTCCTACATCCTTCTCTGTATCGTCCGCCTCTGTATTCCCCAATTCTTGATCATTCCGTTGTAGCTTGTTTTCCTGGTATTTCTGGGCCGAAGAAACATCTGCGCCCTTGAGAGAAAGCGGCGTCTGGCCCAAAGTGGTAGGTCTTGGTTGAGACGAAGGTGGGCTCGGAAGCGACTTGGTCGTCCGAAGCACCAGTTGCGCCGAGCCGGCCGGACAGAGCAGCGAGGGTATGGAGGTATCACGGCCGCTCGGTTCGGACCGTCAACGGCTATCGCCGGGGATGTGGAAAATGCCCCGGTGTCGATGCGCGATCTCGACGACCGAATTGGCGAGTCCGTAGTCTTTGCGGCGTGGGAGGTTGCGTTAGACTCGAGAAGAGCGCAGAACGGCCGGAAGAGCGGATCGCACGCAAGGTAGAACACTTACCAACGTTGGTCCCGAGATCGATGGAACTAAGCACCTTGATCGATAGGTCAGGGTTCACTTTTCCGATGAGCTGGGCGCCGTTCCCGGCTTGCAAGTAGGCCTCCTAAGAGGAATGTCAGCCCGCCATTGCCAACGCTGCGGATTGGAAAGAGCAGGATGGAAACGGGGATGGGTTGCCGGAGCAAAAGTAAACTTACGCGATTCAGATGCGCCGTGATGCTACCGTCGGCATCAATGGTGGCCTCTTCGCCGCGAAGCTGGGTGACCTTGCCGATGATTGTGACATTCTTGCCGACGTACGAGTCGAGATAAGCGCTGGTAATGCGGGGGGTCGATGCTGCCTCCATTTTGCTGCTCTACCGTAGGAGACTGAGAGCAGTAGCCGAGGAGAAGATCAAAGAGAATCGGACACGGTCGATGCCAAAGGTAACCTGGCTATGTGTTCAGTGTGGATGCTTGATGAGATATTGTTGCCAATGACACTCTTTTCGGCCAAAGGCAGCTCGTTCGTTGAGAAATGTCTTGTACCTTGAAGAGCTCCTAGGTTGGTGAGAACAAATGATACTATAGGTCGAATTATTCTTCTGGAAAGGGAGATCCAGCTTAGAATTGACACAATGCAGCAGTTCTTTTGGGTATCGCGGCACTCAATTCGTCGTTCGTTTACCGCGTTATTCTCGAAGCTACGCGTGATATTGACTTCTCTCCTTCACGTCTAGGCAAAAAGCGCGTCTGGGTTTGGAGACAGCGGGGAAGAGGGGTTGATCTGTTTGGTGGGGTCGTGCCTGCCTGCCACGTCTGCGTGGCTGCTGTGCTGCTTGTCGAGGCCGCGTAGCCACGATACCGATCCTGGGCCATCGTCGCCTCCCCCAATCGCTTCCGCTTTCACATCTCATTTCTCAGTTCTCACATTATTTTACCCTCTTCTAGACTCTTCTTACTTCTACACGACATCTCCTTAGCTCCGGTAGAGCCCTCGAATCGGTCGGGAGCATCTATTCCAGATCATCATATGACAGTCGGGGGATCCTAGTAGGGTTGCGTTAGTTTTAGCTAGGAGACGTATATTTCCTAGAACGAACGTTGAACGCATGACTCTGCGATGGAGTGCAGGGAAACTCGTAGGGAACCCACGAAATCACGCTGAAGGGAAATGCGGAATTAAGACCACGGATTCTGCTTGCTCAGCGACGATCGCCACATCCTTCCGGCTGCCGTGTAGCTTTACGATATGGTGGTCAGATGGTCCCGAAGAGAGAGATCAGGAAGAAAGGGTACAGTAGTCAAGATATCCACTTCGCTGCATGAAAGAACACTCTCGGAAGGCAGTGGGAACGATTAGCTACAGTGGTGGCATCTTGCTGGTCCCTTTCTCCTCCCCCCCTTCTCTTCATGTCCTTACTAAACATAGATACTGCACATTTCCTCGGACGCACAGCTTGGTTGGGCTCAATATCGGCCAACAGCACCTTACCTTGTCTACCTGGGCCACATGGGACACCTAAAAAAGGGGATTTCTCCTCAGCTGAGCCGCTCGAGGAACGTTCTCGCTGGCGGCGAGTGTTTTCTCGAGCCGGAGAGGGAAAAAGGCAACTACACACGCTACAGGAACGGTGGACTACCTCGCTTGCTCGCCTAGAGAAAACCCGGCCAGTGCTTCCTTGGGTCGCCAGGCTTGGCTTGCTACGGAAGCACTCTAGGCTCCTGGTATCCATGAACTCAGCCCAAATAGCGGGTCGACGGACGCCCACAAAGCGGGCGGGATACAGAAACGAGAGAGCGCCAGAGGTGTGGGTGAGCGCCAGAGGGTGACAAGAAGCGAGCGTGTCGTACTCTGCCGGGTCTGCCATGGTCTGCTCCCAGCGACGGGACAAGGAGAGGGGAACACGAACAGGGGCCGGCAGATCGCGGATAACCGGACGATCTTTCAGCATGCGTGATTTGCAGCTACGCTAGCGCCCGTTCAACCCCTCCATCTATGCTTCCTAGGAGCGAGACTAGACGAAGCTCCGACCTGGGTCTCATTCGCAACTGGCTTCTGGTCCTTTTGTGGCAACTAGCAAGCATGTCAAGCCCATCTGCGTGGCATGACAGAGCGGGGTAGCCTCTTGCCAGCGGGCACTTGGAGCCACGATACCCTCTCAGCGTAGCGCATACCTTACTTCCTGCTTCGAATGCACCGTGTGAGAGGGTTTCGGTCGTTGCTCCTCTCGCTTCCCCATTGGTGCCCCCCAGACCAAGCCGAGACGCAAAAGAAATCGATGCTATCTGGGAAGACAGAAAAAGGCGATTTCCTGCCTCTTCGCTGATCCCAAGCCCGCATCGACCCTGTCGGTCGCTGGCCAATCCCGCCGGGGAAAGTGCCGAACTGCGAATCTCGGCCGTCGTGTACAAAAGACGGATTGGAGACCATGCTCCTTTGTCCCAGCCCGAGCTCCAAGAGGACAGAGAGTGATTCTGAGAGGGAGTAAAAGACACACGACAAGGAGAGAGGGACAGACCGACACACAAAAAGGCAGCCTGCGGTTAGAGGAACACCTCTAGCTCCCCAAGCTATCTGACCTTAGGTACCTCACTCGAGCTACGTACTCCAGCTACAGTACCCACGTTGCCCTGTCTACCTTGGCAAGTTTAGCTATACATGCTATAGCACCGAGAGTACCTCTAAGAGTGGGTACGGCAATACTAGTGGGAAGTTTCCTAGGCCATTTCGTAGCATTTAGTCAATTGGCCTGGCCAAACTTTCCCGGACCTCAGAGCCCATTTAAGTTTCATCTACAAGAGTCTTCCCAATCTCAGTTTCAGGCGAACTGCCGCAGGCTCCGGATCTACCTTACCTTTGGGTATCTCTGGCTCTGGCGTGCCGTCTCGAGAGGAATCGAACGTGTGGGTACCCCGTGTCTGGAAATCTGCTTGCTCTGTGAGTCTGTCCGGCTTACCAACAATAGGTGCCGCACAGTATGTAAGTTGGGTCCCAAATGTAGGCTGGAGTGGCTGGTAGGGTACCTAACCTACAGCCTTAGCGGCACCTCGGCTACGCCAACGTGAGACAAAATCGAGTGAGGTGAGAGAGAAAGAGTAGCTGAGTAGGTAAGTATCTCGATCCACAGCCGTGGAGGTAGTTTGGTGAATGGCCTGAGACAAGAGTGGGAAAAAGGGAATCCATCCCTCACAAGAAAAAAAAAACCCAAAAAGTTAGCTCTCTCGTTTACCCACCGAGCACCGAAATCAGGCGCCCTCTTCCTTGATGCTTTTGAAGGTCAGACATTCAACCCACTTCTGGGTACGGTACAGTACCTACGGTATATAGACAGATGCTTGTGAGATATTAGGAGGTTGCCACCATAAATAAGTAAGGTAAGGTAAAGTACCTTAGGCTCCCGTATTGCAGAACGAGGGTTGATGGCGCTGTCTCCTCACCTCGGGGGGTACTTGTAGTCTGATAGAGCAGTGGAAAGTACGTACAATACCCTAACACCTTACCTATCTACCTTACTTCCGTGCCTCAGGGCCTAAGGTACGGTATTTATCGACTTAACTGCATACCCGTATCCTAAGGTTGGCGGCGCGACGGCAAGGTACGTTGCGCTGTTAAACCCGCAGCGCACATGATATGGGAGAAACTTGTGCCCCTCTTGTTAGACACGCACCTCGCATCTATAAGGTAAGACGCTTGGGGAGGGGGAGGAAAGAGAGAAAGAGAGAAAGAGGAAAAGAGGAAAAGAGAGGGGAAAAGAACTTCACTGTAATGCTTTGCTCCTGCTTTCCTCGCCGTTTCTGCATCTCGCGTTTTGGTGGATCAGAGCTCCGCTAGTGATCAGTCAGTCCTTGCCTCCTCCTCATCCAGCTCCTCCAATCTTCGTTTGCATGGACACGCAACATCCCCAACATCCCACACGCTGCTAAAATGTAAGGTATGTGCCTTAGCTTCTTTCTCTATCCTACCTCGCCTGGATTTATATCCTGTGACAAGCCCGAACTAGTGAGAGGTACCGAACCTATCATCGGCCCTCCGCTGCACTTGAGCTTTTTGCCATTCTCTCTTTCCCCTCCATCTCGTATCACTTAGACCCTCGGTCTATTCCTGCCCTGCTGTTGTCATATTTCCCTCTCGAGGGACAAAAAAAAAGTGTGTAGCTATCCTCTCTTCTCTCCCTCACTCTTCTCCTATTTCTCTCTCTCTTCCTCCCCTCCCGCACTCCCTCTTTGTCGTTTCCTGGTGACCCGCACCGAAACCATCAAAGCAGTTTCTTTGGAGGTTTCTCTCCCCATTCAGGGAAGAAGGGAAAAGAAAAACCCCTCTGCTTGATCCGAGAGAGATTCCCATCCCCGGCCATACATCCAACGGCCGGACCCGTCTTTGCCATCCAAAAACCCCCTCAACAAAGGAATGCGACCGACCCCGTGGGTCACTGTTTTTCGTCTCAGTAGCACAACATTCTCCGGAGGGAAACCTGCGTGAATAATAAGCTGCCCAACAGGAGCAACCTGGAAGCCACATCTTGTGTCGCAAACACGATTGTTGCCGCCACACCTACAAACCATACCGAGCTCTTGGGCACCATAGCATCGTATCGCTCCAGCGATGCCGGCTTCCCCCAACGTATAACTCACTCAACACCAACAAGTGACAGCTCGTCGTCTCTTTCTCTTGGCTTCATTCTCCAATCAATCTCATCGACCTGCGATACGCGCGCCACTTAGCAAGTGCAACCTCGCGTCCCTCGGCCGCCACCCTCCCCAGCTGCTGTGTCTAATTCACTTCGGGTGCCCGGACCACAGCCAAGACATCTGGAAGAGTCGCTTGACCCTCGTCCCAATTAACAAGGTACTTAGCTTCTCAATTGGAAGAGAGAGCATCGAGCTTTCCGGCTCGGAAATCGTGGCATCTGAAATCGCTCTTCCCCTGTATTCCCCCCGGGCTCGTCGGGCATCTAGGGATCTAGAATCGCCCGCATCTTAACCTTGTTTACCCACCCTTTGGAATTCATCCCTTGAAGCACTAGCTACCTCGGGTCGGCCGGGCTAGCAACACCCGAGGCAGGATGGATTCTCCTTCTCATTTCTTCGCCGACTCAGTCGACCTTGAAGCGCCTGGCCTCTTCCCAGCGACGCCCGAGTGCGATATGAGGGGGGACGGGCTCGACGCACAAGCTATGGCGCTCTTCCCCACTAGCACACCAAGCTCGGAACTACCGGCGTCCATGGCAGGCAAGAGTCAGGACCTGCGCCCCGAGGTATGGGGCGCCGTACCCATGGAAGAGGATTTATTCGTGGACCCGTCCCTCGGGGGTGACGATGTTATTCGTGTCAAGAGGGAAAACTCAGAGAAATCGGACAGTGGCATGAAGGTTGCCCCGTCCGTAGGCTCTGGATCCCCCACTGGGAGAGCCCCGAGCAGCAAATCCACCGCCTCGGATCGGGCGTCCACTTCACCCAGCGCATCAACGGAGGTGACCCCTCCTCCGCCCTCGGAGGAGCCGGTGAAGAATCGGACCAAGTCGTCGCAAAAGCCACAAAAGACCAACAGTGACGCCCCGTCCAACGAGGCTCGGCACAAGAGGGATAAGTTTTTGGAGCGCAATCGCGTCGCAGCAACCAAGTGCCGGCAGAAGAAGAAGCAGTGGGTGGCCGAGCTGGAGGCGAGGAAAGTGGCGCTCGAGAACCAAAACCAGTACCTGCTGGAGCAGATCAAAATGCTGCAGGACGAGACGGGCCGCTTGAAATACCACTTGATGGCCCACGCCAAATGCAACGACCCAAATATCGACAACTGGCTAAGCGGCGAGGCTCAGCGCTTCGTCACGGCCCAAGCAGGACAACAGATGCCCCAGATCCAACCAGCATACCACCTTGGCTATGGCCGTGCTCCGGTGCCCGACCCTACTTCGCAGCAGAGTCCCATTAGCGCCGGCCTGGCGTATCCAGGGAGCGAGATCGACGGCCTGTCTCCCCTGGACCGCCGGGTCAGCATCGCCTATTCTCACAGTGAGTTCTGCCCCCAAGCCATGCCAGCGCAATACTGACGCGGCCCAGCGTCATCTCTGCAAACCACCTCACCCATCGACGGCGGCTTCGCCCCGGTCCCGTCACCGCCCTTCAAGATCGAGGACGTCGAAGAGGAGATCAACTTGGACCACATGCCGGACTCGATGTTCTGCCAGGATCAGTCTTTATTCCCCACCGCCTAGGTCCGGGGTCCCTTTTGTGTCTCTTTTGTGACCTAAAACAAGAAGCTCTCCCCACATCAACATGATTGGCACGACTGGAACGATACCAACAGGATTTTGATCTCCGGAGGACAAGGGAGGAGGGAGGGCCGGAGTTTTTTGTTAGACTGGACTCTAGAGTGTCCATTTATTCGATACCATTTTTGTCTTGTCGTGGGTTTGGCGTCTTCCCGGAAAACATAGATACCTAAGGGGATGGACAGAGTTTCCTCAAGGGCCCCAGGTATGGAAGGAATCAAGGACAGGATCGAGTTCGGTTGGGCACCATATGCACCAGGTTTTGAACGAACTCATGGTGCAAATAATCGCCATCGAAGGCTCTTGAGGAGCTGACAGAGTGTATGCGCCATAGGACCAGGCTGGCAGGAACCGGTCAGGCTATCACCTGCGGTCAGCGCGGTTGAGGGAAAAAAACCATTAGAGAGTGACGATGGAGTCCAGGACGGCGGTCAGGTCCTAATAGTTCAGGCGGTTCACGGAGGGGCAAGGAAACTAAGAGAGCAGGCGATGGCTTGTAATATGCTGTTTTTGGTTCAGCAGAGCTGAAGACTGTAATCGCCCAAGATATAAAACAGCCTAGGACGGCAGCAATGACAAATCCTCAGACTCTTTGAAGCTTGGCACTTTCGAGATGGGATCCCGGCTCCAACGTGAGGAAGAAGAGTGCCTGCGACTTGGAGAGAGGAGGTGGTGATTAATATGACGAGGTGAGACTTGGGGCGAGGTGAGTGAGCGTAGAGGCATGAAGAACCAGCATCCTTCTACCATGGATGAGATTGCCGACGTTGCGGAGTAGTACGATAGACCATCAACAATCGGCGAAAGGGGAAGGAGGAGCAGAATGCCAACGCAGGACCAAGTACGGCAACCTTTTTGTTATTTTCTTTGGCAGCCAGCACAGGAGATTTTTAGAAAGAAAAGTTGGAAGAAAATTGTATGAATTACAGCCTGGAAATATTAATCATGTTCCCCCTCGCGGGAAACTTTTTAGCCACTCAGTTATCTCAGCTTGGTCGCGGATGACGTCTTCGCATCCTGGGGAAATCGCCTTTTGGGGCGGGTTCGACGAGGTGTGATCCACATCAGTTGCATCATCCTCACGACATTCGAAAATGGCCGCACCCAAGTAACGAAGCACCGCCCTCCGTCCATTCATCCATCTCTCGCGCCTTTTTGCTGTTACAATACCGACCATGACTACTCGTTCCTTCTTTTCTCTCCGCGACGATGATATATATATTACAACAGATTACAGAAAATGCCCCATCTGGACGAAAATATAGATGAGAAGATGAATAAGAATCAGCTGCACACACCACCAATATTGGCACCGCCTCCGTGCCTGCTACTTGTGAAAATAAAGGGCACTGTTGGGTACGCATCTGCAAGGCTCCGAGCCACAGCCACAGAAGTGATGGGCACTCAGATATCCTGAATCCGAGAAGACCGTGGTAGAAGAGCCCATCATGGGCTGCGGAAAGTCCATGTCACCGAGCCCCGCGTCCGGAGCTGGTGCCATCATGAACAAGTTCTCCAGGAAGCTATCTGGCGGTGGCGGCGGTAGCAGCGGGCGCGTCAGGGGCGAGACAGGTTCTTCCCCCAGAGAGATGGACGCAGCAGCGTCACCATCGGAGCCCGTCTCATCCACCTCGAGTACGGTCTCCAGACGGGGAACGGCGTGCCGGGGTTCCTCACCGCGAGATTCTCGATACTGCCGGAACGCTGCTTCCACCGAGGTCTGCGTGATCTGAGGAAGGAGGCCGAGAAGGCGGACTGCGATGGGTTCCATTTCTTGCCGCGCCACTTCGACGAGGTTATCACGAACCAGCCGTGGAACGTGCCGGCGTATGAAGCCTTCACATTCGTCCAGCTCTCGTGAGTCAGGGGACATCCGACCGACATCTTCAATCGGCTCAAAGTCTGATGGTTGGCGCGCCGTTAGTTTCAGCTAGCTCTCGCATCGTCAGGGTTAGAATGGACTCACAAGGCGACGGTATGGTTTCGTTCGGAAACAGGAGGCTGTATATATTGCACCACTTGTCCTCCTCACTCTGAATACGTGCAGGCCGCTTCCTAGATCGCAGCTGCTTCTCTTGCTCGGGTGTCATACCCTCGGGAGGCGGCCCCGGCCGGGCTTCGCAGATATCCTCGCGGGCAACCGAGACATGCGACTCGAGGGCTCCATTGTCTTTGAACACCTTCTTGCATCTCTGGCAAAATATGGGTCTATGGCATCTGTATAGATGTTCTCTGGTCATACATCATCAGCAAGTAGGACTCGTATGGAAAGAGACAGGCATAGTAGACACGAACTTTAGGCGAGCGGTACTATCCCTGT
>FTLB01796711.1_pt1 | contig 10252 bp, 3 predicted proteins | sample 1658291 | NCBI WGS metagenome assembly FTLB01 (sample SAMEA3914812, study PRJEB12502) | metagenome | biome: forest; material: soil | place: Canada | collected 2011-07-07 | depth 0.1 m
GCGGCCGCGGCCGCGGCGCCCGCCGGTAGACCCAAGTCCGGCACGGCGGAAGATGGAGACCTGCGGCGGTTTGCGAAAGAATCCACGCCTTCGAGCGACAGCGGGACCGAGGCGGATGATGAGCATATCCTGAAGAGGCTTCCCGCACCGAAAGCAAAGCTGCACAAAGGCTTGCGCGGGAAGAACGAGCTCCTCTCGGGCACGTCGACCCCAGTGCCACCGCCCAATGGATACGAGGAGGGAGATCTGAGGGCAATGCCCCTTAGCTTGAAGAGAGATCTTTTCGGACAGGACCAACGTGTCCCCGCCGACAGAGCACGCCTGCGCAAGGAGATTGTTCGACGCCTCACCGAGCTTCTGCTCCTCATCTGCCAAGGGGGCATCGTTCAGTCAAATCCTGCCGCTCAACCCACAGTGCGAGCGTATCGATCGGAGCTCATCGCATCTTGGTCTTTACTCCCGATCCTCGCAGCTCTCTACCCGCTACGGGTCGTCATCTGGGCGTACAGCCATGGGTCGCCGTCGAGGGCCATCCCTTTATCTGTCCCGACCTCGTTCGACCCCGCTCCGATTTTCTACCCTCCTGTCGTACCGGTCCTAGTGGCCTTTCTGGTCTCGCCTCACGTCGAGGGTGTAGTCCTCCCCAACCTGGTGCTCAGTATATGCACTATACCAGGACAACTAATCCCTACCTTGACGCGAGACGAGCCTTTCAACGGCCTTCACTGGCTGCTCACATGCCTCCCTATATACATGCGCCAAGCTACTTTCGCGCTGCATTTCCTCGACGATGGCCCTTCCGCAGAGTCGCTCACTCTCCTCTACCCTATGCACCAAACCCTGTGCGCAGTTCTGCACAATCTCACAACTACAAGTCTTTTGCCCGCGGAGCTCCAGCTCCTGTCGGTCTCGCTCATCAACGTCCTTCTCCTCGCCTACTCGCCTCAGACTGTCATACTGAAGACCCTGCTCTGGGGTGGCGGCTTGGGCCTCCTGATTCTATGCGGCCCAGTGATTCGGCGAGGCATTGCGCTCGCTCGCGTACCAAAATGGCGGTTCAAGCGTGCGCCCGTTGCGCCAGGCGGTTCCACGTTCAGATTTCTCACAAAACTCCTGACCCCCCGAGGACACAAACACGACGTATTTGTATCCGATGCCGAGGGCAGCACCGAGGATGAGACTGGAAATTCATCGGATGAAAACTACGAGGCTCAGGTATCGGGTTTCGCGTCGTCGACGAAACGAGGCACTAAGCGCTCTGGAAGCATCAGCGTCGCCGAACGGGCCTCTTCGATCGCGGCGGGCCTCACGTTCAGCCTACCAGGTAGCCTTCACGGTCTGTCCAGGAGCTCAAAGCGAAGGCATACTCTGCCTTCGCTGCAGAGAAGCGGCGACCCGAGCGGGAAGACGCATACCCCATCGGGTCGCCGAAAACGATCGGCATCGTCAAGCGTCCGCGCTTTTTTCTCGTTGACCCAAGCCGAGGCGTCCGCCCGGAAGTGGTTGTACTCGGGCTACGTGTACATTTGTATCCTCACGGTCATCCTGGTCGGCATCAGGACGTACGTTGAGAGGTACGCGCTGGCCGGGGATGAACCCATAGGATGGGCGTTGGGATATCTCTTCGGCAATCTCCCGTGGTTCCGGTTCCAGGTGGTCCAAGCCAACCTGGAGAACTGGGTCTGCCTCCCTGCCCTTGGCGGCGAGCGGCATGCCGAAAGTTGTCACATGGGTTGGGTCCAACACGTGCGGCACGCGTCGTTCGGCGCAGCCAACACTCGACTGTTCCTTAGCGGGTACTGGCTCGCCGTCATCGTCGTGGGGCTGGCGGTCGTGTTCAAACTGTCGCCCATCTACGAGGTCGACACCCGCAGGAAGGTATTCCACTTTATGATGGTGGCCATGTTCCTCCCTGCGACCTTCATCGACCCGGCCTACGTTGCGCTGGCGCTGTCCATTGCCCTCGCCATCTTCCTGCTGCTGGATCTCTTGCGGGCAAGTCAGCTGCCCCCCCTCTCGAAACCCATCGCCAGTTTCCTGACACCGTACGTCGACGGCCGGGACCTGCGCGGTCCCGTGGTCATCTCTCACATATTCTTGCTCATCGGCTGCGCCATCCCGCTCTGGTTAGCTCTGGCAGCCATCCCCCGGATCGGCACCGAGCACATGGCAGGGTGGGAGGTCCTCACCCGCGACATCAGCATGGTGTCTGGTATCGTCTGTGTCGGGCTGGGAGACGCGGCGGCCTCTCTGATCGGTCGTCGCTGGGGCCACCGGAAGTGGCTCTGGGGCGGCGGCAAGAGTCTAGAAGGAAGCGTGGCCTTTGGCACAGCTGCATTTGTCGGTCTCTTGAGCGCACACGCTTGGTTGAAGATAGGGGGCTGGCCGGATGCCTCGGTCGCGACGGAGAAGCTGAGTTTCTGGTCGCCACGAGACTGGATGGTGACTGTCACGAAGACAGGCGCGTGCGCGTCCATGGCGTCGCTGACCGAAGCGGTGCTGACGGGCGGGAATGACAATGTCATAGTGCCCGTGGTGCTCTGGACCTGTGTCAAGAGCATGGATATATAAAGACGACTTCTCATGATACCAACGCCATCCGACAGCAGACGGTCTTTGCTTCGATAGTCCCAGCCTGGGTGGCTGGTTAGGCCCGGATCTTTGCTTTCTTAGAGCTCGAGCGTGCGAAAGACAGAAGGAGGAGGCGGACCTGTTTTGCGTATTTCTATCCCCTGCTACGGCAGCCCAAGCACGTACTGCATGACCGGCGTTCTCAATCGATAGATAACTATGACCAATATAATGAATAGATGCTGAAAATGAAGCCACAGCTTCGTAAATGTGCCAGTGGGTGCTTCAATCACACTTCTGTGATGGCAACCTGTCCCAAGATGTCATGCTTGTCCTCTCGCAGCAGCTTATCAACCCGAGGAACCATAGAAGGCTTCGTTGACCTCCGCATCACAGGCCAGGCTGGTGTTTACTGTAATCAGCAAAGCAAAGACCGTTATGTTGGTAGACACGGATCAATAGCTGTACATTTACAAGACGCAAGTTGGTATTTATGCAGCCGGGGGTACTAAACATGGGCCGGTAGCTATATAGAAGCCAGTCTTTTTTGTCTTCTTGTATTCCTATTATTCTAATCAAACCAAGGAAAAAATAACATCAACTGTTGTGGTATGTGTATCGGGATATCTTTGGAATCAGCAATTAGGACCCAACCGAAATCAAAACAAAATCGGAAAAGAAAAAAGAAAAAAGAAATCCACAAAATGAAATCCCACAAAGACAGGAGTATCTATCTATCCCAGCTCTTTATCCTTTCCCCCCCTCCCTCTCGCCTGCGCCTGCGTCGCCGTCTCTCTCTATCCACTCGGCCCTCCTTACGCCCAGCTCTTGACAGCGATGGTCCGGGACCCAGCCACAAAGCTTGGTGCGTAGTCGACGCCCAGGTGTTTGGACTTGAGCATGGCAATCAGCCAGCTCCAGGCCTTCCAGCTGCCGATCTGCCCGGTGCCCTTGGTCTTGCCGAGGCTGATGCCCACCATGAGCGAGCTGCTGGGCTGGTACTCGGGGAGCGCAGCCGCACCGGCGAAATAAGCGTCGAGGACTTTGACGAGGTGGACGACCTGATCGTCTGTAGGTTTTCCCTGCGGCTCCTGCAAGTTGCCCGCGTCGCCGACGACGAAGACGTTGTCCAGTCCTTCGACCTGCAGGGTATTGGTCTGCCTGACGAAGCCGCGGGCGTCGAGGAGGTCGGCGGGGACGAACTGGGTGTTGGGCACGATGCCGTAGGTGGGGATGAAGACGTCGGCCTCGAGGGTCTGCTTGGTGCCGTCCGTCTTGGAGAGCTCGAGGGTCGTCTTGGCGCCGCCGGCGGTCTTGGTGAGGCCGCTGACCTTGGCGTTGGGGATGATCTTGACGTGGAACTTCTCGAGCTCCCGGCGCGCCGTGTCTCGCATGTCGGTCTTGAATTTCTCGGCGAGCGGCAGGTTCTTGTCGGAGATGAGGATGACTTGCTTCTTGGTGCCGTACTGGGCCCCCAGCTCGGCGGCGAGCTCGACGCCCGTGATGCCCGCGCCGGCGACGACGACGGAGCTGGCCGAGGCGATCTGCTTGGTGAACTCGTGGAGTCGGTCCTTGGTCTCCTCGGTGGAGGACAGGATCTTGAAGGGCATGTTCTCGCGGAAGTAGCTGCCGGTGGCGATGACGAGGGAGTCGTAGTGGATGGTACGGCTCGCTCCCTGGTTGGTGACGACCTCGACCGTGTTGCTGGCCGGGTCGAGCCTCTCGGCCTTTCCGAGCACGATCTCGTAGCTCTTCGAGGGGTACTTGGCGAGGGTAGGGGCGATGGGAAGGAAAACCTGGTCGTCTGAGAGCAGATCTGGCACGATGGCGCGGACGGAGGCGATGTGCCAGTACATGTGCGTGTTGGGGGAGACGATGATGACCTTCAGGTCCTTCACCTTCTGGGTGGTGTGCTTGAGGAGATAGTGCGCCAGAGGCACACCGGCGTAGTTGGCGCCGAGGATGACAATAGTTTTAGCCATTGCAGGTGCTACAACAAGAGCTGAGGGGAGGCAGATGGAAGCAAGAGCAGGGGGATGGAAGTAGTATTTGGTATATCGGAAAGGGGTAGCAAGCAGGCCGGTAAGTGAGGAGGAATGGCTTGGGTTCGAAGTGTGATAGCGACCCAAGACGGCATCAAGCTCATATATACAATCACTACCCTGCGGTCTCCATGCCCTTCTCCTTCCTTCCTCTCCCTTCCCCCTGTCTGTCTCCTACCTTTCTTCAGCCTACGGGTCCGGTTCTACATAGTTCCCACATTGGAACTGAGCAGTTCGTTCAGTCGTCCGTTCAGTCGTCCGTCGACTCGTCCATCGCCTTCGTCCACCCACCTTGTCCAGCCGACGGACGAGGGGAGTACCATCTACGGACAAGCGAGCGGGAGCTAGGCAGTCACGGCATATAAACTCGCAGATTGCCCCTGGCCAAGGCTAGCAAAGCCTTGCGTCCCTGTGGTACACAAAGGTAAAAGATAGTAAAATATAGACCCGGCGGCTCAACAGGCTCCACGCGGGCGAGCCAGGGCTCAACCACGGGCGCCAGAGAGACCATTGCCCTACTCTACAGCGCTAAGAGGGTGTGGCTCATAGTGCAGGGCCCCAGCGGTAATTGGATCAACCGCTTGATTCGGGCACAAAAACACACCGTCTGCCCGTCCAAGAGCTTCTCGCCCGGAGACTTTCATCGAGGTGGCGCTAGGGCAAGTCGAGGCGAGACCTGCACGAAGGGAAAGGCGAGACGGGAGTGGAGATCGGTCTAGCCCCCTCTGGCCAATCAACTTATTCCAAGCCCTATGACACGAGCCAGATGAGGAAAGACACTGAGTCCGGCCGAACTTTTGCGACGCGAGTTGGAGCCTTTTCGGTACTTGGGTAAATATTCTTGCCAAGGACGCCGCGACAAAGTTGACAGGCGTAAGCATGTTATTTCTACGACATGAGCGTTTGGGCCCTGGGAATCCGCTTGTCGTAAGGAGCCCCTGCTTTTATATCCTCAACCTCTATGGGGTGGATTTGATATAACATTTCCTCCCATGCATCATGCACATGCAGAGTAGCATAGTTACCGTTCAGCGTTTATTCCGTTTATGTTCGTTGTTAGACTGACAATACTCAAGTACCTCCTTCTGTACTTTGAGATGCCTTCTCAGATCCTCAAAAAGCTTGGGAGAGAAGTGGCGGAGCTTTCAGGCCATGGATGGTGCGCATGCTTGCTGGTATTTACACCGTGTATTTTATTGTTTAATAATTGTCTGTCTCGCTTGGTCAAAGAAAATCTCGACGCCGCCGTATTTCTTCCCGTGTGTGGGATCCAGCGAAATTATACCCCCAAAACAGCAACTTGGCCATCCATAGAACAAATATCAAGGTATCATTCGCGCCACTCGACCCTACTTACTAACCCACGCTCCACTTGGTCAAATTAGAGGTTGAAAAGCAGGGCCAACGCAGCGGTCGCCAGCCCAAGTACGGCAGGGAGCGGCTGGCTCGCGATCGAGGAAGCTCCGCTGAAGAACGGAACATTCGACGGCTGCGACCCCGTGCCGCCGGTCGATGAGTTCGATCCTGCGCCTCCACCGCTCTGGGCCGGGCCCGGGTTGGTCACGTTGAACGAGTTGCCCGCTACTACCTTGTCCATGAGGTTGGCCATCATCAACACGCTCATGGGATCGAAGCCCTGGCGGGTCTGCGCGGCCTGCATGAGCATGTTCATCTGCTGCTGCGTGATGGAGCTCGTGTCGACGAGGACTTGTGTGTACCGATGGCTCAACGGCACGCGCGCGGGGGGGTTCGGGCCTAGGTACATGGCAGCCGGCGCGGTGCTGCTCGAGTTCTGAAGCAGGAACACCGACTGGCGACCGTTGGTCGTGTTGAACATCATGGGCGTGTTCGACAGCGTCAACCCCATCTGCATCCAGTGCAGCAGCGTGCTGGTCTGCGGCGGGTTGTTTGTCGGGATGTCGAGATCCACCATGATAACGGTGTACGACGACCCGCTCAGTTTCTGCGTGAGGCCAATCTGAGGCTGGTTCGAGGTTGCTATGTAGATGCCGTGTTAGTTATCGCCGATACTAAGGAAGGCATGGGCTCCCGCCACCCGCCCCGGTGCCCTTTGTCTGGGCCCACGGCGAGGCGCGCGGTAAGGACCACCTACTCTGCTTCGAGACGACCACCCCATTATCGGCTGATATTCCGCCATATTCGACGACCAGATCTGTATTAGACTCGGGTGCAAAGCCGCTAGGGGTCCTGGCCAGTGCGAGTGTCGCCGCCGCGGCTTGGAGAAGTAGAGATTGAGACACCATTTTTTTTTCGATCCCTGTCGAACAAGAGTAAGGTACGTAGTAACAAGAAGTGGAACAGAAAAGGAATTAAAAATACTAAAATTGTCAAACAATTCCTGGCAAGCCTGGAATGAAGAGTCGTGCGAAGAAGAAGGGGAAAAAAGAATGAAATGACGTTGGTGTAGATCCGTCAAGGATGCCAACGACTTCTTTGGTACAGTATTCTCGTGATGCGAAAGGAAACCCGTCCACACGCAGGAGAGGGAGGCGTATCTCGTCTATTTACATTGACGCACCAGAGCTGCTGCTCTACAAAGATAATGGCTTGCTGGCCGCCGGCATTTTCTAGGCAAAATGGGCTTTTGCCCAGGCCAATTGACCAGAATGACCGCGGTGATGCGCGATGAAACATGTTCGGCGGCTTGTAACGCGCAGCATGAAGCATAGACTGCGATCACACTCGCCCGGCCCCGTCTCCGTCGCGCAATTGGGCCGCGACTTCAGACGAGAGGTCGATCACCGAGACAACTTAACTTGCCTATCACCCTTGTTCATTCACCTGGCCCGACCGTGGCTGACGGGGGATCGGTTTGCCTATTACACGGGTCATGGGCTTGCTTCAGAAGCCGCATGGAAGCTTTTTCGTCTGGTCGCATCTGTGACCTACCTACGTACCCTCGCTACCTTACCTACTCCTATTCGCGTGTCCAGCGACCCGGAAGCAGGCCATGGTCTCGGTCCTGACATAGCGCCAAGCTTCCTGCTTCACATTTGCATATTTAACCAGCAAACTCTTGAATGCGCCACTGCGCCGGGTGTGTTCGTACTTTGCATCAGTACTTTACAGTACTCTCTACTTATACTGCTGACTTTGCCCCGTCTCGAGATGTGAAACAAGGCGACAGACAATTCGTCCGTCCCTCCTCTCGCCAGTGCTATCCTCCTCCTCTTGAGATCCGCGAGATCCAGTAGCAGTCATTAGCAGAATGTTCTATATCATTCTCAGCGCTGCATAAAGAGAGAGGCGTATATTTCAAGATGTTACCTCGATGGTCTTACCCGACGTCCGGGTTCTGTGACTTGGCGACGTCATTTACAGTCCTGTCGCAACTTGTTCTTCCGCTGCATCGCCCACTCCACATGAGAAGACACAGTTCGTTTCGGCTTTTTGGTCAAGAGATGCTACTGGCACACCTTTTGGGAGTGGGAGATTTGGGTAGGGCGAAACCCCTTCATCCTCAAAGGACGTGAGTGTTGTGCATAGCAGTGCCAACTTATGTAAGTCTCACATATACACAGGTACACAAGGGCTTGCCTGAGTGGTCGACTTGGATATGAAACAACCCATGAAAGCAGGTACTTGTTCCTACTATGGTACGGTTAGAATGCACTGTCATACAGTCCGGATGGTAAAGGACCGCTGTCAAGACTCTAAGCCCCCTGGCCCTCGACATCGCTTGCGAGGTACCCTCTTGCGAAGGATTTTCTTCTTGCTAGATAACCCCCCTTACAAAGATATCCTCCTCCGCTCTTCACTATTCTCGAAGCTGTAGAGCCAAGATCATGGGCGCCTCCTGAAAAAGCCCCAGAACCCCTTCTCCTTCTCTTTTGGCTCATACTTGGTCAAGTGGTACGGCCGCAGCGGGTATACCGGCGCAACGTTGTACTCCTCTGAACTTGAATCCGTGGTTGTGTACCGCAGACGCCTCCGCCTCTCGGGAATCTCTCCCAACTTGGTGCTGCCACTCGATACCGTCGCTAGCGACAGTCTATTCTGTAGCGTGGTCCTGGAAGAGGAGCTTGTCGTCCGCTCATGAGACCTCCTACCTCCCTCGATGGCCCGTGGTACAGGGGAGTCTCTACGCTCTGATTTTCTCGATGAGTGTCCGCTCCCTGCTCTCATTTCCCTCGTGCTCCGGTGGGACGGCTGGGTGTGACGGTCTTCCCGCCTGGTGGACGATGCATCCGAGCGTGAGGAGTGGTGGTGCCTATGCCGCGAGCGCGACGATGACTTGGATGACCAAGTTGCGACCGAGGTCCTCGAGGAGCTCCCAAGGCGGTGCGAAAGCTGATCAATCGCCATGATGGCATCTACCCTCGACGCATTGGAGAGCGCTTTCAGCGAGTCATAATCTAGCCGCTGGCTAGACCCAGGGTGAAGAAGACTATGGATTGTAGCTCTCAGCCTCTTCAAGACCCGGCTTAATGCTGATCTTGCGTGTGCTAAGTCATATGGCTCCTGTCAACGACACAAAGATCTCTCTCTCTCTCTCTCTCTCTCCTCTGGCCAGATGAAGATGCGGGAACACTCACGGTCTCCCTTTTTAAGCCGGCTACCGGTCTCAGACAGCCTCGACGAGTACGTCCTCTCGATCTTTGCGCGATCCGACCGTAGGGACCGCCGCAGAAGGGATTGGCGATCACCATCCTCGGATGATGCCTTTTGTTTCTTGCGCTTGAAGCTGTTGAGAAGGGCGAGGCACTCGGAGTAGGTCTCGAGGAGAGCAGCGACCGCGGATCCGAATCCCATCCTGTCCGATCATGGGGTATCTACAAGCTCTACCGGGTCTTCAAGTATGACCAGAGCGTGATGGGGGGGAAGCTGAATATATGCACAATGTCAAGAAAGCTCCTCACAAAGACACGATCATCAGCTGATAGCCTGCTCCTCGTATCTTGCGGGAGGGGGTTTGAAAGGCTGTCGTTAGACGCCCGGGTCTGGAACAGCCCCCCCATGTCGCGAGGAACTGCTGAGAACCAATCGATCAAGAGGGACGATGCTATTGGTGCGCCCTCGAGGGTGCGTCGGTGGTTGACAGGCGCCGATAACGGTCGGAAGCCTTGATGTTTTGAAGGTGCCAAAAACATACCATAAATTGACATGAAGGAATATTTACAAGCTATAGAAGAGCTGAGGCAAGGTACATAAGATAGCTACGATACTCTTACTCTTTGAGAGAAGCTTGCTGGTGATCTACGAGACTTCACGCAAGTAAATTACAGAACGGAGAGAGAGAGGCAGCCGGAGTGGAAACTGCCGAAGATCATCCCCTCTGGCAGCTCGGCAGGAAGAAACTTCCTGGCCTCAGGCCAGCCCCACTCTCCGGAACTGCGCCCGTAGAGGGCTTAAAGCAGGCAACAAGTAAATGCCCCTCGTTGAGAAAGTTACGGATGACGCCGAACTTTTCTCTTCGCCGACCAAGAGGGCATCACGAGCCCCGACCGACACAGAAACTCGCAACAATCCAGACGCCATACGGCAATTGAAAAAGCGGAAGAAGGAAAAGGAAATAAAAACAAGTTAACTGGGGAAAGAAGGCAAAGATGCAGACGCGACTCTCGAGTCTTTTATCCGCCATCGCCGTCTTCCTCCTCGTCTTCACCGTTCCGATCGTC
>FTLB01026318.1_pt1 | contig 10251 bp, 7 predicted proteins | sample 1658291 | NCBI WGS metagenome assembly FTLB01 (sample SAMEA3914812, study PRJEB12502) | metagenome | biome: forest; material: soil | place: Canada | collected 2011-07-07 | depth 0.1 m
AGGAAGGTCCTCTCGGCCGCAAAGTAGACCTTCGGCTCGACACGCACGGGAACGTGGATCTTCTTGCCCTTGGGCGCCTTGAACCTCTTTGTTTGGATCTCACCAGAGCCCAGAAGAGCCTGGACTCTTTCGCTGCGGGGGATAACCGATCCCCTCGGATGCGGCGTGATGGCTTGGAGGAAAGACCAGGCTCCGTGGCCAATTGCCGTCGCAGCTTTATCGAGGGAACCAAGGATGCCGCCCCGGCGCGTGTACGCTGCATCGTCCCCGTCGTTATCCTCGTCGTCCGATTCGTACAGTGCATACGCGTTGTCTCCGGCAAGGTTGTCGACCGTCTGGCCTTCGAGATCCGCGGGGAGCTGGAGAGGGGGAACCCGGGCGGCGGCGCGAGAGCTCGACTCGCCGTTCGTCGGACCCTGAGCCTCGTCGTCCGAATCGTCGTCGTCGTCGTCGTCCGATGTCGTCGTAGTCGCCGACGACTGTCCGGGCCGGTGAATGCCAAAATTGTGCGTAGCCGGCTTTCGGATGTCCACATCCATCTGGGGCATCCAGAAGGGGAGCAGGTCGATGCGATCAGGGAACATGCAAGCCACGCCATGGATAAATTTGGAGAACTTGGGGACCGCCTCGACCAGATGACTCGAGATCAACTGGCGAACCCACTCGGGAGGTTCCTGGCCGAGCTGGGTCTGGAGCTTGACCTCCAGCACGGCGTAGGGAAACTTGACGACGTCTCCCGGCGGAAGCTGCGAGAACGGCCAGTCGATGCCGATATCCATCCGCCGCCAGTTGTCGCCGGACCTCTGGACGCCATCCGTGTTGTCCTCGCGGACCATGGTCAGCTCGGTGTCCAGGGAGATACGGACGCGGGCGTCGGCGGGGAGCTGGAACGCAGTTCGGTTGTAGAAGGAGCGGCACACCGGCTTGTAGCCCTTCTTCAGGACAGACCATTGGACCTCAGCAGCCAGTCTCTCGTCCTCGGCGATGGCCTTGGCTGACTTCTTCCCTTCCTTGCGCGCCTTCTCGAAGATGGCGGCCGGCAGCAGATCGCCACGCATGTAGGCGTTGACATTCTTCTCCTTGAGCGCAAAACGAGCCTTGACAGACTTCTCTCCGGTCCAGTCTTCCCGATGCGTCTTTCGTTCGACGAAGATGGTCTCATTCTTCATGCCACCATACCAACGCAATCGGATGGCCTCGGCACCCTCTGTCTTCTTCAAACGCCCCTCGTATAGATCCCACCTGTCGGGATTGTCGTAGTAGATGGAGGTGATGGCCGAGTCCTGCTGGTCGAACTCCTTGTTTGCGTTGAAAACCAGCACGGGAAGGTGCTTAAGGATGATCAACTTGACTTCGGTCACGTTATCCGGGTGGATCCAGTACTTGGTCGTGTGGCGGACGAAGTTCGCTTGCCCACCTCCGGCGGCGCTGTCGCCCTTGACAGGGTTTCCTCGGGTTCGGACGAGATCGTAGAGCTTGGACAGCTTCACCACAGATGCGTCGTAGTTCTCCTTGTAGAACGGCTTCGCCTTGAGACGGGTGTCGAACACGGGTTTGAGATGCCAGCCGGTGAGTTTCTTGTTAGGGGGACGGTTAGCAATGGTCTGAAGGGATGCGCAATTGCCATTGTGTGCTGGCCTTCGGGGATGCCTGCGGGAAAAGAGGACAAGGCAACACTTACATCGTGCTTCTTGATGATCTTGAAGAAGCCGGTGTAGTTCAGCTGCACGAACTTGGCTAGATCGTGGACGTCGGCGATGATATCGCTGAGATCCTCCTCGAGCAGCATGAATTCCTCCTCGCTGGGACCGTCCTGGCCAGGGCCGCGCTCCTGCAGGGAGTTGACGACTTCCCGGACCTCCCTCTCGCTGACGGCAATACGCCTGGAGATCTCCATGGCCTTGACCTGCTGCTTCGTGTGGACCTTGTCGAGCTCGGCCTCGAGCTTGCTCACGAAGCGACCCTCATCGTCCTCGGTCCATTCGTGCCTAGGGTGCTTGCTGCTGCGGCCCTCGTCCTCCTCGCCGGCCGTGATGACGGGCCCGCTGGCATGCTTCAATTCGCCCTTGAGTCCGTCATAGTCGATGTAGTACCATTGATATTCGCGAATGACGGACGAGCGCAGCTGCTCCCCGAACTTCATGACGACGACGCCTGGAGCGGCCCTGGTGGATTGGCCGTGTCGGAGTGATTCCCACCTTCTTTTGTGAGTCTTGAGGTCTTCGAAAATCAGGACCGAAGGTGGCATAAGGCAGGACGAAGTCAATGGGCCGCCACGGTGATGGCGGATGTTCGGAGGAAAAGGCTGGGAAAGCCTTCGTTGTTTTCTCTCTTTTCCCTTTGCCAAGAAGCTTTGCTTTGGGAGGGGGGGGAGTTTGCCGATCCGCGTAGGAAACCAGAATTGGCCTAACACGAGAGGAGACTCGGCGGGTAGCTAGTAAAAAGTCTCACCCGGGGACCAATTGGTCAATTGCCAAAACAACGTTCCGGTGAGAAGAAAACAACCAAAAAAAAAAGGAAATTGTTTTCGGTCAACAAGGTCTGGCAGAGTTGCCTGGTAATTGATGAGGCTTTTTTTGAAGCTCTACAGCTGCACTGACAGATCAGAGACACGGCAGAGCTTGGGGGTGGTAAAAGATCATAAGCAAAGCAGAAAGAGGCTAACGTAGTGATCCGGTGCTCCCACTCCACTAACAAGGTGATAGATGCACTGACAGGCAAGATGGGCTACAGGGAGTCAGGGACCCAAGGGATCCGGCATTGGACGAGTCGAGAGCTCGAGTCGCTGCCGGGGTGTCGTTTACCCCGCTTTGCCCTACCACGTTTCTCAATGGCAACTGCCATTGGCGAATCAAGGTCGATCTTAGAAGGGGTTTCCCAGCTACAGTTCCTTTAGCTTCCCGTGCTTACTTGGTAAAATCTCAGCCAAACCCGAGCCACATCTTGGATCGAGGGTTTGCAAGGCGGGGCAGTTTTTTTTTTCCTGGACAGCGTGATGTAGCTTCTGTCGCGTGCCAAAAAACGGTCGACCCAACTGCCTAACGCTGTAGATATCGGAGTACCTACCGCGTACAAATTCCTTACAGCCCTATTTACCTTGCTGTACGTCAGCGGCCGAATGCCCTTGATATTTACCGTTCTGGCATTGATCCTGGCGTGCTGTGCCTAACCTCTATCGCGAGCCAGCAATTATTCCTTCCCATTCCTTCCCATTTAGAGCTACCCCGCCCAACATGGCCGACGCGGATCGAGATTCGATAAGCTCCAGCATCTCCCCCGACTGCCCTCCTCCGACCCAGCAGATCCTGACCTCAGCCTGGGCCCATGACGTAGCAGCAGTCAAGAAGCTGCTGGACGTGCCGGGTCGGGCCTCGAGCCAGGATCCGGTCACCGGCGAGACCCCGCTGCATGCTGCGATCCGAGCATGCGGCGCCCCGTCGGAGGACGATACGGCCGAGGATCTCGAGAACGCCAAGACGGTGGTCCACGAGCTGCTGCTCTGGGGTGCCATATGGAACGATGTGGACAACCGCAGCGAGACGCCCGGCGATGTGGCCTACCGTCTGAACCGGCCCGAGCTGTACAATCTCTGCGTGGACGCGGGCGTGCGAGCGGAGCTGCTCTTTGCGCTGATGGGTGGGTACGAGGAGCTCTCGAGTGGCGAGGAGGAGGAAGACGAGGACGAGATCATGGAAGACGAAATAATAGACATCACACAGGAGAACGGTCACGACGGTGACGTGGTGATTGAGGACGGCGAGGAAGCCCCCGAGCTGGTGGAGGCCGCGACCACCGCCGAAGGCCAGGAGGCACCCAAGTTCACTCGTCCCAATGCGACCGACGGCGACTATCTCCGCTCGAAAGTCACATACTCGGAGGGCAAACTGGTCGACGACGAAGGAAACGGCGTCATGATGGCCTGGGAGACCGATATCATGAGCAAGAGCGTCGACGCTCTGGTCCCGGGTAGAGAGCCCGGCAGACGAATTCTCAACATTGGCTTCGGGATGGGAATCATCGATACCATGTTTGCGGAGACGAAGCCCTCTCGGCACCACATCGTAGAGGCCCATCCCGAAGTCTTGGGCCATATTGATTCGCCCGAGTCCAAATTTGGTGCGGCCTGGGAGGCGAGCGGCCCCGAGCCGGGAGCGTACAAAGTCCAGCGAGGGAAGTGGCAAGAAGTATGTGCCAAGCTATTGGAGGACGGCCAAGTCTACGACGCGGTTTACTTCGACACATTTGGTGAGGATTACAGCCAGCTTCGCATGTTCTTCACCGAGTATGTGCCGGGGCTGCTGGATGAGAACGGCATATTCAGCTTCTTCAACGGGCTCGGCGCCGACCGGCAAATTTGCTACGATGTTTATACCAAGGTTGCCGAGGTCCACCTCACCGACGCGGGCTTGGACGTCGACTGGCAGGTCATCGACGTGGATATGAAAAACTTGGCAGAGGCTGGCCGGGGAGACTGGGAGGGGGTCAAGAGGCGGTATTGGACTCTGGACAGTAAGTACACCGCGGTTGGGAGATGGCACATTTGGCAGCTCTCAAGGTTTGCTGACATATTTTCTAGAGTACCGTTTACCAACCTGCACATTTTTGGGGTGAGCCCATACCTCGCCTGCTCTAACGCCGGCCGTCCTCCCGGTGCATGATCGCGTCTGTTGGGGATGCCCAAACCTGGACTCCCCGAGTGGTATCATGGAAAGGTGCTGTTTCGAAACAAAACATGCCTATCACAGGAAGTTCTCGGGGTGGAGGATGCCAGCCATGTTGCCCTCTTTGACACGCTTGAGGGTCAGGGCCGCAATGAGTGCTGCTCCCACGCCGCTTCCGTCCTCGGCCGCCAAAATCTCAATCGGATCCTCGGCCTTCGGGTCTTTCTTGTCGGGCCAGTCCAGGATCTCCTTCAGGGCTTGGGCTCCACGCTCCTTGAAGTGCGGATACTTGTTGAAGACAGAGCCATCGGCACCGACGTGGCAAGTCTCGTACCCCTTCTTCTTGCTGATGGCGGCGACACCGCAGGCGGAGAGACGGGCAGCACGGGTGCCAATCAGCTCCGCAGTTCGCCGAATGAGCTCCAGCTCGGCCGAGTTTGGACTGATGCCGAGCTTGTTATGGAACAGGTCCAAAGTTTCGGACAAGTTCTCGAAGGGATCGCTGGGTTTGCATCAGCACAAATTCACGTAGCATATTGTTTTTAACAGATAAAAAAATGAGAAGAACAAGAAAAAAAATAAAAACTAATAAAATCGCGAGACTGAAAAACGTACTCTTCGATCAGAGAGAGGAAAGACGAGTCAAGAGTGTACGGCCGTCGGAGCTTGGAGATGTCCTGGCCACCAAAAATATGGACCTCGTGGTTGTCGTGTAGGTCAACCATGACTAGGCGGAAGATCTCGCCCAAGTAAAGGCCGGCAATCATCTTCTCGAAGGCCTGTTGGCCGGGGCGAGGCGAGTCGTTGTCGATGATGATGTCGTAGGGAGTTCGGGGCAGCACTTTGTGCTCGTTGTCGAATGCACCCCACTCGCAGTTGATGGCCATGAGGGTGTCGGGCGGCAGGTTCATGTGAGCCAACTTAGGGACGTCTCTAGCATGCTCCATATAGGCAGCATTGCAACCGGTACCGAAGATGCACCCAATCTTCATCTTGGTGTCGGTGTAGGCGGAGGCAATCAAAGTGCCGGTGGTATCGTTGATCAGCGCACTAAGCTTGATGGGAACGCCCTGTACTCCAGTCAGTCCAAGCTGGTCGGAGAACCACAATCGCCCCTCTTCTTCCGAGATACACATACCTGACGAGCAAGCGCGGCCTCAAACATGGGAACTACATTCTGGCCCTCGACACCGGCAATATCGAAGCCCTTGGTCCAGCGCTGGAGGATGCCCTCGTCGATGTAGTTTTGGGTGGCTGGGTAGGAGAAAGTGAAGCCCAGAGGCAATGCTTCCAGCTTCTCTGCCTCGTGATGCGTGTCAATGAATTGCTGGAGACACTCGGCAATGTACTCCCACAGCTCATCTGCATCACCAGTCTTCAGCTCCTCGGGCATGCGGTACTTGGACTGGATGATATCAAACTCAGACTTCTGATCGGTCAGGGTGATCTCGCAAACACGGAGGTTGGTACCACCCATGTCCAGAGCAAGGAAAGTGCCTGTCTCGTAGCCATCGGGGAATGACATAACCCAAGTAGGGTTCATCGGCTATTTTAGGGGTGTCAGTGCCACGAGACAGGTATCAATCTGGCCATCCTTCCCAACTCACAATACTGCCACCCTCAACACTCAGGCCTGGCGGCATTGTAGTTAGCTTTAGTATTCTGTTATCAACCACCATCCTTGGGCCATCATACCTTTTTCCAGCTCAGTCACAAAGTGATCCGTAATCTGCTTGAGCTTGGCACGGTCCACGGTAAAGAGATTCTCCAGCTGCTCGATCTCCTTCCTGAGATCCTTGGGGACGTCGGCGCCTGACACATCCGTTAGAAATGTTGCCATAGCAAAGGGTCTGCCGGCTCTCTAGGAGATGACAGGACGTGTAACAAGAAATGAGGTGACAAAGGAACAACGGAGACTGAAGAAGATATGCCCCCCTCCGTCTTTGGCATAATGATAAGGACGAGTCAACGGAGAAGTAAAAGAAGAAGAAAACAGGAATCTTTGTCTGTCCCTGTTCAGGAGTAAAGAGGGAAGAGGGCTGGGTGGTCGCACAGTTTAGACTGGGAAGGCACACAAAACGAAGCTTCTCTTGCAAGACGAAATGCGTGATTGCATGACTGTTCGCATGAGTATGGGCGAGCGAAAGTCACCATGATGGGGTTCGACAGATGGATATACCCTCTTTTGCAAACAAGTAGCATAGGTCGGAGATTCCAGCCCTCCTAGTAGGGATTGATATAAATTCGGCCTGCTTGACCTGAATGGGAGGTACCTGATGCTTAACAGGTTTGACCAATCTTGTACTCCATCATATCTCAGTCGTACCTCAGTCCTCCAAGCACAAATGCATCATGCCGAAGAGGGGCCACTTGGTCGTTTGGGCTTTCTTCTTCAGCTGATCTTGGGTGTCCCGGATCTCGGACAGGCAAGCATAGCTGGCCAGATAGAACCAAAGGTAAACATTAGGAGTTTAAAGGGAGAATGGGAGCAAAAGGTCTTCAGCACCACCATAACAAACATGGCTCTTTGTATGGTACCTGGCGTAGGAAGGGCATCGAAGCTGGAGAGAGGAACGGATTGGACCCAGCTGATGCAGCGCGAATACAACCTTTTGCTCCCCAGAACAAACCAATATAAAGAAATACGAAAAAGTTGACCATAAAAATTAAGGGACATACCGGTTCCCTTGCGGGAAGGAGGCTTCTTGGGACCCAGACCAACCATCTTGTTTATATCTTGTAGTGTCGGGCCGATAAACCAAGGGGAGCTGGAGGAATCTGAAGCACTGGGTCGGAGGGGTAAATTCTTATGTGGTATCCTGGATGGTAAGCTTGGTATACACAAATCTGCTAAAAGCCGCGGAGAGCAAGGATCCAATGCCTGAAAAGAAGGCAGAATAACCAACCTTTGACCTTTTTGGGAGCGCACAAGACGGGAACTGCGGGATTTCACAAGTAGTGGTCAGGGTGGAAACTCGAAGCTGTCGGGCTTCCGTAGGAGATGGAAGTACCCAAAGTAGCACGATAGCAAAAAGCAATGGTAAACAGGTAAGACAGGCCTACCTACCTGACCTTATAGCTAGCGGCAGGGGTGGGGAAAAGGTAAAGTCAAGAGCAGCCCCAACGCTGTCCGTGCGATTGAGGATAGAAGGTGTGACGTTGATTGCTGTTACTCAGCCTGATGGTCAGATCATGAGAAGGAGTGGAAATTCGACATGGGGGTTTGTCGAGTCGCTGGGATGGATGCCTCGGAGTGCCAAGACGTCCCTTCAAGATAAGTCAAGTGGCAGTGGAAGGGAGGGCGGCGTGATGAGGAGGGGCAATGCCCCAGCAGCGTATGACATGATGAATGATGCTTTTGCCCCTCACTATTCGAGGAAACCCAGCAGGGGCATATCATTGAGGGGTCTCCATCTTCGCTCGGAGCTCCAGCCAACCAGGGTCAATGCAGTCAATGGACCCCAAGGCAAGGGATGTAGCTAGTACCACAGATCTAGGAACCTTTTCTGCGGAGTTAAGGCGTGAGAAAAGCTACGAGCTCTCGTGAAGCTTGAGATACACGGGTTGGAAGGGTTGGAAGGTTGAGATAAGGACTTTGTGCATCCGAGACACCTACACACGAGAAGACGAGAACTCAATATCAATCACTCATGACCTCCCACCTAGGATACCTTGGGTACACTGCCGCTCACAGAGTTCATTGGTTCGTTGTTATGAGACAAATGATATACAAGGGTAAGAGAACATACACCTGTGTCCTGATCCATTAAGGTAGATAAGGTAGGTACCAAGTCAGGTACCTACAAAGGTCCGGTACGCAAAGCAAACAACCAAGCCACGCCAAGGTGCAACTCTTACAACTCTTGCTAATAAGGAGGCAGTTTGTTACATAATATTCTGAACTCGAGAGTGCCTCATAAAACTTAAGCCCTACCTAATAATAATAGCTAAGCAATTGACTTACGGTACCGTTTATATTCTAGCTTGTTTGGCCTGCAAATTACAGCGAAAGTTAGAGCTACACTTTTCCTTGGGAAGACTTGGCCCAAGCGCGCTGGAAATCGGAAAACGGATGCTGGATAATCCGCGGTCCCACTTTATGTCCTACCTGCGGGAGCTAACTGACAGGGGGTCTTACAGCAACGTAAGCTTTTTGGATGGAAGCTGTTTGAGGACAGCGATAGTGTTGATGGGGAAGTGATGAATTGACGACTTCTTCACGAACTTCTCGTCGACAACCTTTCCGTTGTTTTTTTTTGCCTCCTTGCCTCCCAAGCTTTTCTTCACTGCAACTGGCCTGGTTGATGACTGTTTGTGTGTTATTTCTTTCAAGATGAAGACCTTGGCAGTCTTCTCTGCCGTTCTCTCCTTGCTGAACTTGGCTTCAGCAGGCCAGAGCAGCTCGGCCGCCCAGCTTCCGTCCACATTCAAGCCCCCCCAGGTTTTCAAGAATGCCAATCTGGTCCATGTGATATCGGTGGAGAAAAACTTTGTCAAGGAGAACATCAATGTCTTGATAGAGAACATCGACAAGGAGGCGCAAGATGAATACTACCTCCCCTTCACGGCAGACCAGCTCTCGCGCTTGGGAGGATTCGAGGTCAAAGATCGCAAAGACGCCGATTCCGGTCCCTTCGCCGCCGAGGTTGTCGAGTACGATCCCACCAGGTACGTGCATGGGAAATGCCTCTTAAACTTTTAGTCCCGACAAATAGTCTAACAGTCCTCCGTGAGCAGCGACCTTCAGTACTTCCGAATTACCCTGCCGGCCCCTCTCAAGCCGGGTAGCCAGCAGACCCTTGGTATCAGCTACTATCTCCTGAAAGCCTACAGGCCCCTACCGGCTCTTCTCAACCAAGACGAGCCTCAGTTCCTCGCCTACGACTTCTCGGCATACGCTCCCTCCGCTTACACCACGACCAAGCAAAAGACCGAGGTCAAGTTCCCTTCCGCTACGATTCCCGACTATACCAAGCTCCCGGGCAGTGGTGGTGTTGCCGAATTCCCCCAGAAGCAAGGATCCAAGCTCACCTACGGTCCCTTCGAGGAGAAGCCTGCCGGCGCGACCGAACCTGCCACGGTGCGGTTCGAGTTCAACAAGCCCGTCATCCACGTCTCGCAGCTCGAGCGCGACGTCGAGGTCAGCCACTGGGGCGGCAACGTCGCTTTCGAGGAGCGGTACACCATGTACCACCGAGGCGCCAACCTGTCGCAGCTCTTCAATCGCGTGAAGTGGGCCCAGCAGCAGTACTATAACCCCAGCACGCACGCCCTCAAGGAGATGAAGTTCCCCCTTCGCGTCGGCAGCGCGGACGTATACTTCACAGATGTCATTGGCAACGTCTCTACCTCGCGCTTCCGTAGCAACAAGCGTGAAGCTCTTCTCGAGATCAAGCCACGCTACCCCCTCTTCGGAGGCTGGAAGTACCCCTTCACCATCGGCTGGAACTCGGATGCCAAGAACTTCCTCCGTCGCACATCCGCTGATGGCTTCGTTCTCAATGTGCCTTTCCTGGAGGGACCCAAGCAACTGGAAGGTGTCGAGTACGAACAGGTCCAGGTCCGCGAACGCGATCGCCCGGCTTTCGAC
>FTLB01005498.1_pt1 | contig 10247 bp, 9 predicted proteins | sample 1658291 | NCBI WGS metagenome assembly FTLB01 (sample SAMEA3914812, study PRJEB12502) | metagenome | biome: forest; material: soil | place: Canada | collected 2011-07-07 | depth 0.1 m
CACAGAGATTGACTGAGGTATCGAGCACATCCGGACACAAGATCGCTCGGGTGATTGGCCTGAGTCGTCATGCATTCAACCGCGGCCAGAAAGTGCTACTTCGTATCAATCTATAACGTTTCGGGCGATTCGAGTTTTCACTGGCTCTAACACTTCAGGGCAACAGAGAATTGAGTCGATGCTGAGCTGCAACCGATGCGACTAGTGCCATGTCTATCAATACTATAGTAGAAACCTTGAGTTTCTCTGGTCATCGAAGGCTCAGTCCGCGAGATTCAAAATGCCTCGAACACTATCTCCTGCTTTCAGTTCTCTATCCGTCACAAACGGCTGCGTCTGGCTATAGATCATGGCTTCATAGACCACGTTGAAGTCCCGACATTTGTGCACAACTCCGTCCCCATCTATCACGCGAATCTTAGTACCATCAGAGGTTTCGGCTACAAAAGATGGCTCAACAGTGTCATCCGCTGCACACACTATTCCCTTGCGCGTGTCACGTATCCAATTAACACATGGCTTCAGACAGCGGGGAGTAGACACAGCCTTACCTGCTTGAGATATTGAAAACAATGGTTCATATGATCTTCTCTGTCTACTTCTCTCTTCACACTATGATGACTGGACATGGCGCTCTCGTAGACGGCCGATCTGATCATCTCTAGGCAGTGCAACTGATGGAGCATCGACACGCCATAGCGCTTTGGTTTTGACCCATTCTCTTTGAGCTGTATGAACTCATTTCCAGCATTGTCGGCGAGTATTCTGTCCGCTTGACTCAGGAGTGATGTGGAGTCGTTTTCCGCATCGTGCCGGCCGTAGGTGAAGGTATGCGGATGTGAAGCGAGTTGATTGGAGTTGCATCGCGAGTGAGCAGGCTTGGCCCAGAAGAGTTGATGCAAAGATGTATCTCCTTGGCGGATAAAAAGTATTGGAAATGCTATGATCACTGCAAACACAAGCAAGATAAGTAACAAAAGGTAGGAACAACGCGTCCAGGGCGAATAGGAGACAGGTGCCATGTTTGCGGTGACCACAGTTGGCTCTTCCTGCAGAAGTCGATTACTCGGTCAATGACACAAGCGCAAAGTCTCATGAGTGACACAAGTAGGTAAAGTCGCCGGTGGAGCCCAATGTGGTACCTACCGACGTGTTCGACAACTCTGGACAAGATAGGCACAAATTTGGATGGATACTGACTTTGCTCCTGGCGCACTGCGGGCACACCTACGTGTTCCACTAGGTGCATCCGAATATCAGTATTCTGCCGCGGACATCACCAGCTCCGGCAGCCAGCATCGCGGGACTAGAGAAAAGAATTTATTTGGTTGCTTTCTCTGCTGCGAAACGATTGTAGTTCAGCATGCTGTTTACCAAGTTCCTTCGCCGACAGTCGTCTCGATATCGTACACTCGGAGATTCCAACCCAGACAAGCAACCTGCTGCACAAGATGCAGAGCTTGAGGAGTTAGAATATGACTACAGCTATTTTCCCTTCAGAGTCAAGTTGAGACAGGGCATACCGTACTCGGTTGGTATTCTGTGGCTGAATCTGGTGATCTTCTTGGTATCAACCACGATGTTCATATTGTCTCTCTTCCCGCGAGAGCTGTCATGTCCGAACCACATGCCGGAGCAATTAAGAAACTATTACTTGAAGCATTTATCAATGCCGTGTGCGTCACCGATCCGATGGTACATTTGAGTGGCTCGTTTACTAACAAATACCAGCACCACTTCTCGACGAAGCGGACATACGGATCTCGCCCAAACGCATGGACGCCACTCTTCTCAACACTCGGCCGCCCGTCATTTATCGACGAGAGCCAGACCGTGAAGTCGATATTGCTTGGGCGTCGCTATACGACACCAGACCTGTAGCGCTAAATCGAGATCAAGTACTTGCCATGGGCAAAGACCCAGCCACGGCCGTGCGTATCCCTGCCAGCTGGGGCCGAGGTAACGACAGTTATTTCGGGCGGGTAGACGCTTTTCACCAGCTGCACTGTCTAGACGCATTGCGGCGTGAGGCACGCTTCGACCACTACTACGCGAATCGGTACCCAGGCGGGTTTAACACCACGAGTGGTCTGCACCAGCTTCATCTTTCGCACTGCGTGTGGTTGCTGGCACAGAACATCATGTGCTCAGCTAACACTGACGTGTACACACATATATGGACCGACACGCTTGAGCATCCGTTCCCGGACTTCAACATCGACCACCAATGCAAAGACTGGGACGCTATCCTGGCATGGCAGCAGCAGAATGCATTGGATGAAGACGCGTTTGTGGCTTTGAGGAGACCTGAGGGGTATCCGTACCGTGTGATGGCGCATGAGTTCAAGGAGATTCATGGCTGGTTTTTAGAGCATGAAGATGACGGCGATTTTGAGTCTGGAGAACTCGGATAGCTCCGGCGCATTTTATCAATCATACGTTATTATTTATTCTGGTGTTTTTTATTTTCGTTCTTTATTCAAATGCACTTGTTTAGATATAGTTAAAGTGACTCATGCCTTTAGGAAAATTATTCAGAGGCGATTTGTGTCCCGTAAGTAGAATCTGCATAGAATTGCCCACGAGTACCCTCCGGGGCGAAGTCTAAGCCATCCAGGCTCATAGTGTACACAAACTTTTTATCCCATTTCTCGAGACAAAATTGAACAATCATATCGATGCCTGCCATTCTCAAATATCAGTAAAACAGACAAGACGCTATTCCGTTTCTTTCGAGGGAACAAAGGTACACCTGAGAAGAAGTAATGGTCACAAACTTACCAGCGCCGGCACCACCGGCGGTCCATAGCTCGCCTTTGCCCTCGCCATCGTATGGCTTTTCTTCGACCACCCATCGCTGGTCAAGCCACTCTACCTGGGGTGCGGCTTGCTTCGCGGCCGGCAGGAATGCTCGATTCGTGGTTGCCTTAAGACCATTCAACACACCGGCGTGAGCCAACCAAACTGAGCCTGTGCAAGTGGTGAGCCACACACGGGTCTTGCTCCAGGTCTCTCGAATGAATGCTGCAGCTTGAGGTGGACGGTGGGTAAGCCACGGACCGCCGGTCAAGACGATGTCCAGGTCGCGTGGGCAGTTGTCGTATGTCATGTTTGGAACGAAATGCAAGCCAGTCGTAAACTTGGCTGGATCCAGTGTGGTGGAGAGGAAGAAGAACTGTATGTCAACGGCATGATCCTTGAACGCTGCGAGGGATGCATCAAAGGCGATGGCATCCTTTAAGGTCGCGGACGAGAGGTTGCCAATGAGATCGATTCCCACCACGTCGCAAAACTGAACTTCCTCGAGCATAACACCAACGCGAAATGGCTTGGATGCGGACGAGATCATTGTGGGAAGAACCAGAGTTTCTTAAAGATAGGACACAAATTCTTATAAAATATTAGGCCAGGTTTCCGTGACTTCAAAGCCACGCTCTCTGCTACTGCTGCTCAAAAAACAGTCGCCGAGATGGGCTGAACACATCTATATATAAGAGATTTCCGCTCCTGTCTCTGTCGCTTACTGGCGCACATTATCGAGCATAGGCCACAATGTTCCACCGTCCCATACTTTCGTAGCTATATCCGACAGACAATCGGACGCTTTCAGCTGAGCCCCAGACTGAAGTAGTGGAGTTTTCATACCTAGTCCTCGGACGTGCATGCACGGAGTACGAGCCAAGGGATTCGTCCTTCACGTAAGGGGAACTGCCCCGCTAATGGTGCGTCTAAGAGCCCCCTCGGCAAGTCACGTAAGCTCCGATGCGCCTCGGACCTTTGCGCGCCAGAGGGCTGCATGCCTACATCCTTCAACAGATGACTGAAGACTGGAGCGACTTACCACGTATCGTTTAGAGTTAGTTGTGGCACAAGCGAAGATTCAGTGATTGGTTTACAGGCGGCGCTCAAAACTTCAATACTTGGTTTGTTAGCTGCGGATATGATAGAGCGCGTGTGGAAGTTACCAACTGTGCCCCCCCCCTTGCGGGAGGGGGGTTTGCCGCTCGAGCGCCTGGGAGCTTTGGGTGGTGTCTACGCGCCGAACCATATCGATGGCTCTTCTCTTCTCTACATCAGGGGGGAGAGGGGTCAAGGACAGCCAATGAATACACTACGGTACACTCCTTTGGTATCCACACGGCGGTGGGCTGTCGATGGCGGGGCAGAGGGAATTTGGGAGTTTTACGGGTAGTACAGTAGGTAGCCTGCACGCAAAATTTGGCAGGCCGGGTACTGCGTACACTATCAAAATGCACGGTGAGTCTCCCACACAAGGCGTAAACTATAATAAATGTTTTCACAACAGGGCATACAGGCCAGTTCGAGGGCCAGTTCAAAGGCTACTTAGAGGCTATTTCTAGAGCTAGATCAGTGGTTAATATTCCATAGCAGGACCTTCTACGCGGAGCCTGAGCAAGCCTTTAGGCTTGCGCCAGGCGAGCAGTGCCGCCATGATGCCAGAATCTAGCGGAGCGCGAGCAAGCCTTTAGGCTTGCATCAGGCGAGCAGTGGCGCCATAACGCGAAACTCATGCGGAGGCCAAGCAAGCCCAGGGGGCTTGCGCCAGGTGAGTAGTGCTCTGGCCCCCAATAGCCAGCGCCTGCACACTGCAGGCACACTACGCTAGTCTGTGTACACGTTCGCGGTGAAGGTGTAGGCAGCCGTCCACTTCGCTTTTCCATCGAGGTGGTGAAGTCGAGCGCATGGGTGGGATCGTGGTAGTATCGGACGTCTCGTTCCTCGACGACCTATGTCACATTTATAGGGCGGCGGCAGTAAGTCGTACATTAATATACCTACGCGCATGCTGTCCTATTTGATCACTGAATTACCTTGGATCCCTGTTTAATGAAATTAAAGAGAGAACTCCAAGTCATCATTATTCTTGGATTTCGCGGTATGTGGAATGTTCCATAAGGGCAGATATGAGTGATGGGAAACAGGCCGATGGGGAAAATCGAATTTCTTGGATTATGAGGTCGACAAAGGGTCTTTCTCCTTCAATGTGTATACTCTGATCACCCATGAGGCACATCGGTGATCTATTTGACAGCGAGAGATGTATAATTAACCACATGAAACCCCCAGAAAATCAAGGGAACCACCTGCTGCAGTTTTACACCGCGCTTCTGCAATGGCCCTGCCACTTACTCTTGATGCAGTAAAGTGGCAGGGCTGGAATGTTGTACGAAAATTATGCGTGAGCATGTAGGAGACTTGAGGCCACGACTGGGCATTCGAATCGCTACAAGAGGTACTGTAGCTGTGGAATGAAGACTCAGCCGTGCCAGCCCAAGATCAGACAAATAGAAGGCTACAATAAATACACAGATATCTCCAAAGTGGCAAGATTGAAAACAGACCAGAATAATTCCACTCTTAGCTGCTGCGATACAATAAGGGCGGAACGCGATAACGCTGTATGCCACCAGTCTGAAGACATGTGGGGCGGTGAGCAATGGTAAGCTACCTAGGCAGTTTACAAACTGACTTCCCCTAAGGGCCCCTTTCCACTGGTAGCAAGTAACTATTTTAAGCATCTATGTAAAACATGCCCTACTTATACCTTCCCAGAACCAGCCAACTTAGTATTGAAAAGGATATATATTAATTATGCAACAAACTTCAAGGAAATAAACGTGTAGCCTGTGTTCGTAGCAACACTAAGGGGTGCAGCATAGATAAAGTTATTCGAGCGCCAAAGGAACTGCGTAGGCACGCTAGGATCTGACGTGTAGCAAGAGATGAAGTAGCTAGGGTCAACAGAGCAGACGTAGGGAATTCGAGCGGTCGAAATGCCTGGCGGAGCGAAGAAAAGCTGCAAGTTGAGGGTATTCCCCCCATCGCCTAGAGCAATGTCTGATCCGACCAATAGGTGACCGCTGGTGTCAACAGTAAGTTGTATGGCACTAGTCGGGTCCGAGCTCGCCTCGGCATAAATGAGACTGCCGCTAGTAAATTGCGTTATGTAATACGGCTGTGCAACTCCATTTATATAGAGTTGTACTGTGCCGGTGACGGACTGAGGTGGAGGTGTTGCTGTTACTGTGGCAACTGCCTGGTTTGTCACGGTAGTATCGGTAGTCGTTTGGGTGATGGTGGCATCTTCCACGGTCACGGAGACAGTTTCCACAATCTGTGTTACAGATACCCAGCTTGTCTCCGTAACCGGCCATGTAAGAGTGACCGACGGTGTCGATGCATAGCTCGTCTTGGCCGTGACGCCAATACAGGAGCAGGCGCTAGCAAAGCGATCGAGCCCAGAGCAGGCCGTAGCATAATCCGGCAGATCTGCCGATGCAGTCCTCTTTGCCTTGAATGGGGCCTGGCTCTCCGAAGTTGTTGGGGTCACCGTCACGGTAATCGTTTGGTCGACGCTTGCGGTATCGTGGACCACGGATGTCACGGTATCATGGACGATATCGGTGACCGTATCGGGGATCGTGACCGTTTCTGTTTGCTGGGTTGTTGAGTATGCAGTGATGGTACTAGAGAACAAGATTGGTCAACACATCGCTCTGCGGTTTCTATCAAAATGCAAACGGCCTCCCAGGAACCCTTAAGTTACTCACACTGCCGGAGGTGTAATCGTGACGTCTAATATCGACGCACAGTCAGCGGACGCCTGTGGGAGGCGCAAAGGATATCGAGTCGCGCGGAGGGCTGCAGAGAGACAGTCGCATAGATTAGCATCCGTAATACCGGGTTCAGTTTTTTGGCGTTCAAATGCCTAACTCACCTCGCAAGCAGTTATCCGCATGACACCCAATAATGCTGGAACATTTGGTGGCAGAAACAACAGAAATCGCCCCGAGAGCGACGATGAAGCCCTTTGAAACCATTTTAACGGCCCTGCTCCTCTCTTTTTTGTTTTCTTTTTCCAGGAAGCTTAAAGCGTCAGTGGACAGTCCCTAAGCTATCTATAGGGACGCGAAGCAAGGCCTTTACGGAGTAACTTGGCTGGATCGAACCGCCAAGACGCCGGGACACGAAGGACATGGGTATCGATGCGCTAAAAAGGCAATAGTGTGATGAGTGTTGCCCAGGCCAGTAGGTTTTCCCAGACTGCGGAGCCTCAGCCCTCATCTCTGAGCTACTATTGCCATTTTTGGTGGCTTGGCAGCTGACGATTTTTACTTATTAGTGCACTGCTGCTACCCCCTACCTAGCCTGGCAGCCTGGACAATTGCCCCTGACTAGTTCTATACGTGGGGTACTTCACAAACGCGGCTCCACAAAACGGCTGCAGCCAACCGGGAGCTCGGCTCCGGCAGAAAGATAGGTAAAGGTGTGCCACGTCCGCTCCGAGGTAATGAGCGTTGAAGGTAAGAGGTATAATCCTATGGTAGAAAGTATACTCTGTAAATACAGTTTCTTCTATGGTAAGAGAGCTCCTGGATATATTTCAAAAGGCTCATATAGACGAAAGGAATCCATGTGACCTGGAACCCTAACCCTTGATTCAACATCACGCCAAAACCCGACATGAGATATTCGGCCGCCTGGGCTTGGGCTCTGCAAAGACAAATAGGAGGCCTGTAGGCGACACGAAATAAACCATATCGCTAAACACCCCCAGTCTTGAGTTATAGCAGGGAATTATATAAACTAATTACTCCCCCGCTTCCCCATTTACAGTCTTCCATACTCCCAACATCAGTCCCTTAACTCCAATGTACTCCTTACATCCCAATCTTCGCATAACGTGTCTGGTTCCCTCAAGAACTGCGAGTGGCTCAGACCTTGTGAATGTTTGGGGAGTTCAAATGAACCCGTCGAGTTTAACATGGAAGAGGATCGTAAGTTGGCCGTTTACTGGGAAGGGAGGTCCCGGTTCCAAACTAGCGACGGGAAAGGCGAAGACATCCAGGGGATTGATACACAAAAGGATCGAAATTAGGTGATACACGGTTCTTCTTCTTTGCTTTTTGTGTCTATGATATATTAACCACGTCACCAAGAGGGACTCCGTGCTGTGACCGAACTTGGAATCGGTAGTGGATGGCACGGCTCTGAGGAGAACAATGCAGTTTCGCCGGAAGATAAAGTTATTGCTTGAAGTCTGCCTATGCTGTGAGTAGGCCAGCTATAAAAGTACTGAGAATCCCGTGGCGTAGATCTGTTTAAGAACCATGCCAGTGGTTAACTTCTCAAGCGACGTGGCAGGGAATAAGAGGCTTACTACTCCATTTGGTAAGCGGCGATAGCTAAAAGGTCTATTTATGGAGCATGGTACTTATCCCCGGAGGTCTCTATCTTCAGAGTCCATCCCCAGCAACATACTGGCCGGTGACCAATAACAGACTCCGCACCCAGTCGCTGAGTGATCGGGGTCGAAACACACGGTGAACCGAGTGCACGTGGGCTTTCCAAGACCGTATCTGATTCCATGTACCTAGGCTTTCATATTATTTAGGAAATATGATTTTCTGGGGAGATCCTGTGCGAGTTTGTTTCAGACCTTCGCCAATGACACCATAGCCAAGTTACATCAGTCGGTGAATAAGTTATCGACAGCGAAAAAGAAGCTGCTTACAAACCTAGGTGAAATCATCTGAACAAGAAGAGCCGGCCTTCAATGGTGTAGATACAGCGACAATAAAATAATCATTCTGTTACATTTTCTCTGTCGTAAAAAGCTCAAGCCACGTTTCCAACTGCTTCTGTCGACGCAGTGCATCCTGAAAAGTAGCACCTTCGTTTTTATGCCCCTCTGCATATGCTTCATACCATGCAGCAGTGGCCCTGGCGTCCGCTGGTAGCTCCAGTTGGTAATCATGCCAACTCCACTCGATAGGTACCACTTCGTCTGCTATGAAGTCGTGTACTTCAATGGTAACGGGTTTTGAGTACACATTGAGCTGTAGTGCTGGACCATTAGGAGAAATCACCCGCAGCTCTCCCTTTTCACAGTTGATGGTCCATGAAAAGGCAGGCTCACCCTTGAATGATGCGCCCTTCCGGAAGCGCACGAGCAAGGTCGCAGCCGCACAGATATTTGCCGACTCTGCGAGAGATGCAGTCAAAATAATCAGATCCGGGACGTCTGCATTGATTAATCCGACCACTTCGTTAGTTTCGGCATTCATGCGTTTCAATTCAGGACGCTGGACCTGAAAATGAATCTGAGGGTTTGGTATTTCGCCGAATATATACTGCAGTGCATCGATCACTGGGAATAGTTAGTATTGCGTCCCTTTACGGAGATTACTGAAAACCGGTAAAGCTTACAGTGCCCAAATCCAATAGTATAGGTATTTACCCCATACTTCTTCGCAGCAAATATATCTCTTCCGTATGGCAGGGTGTCGCGGGAGTTATGTGGAAATGCGGACTTAACCTCGCTACTCAACACTTTCCCATATTTGCCAGATTCCAGAACTTCTTTCACCTTCAGTAATGCCGAGGCAAATCGGCCAGAAAACCCCACGCCAGTCTGAAGGTTGTTTTCCGTGGCGACAGCGGTAAGCTGCCTGCTCAGCTGGGTGCTGCTGGTGAGAGGCCACTCAACGAAGGCATCTTTCCCGGCCTTAAGGCTTGGTAATATAGTTTCGTAGTGATTCATGACACCAGTCACGTCCACAACGAGCTGGACATCTGGGTCGGCTGCCATATCTTCTGGGCTGCCATATACGCGGGTCGAAGACGGCAGGTCAAAGTCTCTAATAGCCTGTAGGGCGGATTCTCTGCTGGAATTCTGAATAGCGATAATGTGGAATCTCTCGCGTCCGCGCGCGGATGAGAAGTAAGGCAGATGAGCAGTTGCGCCCCATTTGACATTTCCGTGTGACGAGAGGCCGATGAACCCTACTTCGATTGGCGGCATTTTAAATCTGGTCTTGAGATTGTGAGCAACTTGGCGTACATGTTTATGGTTGAATTATCGATCTGGCACAAGACTATACTTTATATATGGCTTCTGGGATCAGCGCCAGCTCTATCTTTGCACTACTAAAGCGTGTCAATGGCCAATACAACAAAACTATCAGACACCAACCCCGCTCGAACTGGACTCAAAAAGAATTGACGAATCCATAAACGCCTCTTTAAAATGCGGAACAAGTATTCAATTTCAAGCGGCTAAGTTGAAAACATTGATTGGCACTGCCGCCGGATTCCCGACAACCCACCCGCCTCCCGACAGCCCGTCCGCATGGCCGCCAGACCCACCCCGGTTGTGCGTCTCCGCCTTGGAAACGAAACGTGTAAGACAAGTTATCGACAGTGCTGATCGGTCGGAAGTGACG
>FTLB01000481.1_pt2 | contig 10238 bp, 6 predicted proteins | sample 1658291 | NCBI WGS metagenome assembly FTLB01 (sample SAMEA3914812, study PRJEB12502) | metagenome | biome: forest; material: soil | place: Canada | collected 2011-07-07 | depth 0.1 m
CTAGGAACCTCGCAGAGCGCTTGCAAGGCGAACCACAGACGAATCAACGTGCGGAGCTGACAGCTATACTCCGTGCGCTTGAGATCGCCGGCAACAACCAAGGCTTGAAGATCTTCTCCGACAGCAAATACTCCATCCAGTGTGTGACGGAGTGGTATGCGAACTGGGAGAAGAACGGCTGGCAGACCCGAGACGGACCGGTGAAGAACACGGATCTGGTCATGGCGGTGCGCAAACGGATCAACGCGCGGGACAAGAAGGGCGTCCGAACCGTGTTCGAGTGGGTCAAAGGACATGCCACCAACACAGGAAATGTTGCGGCAGATCAGCTGGCTGTGCAAGGTGCGAGGAGCTGAACGGGAGGCTCTTAATTGAAGTATGATCGGCTCTCTTGGGATCTAAGTTATTGTGCGACGGACGTTTCCCCCGCTTTTCTGTTGTGGACGTTTGAAGTTGATGCTGATATCCAGTAGTGCGTGCATAGCGATGCGGGACACTTGATCCCGAAGAGTAGCACGAGTGGTTTTTGCTACTGGGGGGTTCTGTAATTAGCTCTTCTCTCTTCTTGTCGCCCCGTTCTTTCCTAGTTGTGCTTTCCAGATACCTCGATATCCTGAGACATTGAAATAGCTAAAGTCCTCAAACCGTAAGAATCGCTTTCTCCGCCGTCTGTCCACCGTCTCCGAGTAGGTTCATGGTTTCGAGAGGGGGAAGAGGTCCTTGAGTACTCTCGCTGCTGCTAGGCCACCCACCGCTGGCAAAAGACACCGAACGGGTTTCCTGAGCGCCTTGCCCCAGCTCCAAGATTGGTGTAAGTAGTCTCGAGTTGTAAGGGCCACTAGGCTCATTCTTGCATACCATTGTATCCGGCAAATTCTGCGAGAGGTCACGCAGGTTAAAGTGATTATATCACTACGGCTTTGTTAAACCTTTTAGCAGCTTCTTCGGCATGCCATTGGGAATTCTCCGGTCGCTCCCACGGTAGCCTTGCCTTAGTATCTACGTCGTCAGGGGGGAGAACTGAGGCACAATTGTTGTATTCACCAAACACGGCACAGCCCATGAACACTGTGCGAGACTTGTTGCCTCAGATGCCTATGGCAAAAGGCTTGGGCCTTGTTCATGTAGTGGTCTCAAGTCCTGGCTTGAAATCAGTCGCTGTGCGTAGTTGGGTTTCTCTCTGCTGTCTTTTGCACATAGATCTGAGTTAATGCCGGTCTACAAAGGAACTGAGAGCTTACCTGCAAGTACTAGATCGGGATAGGCACTGCGCCTGTCAAAATCAAAGGAGTACGCTTTGTAAAAGAGCTGCCGCTGCTGCTTGACTACACTCCCAGCGATTAGATGGTTACCATCCCACATAGCCTATATTCGTCATGCTTGTTCTCTCTGATGTCTGGTTCTAGTACTTGCTCCCTCTGCCTATCTTTATTCAGTGGCAGATGGCTTCAAGACCTGTGATATATCTGTGACCATTGACAGTGGCGACGAGCTCGACATTTCGTACAGCAGTCCCACGTGTTCCAACCACGACGCAGACAATATTGTGCGCCACGATGTGCAGCTTGGCACTGGCCCTTTCCTGGCGACTCCCGCTCTGTATGATAGTTCCAAAGCCGGTGACGCATGGAAGCGGGCATGATTCCGTCATGATCTCCCACATACCATGTACCGGTGAGCTAATCACATGTCTTCACACCTTTGCTGGTCTATGCTTGGCATCAGCCCCCAACGGAGCGGAACGCATTGATCTCCTTCCTTCCCGCCCACCGCACAGTCGTTCCCTCTCCCCCTACTAACTAACGTTCCGACCCCACGTTGCTCGGACGCATGGGCTCGTCCTCGCAGCCATTCGGAAGGGGTGTGGGTCGACGGGGTCGCGCCGCTCGGACTCCGCGCCAGGCTCCGGGCAAGTTGGCCTGGTTTTTCGGTTTTCGGTCCGGCAGACGACCGATTCTGGATCTCGATTTTTAGGTAGAAAGCAATTGGTGATAATCTGGCCGATTGGCAGATGTGGTTGAGTTCGATCCTCTGCCTCGCGGTGTAAGCCATAGGAGGCATTCCGAGTTAAAGAGGGCTATGCAGGCTGTAAGGGAAATATCGAATCATCCTGAACTCTACAGTCTGAAGGATCGAAGCTACATGCTCCCTGGACTACTAATTTTCAACTCACAAGGAGTGTAGGTTATGCATTGTACAATCTTTCGCGATACGGGGTTTATCTGCTATTTCTACTGATCCATTGGCCAAACATAACGTTTCTGCAATTTGGACCATTTCAGCACCGGGTCTACGGCAGGGCAGCCATAATATCAACCAAAGAAAAGAAAAATCATTCTGCTAAATAGCATTTCCCTACGAGAATAAGATACTTAATACATGGCATTCAATCTAGGATTCTACAAGGACAAGCCAGGAGTTAAATACCGTCCGCGCTACGAAAAAGTTGCTTTCTGCGGCAATCTCCCCATATGGCGCTAACGCGGTGACGTTGAGACTTGGGCGTTTATTCGTCATATCCATGGATGCAAATGATCTATGACCCTAAACCTGGACGGCTCGTACAAGGCCGAATTCATGAAGAGGTCCGGGCTGGCCCAGGACTGAGAGACTTACTCTTAGCACACAGAAGATTCCAAAGTATCAGCGCGAAATATTTCATATATTCTTACAATACCCCCCGAACTATGAAAAAAAAACCAAGATAGCACATAAATTAGGTCTGTCATTACCTCTTTTCCCCCCCCCCATAATCATACTATACAGACAAATGGTACCGTTTGGCCGCCAGTGGAGGCGCCAAGGGGACCCGATATAAACGCCGAAAACCCAAATATATTCCTTATGTATCTCTAAATTGTCCCTGCCCTGCCCGCCGGTCATCGTCCCACAGAGTGACTTCATATCGCATACCATCTCCGCTTGTTCCTGACGCTCCCGCTGCGCACCACGCTCTTGGGCGCGGGCCCGTCTTCGCGCAGGGGATCGACCTGGCCCATGACGTAGTCGTTGCTGTAGTGGGAGTTGGAAGTGCCCGTGACGTTCCGCTCGCCGACGCTTGCCCCCAGCACGTTGAGCTCGGTCTCGCTCTCGCCGCGGGTGTGGCCGCCGTAGTGGCTCCCCGTGGTGGCCTTGGAGAGCGACTTGGTGTCGTCGGCGATCATGGCCTCGTGGTCGTGGTCGTGGTACGCGTGCTGGATCTGGATGTCGATCTCGCGCGTCACGAAGATGGTGCCCAGGTAGGGGCTCAGCACGGGCCAGAAGATGGGCACCGAGGCGCAGATGGACGACACGTTGACCTCGAGGACGCCCAGGAGCAGCGAGATGGGGCCGTACCACGTGGGATCGTACGTGGGGGAGTATCCCGCTTGGTACTGGATGATGGTCTGAAGGCGCCATATGGAGAGGAAACTCACGCTGATGAGAGCAACGCCGCCCCGGTTAGCATGGTGGGATAAAAAGGGGGTCAATCGGAGCAAAACTTGGTTGCACAAAGAAAGAAAAAAGACGTACACAGCACCCATGAAGAAGAGCACGAGCAAGCCGCGACGCGTTTTGCTGACCAGACCGGGTTGGAAGTAGAGGTTGACACCGATGCCGAGGATGAAGAGATCCATGCACATGTTGATGGTCGTATGGGTGATGAAGGTTCCCGTAAACGAGCTGGGTACACGGGAGCCATACCCCCAGCAGTGGGCGTCCGAGGGCAAGAGCCAAAAATCCGAGACGTTTGCGCATGGGAAAAAGGCCAAGATGGCGAAGGCCAGTCCCCATATGGAAGCAAACACGATGCTGAGGATGCTGGTTCGGTACGGCCACGTCCCCTTCTCAAAGATGCGCAGGTACTGGAAGAGCAGCGACAGTTTGACGAATGACGCGGCCAGGGTTAGGGTCCCATTGAGTACGTAGAAGGCACGGAGATAGTTTGTAACCTCTCCTATGGTGAGGAGGAGAAAATGCTGGCCCGTGCCATAGCGGATGGCTAGTAGTGCGTGTTAGTGGATGGAGGTGCAAGCATGCCAAATTGCTGGCTGAGGTAGATAAGATAGCCATGAGAAGACACATAAGTTGGTATGACATACAGATGATGAACGCGGCACTGCCCACCGTAAGACTCATCTAGAGACCGAAGCATTAGAATATCAAGCAGGTGGAGTGCAACGAACTGGCTGGGATGGGAGAGGGAGTCATACCAAGTACAAAAATACAAATAAATCATCCCAACCAGGAGACCGAACTACTCGGAGCCGAACATAGAGTCGGAAAGAAACGAATATCCACGAAAGAACCTGCAAGACCGCAGCTTGTTAGATCTGGACAAAGTCTGTAGGCAAGTCTGTAGGCAAGTCTGTAGGCAAGTCTGTAGGGAGTTGGGAGTTGGGAGTTGTTGTCCTCAGTCCGTCCTGTTTTTGGGAGTTAAGTTTGTTTTGGAGCTCTTACCAAAAAGGTCAGCGTAAAAGTCCACAGGACAGCCGGGTGGTTCGCAAAGGGCATCGGCTCGCCGGAGTTGTCATAGCCTTGTCGTCCTATCAGGTCGATGAGCTGCACATTCTCATCGTTGGCAGACATGGCCACCGCGGCAACATGTCTGGTCTTGCGTCTCTAGGGCGGGCCGCTGAAGAAAGAAATCTGAGAATCTCATCGTAGTCAACATTTTCTTGAGGGGCGAATATCGGATCTTTTCTGTCTTTTACAGCTCCTTCGAGTCTTGGTTGACGGGCTGAAGCTACCGCTACATCGGGGATGGGGGTCAGAGAAGAGCCAGGGGCTCGGACCCCTTTAGTGTTGACAGGTTGCGATGTGCGTTTCGGTAGTGCGATTGGCTTCTTTCCCAGGCGCTACTCTTGTTTTTGCCTAGCAAGGGGCCGCTATCCCTGTCGGTAAACCCCCCCCTCCACTTTGGCACCCCCCAGTGCCCCCGTTTCCCTTCGCGCCATTCATGCCAGACTTGCCAGGTCCCGACGGCCAGAATGTAAAACGCCTTCCGCTTGCAGCGGCCTACTTGGATCGACGTCTAGCTGACCCTAATCCTCTTTGCCGCAAGATTAGGCGGCCCCGGCGTGCTGTGGCAGTGTGGCTTGGAGCTCGGGGGGGTTTGAGAGTGCCGTGAGACCTAACCAAACAAGCCAAACTGCCCATCGGTCTCCCCGCGTACTTGTGTCAGGGACGAACATGCGGGGATTCGCAAAACGCGAGACAAGGTATTCTGTTAATCACTGCCACCTTCTCGTTTCCCGACGTTACCCTGATGCGACAACCTGAAGTATCTGTATATTTGTCTATACCTTACTTTGGCACTCCGCAAAGTCGCTGTTCTTCTTCAGCGGGAAATGCGGGGGAGGGGACTTTCAAGGTTGCTGTCGCCGGATCTTTGTCCGGCACGGAAAAAATTGTTTGATATGGTAGCATCAGGCCCAAGGACAGTACTTCGTACTGTTGCAGTGGAAGCTCAGCGATTCGAGCGCCCGCCCCTGGTCTCTCGACCCAACCAGAGCAGGGGTGGTAGATGCAGGCTTACCAGGCAACCTTGGTACGTTGGTCCAGCTGGAAATTGTGAGAAACCACCGACCAAAACTGAACCGCAGTTCAACATACGAAATATGGAGTTAGGGTAATAATTTAGTTGGCTTGGTTGGATATCCGTAGTTCAGAAGAAACTTTTGCTAAGCGGTACAGGGTACCCGGCAGCCGCGCGCAGAGGGGACGTTTGAGAAGAACATAACAAAGGCGACAAGAAAAAAACTCTGAAATTATTAATACGTCTTACAGTAGCTAGACCAAACTCGGTGAAGATTCATTGCTTTTTTTACTCCGTAGTCGTACTTACACTAACAACAAAAAATTGTGCCGCCCCTCTCCTCTCTCTTGCAGCAAACCTGGTCCTAGGGCGGTTACGGAATGATTGCGAAGCGATTGTTACGGAGCACGCAGCTCCCAGCAGCCCCAGCAGCCTATCTGATAAGCGCCATCTCACGCTATACCAGGGAATAAAGTATGTAGCCACCCTTGTTTGATGCAGAGCCATATGAAGATGCTGCTTGTTGGGGAATAGAGCCGTGACACACAGGCCCTTCTCTTTAGGCCCGTTGCTACTAAAGCTCCTCCTCCAGTACGAAGTAAGTTCCGTTCTCAGCCCTCAGGCCATTTCTCGGTCCTCAGCCCATGCCTCAGGCTCGAAGCGGCCCTCGGTCGCAAGTCGCACCGACTCGGGCGTTGGCTGCAGATTCGACACTACGAAGTATGTAGGGCACCAACCACCGGCAAGTCCACATTGCCGGCAAGAGCCATCGACATCATTCAACCAGAAGCACCTTCCACTTTAATTCCAGGCGCATATGTAAGGTAACTACTGCACTGCACCTACCTACGACCACGTGCTACCTACAGTAAGTACGTACCTTTTTTTGCTGGTCTCTGATCAGAGTTGGCTCTTTGCGTGCCATGCCAAGTTCGACTTATTGCCAGACTTTTATTGCCCATTTCTCATCGCACCAATAACACCTTTGTTCCCGAAATTCTTCCTTATCATCGTTATCGTTATCATCATTATCATTATCATCAGCAGCTGCTGCAGCATCATCATCACAATCGCAGACTAAGGAACTCTACATACAGTAAGTAGTGTAGAGGTTGATAACCCATCCGATACCGAATTCGCTGATCGCACCAAAGTGTTGGGTCAAACCCTGGTCCCTACCAGTACCAATCACACTCCAATTCAACACACCCTTTGCTTGCACCCCTTTTCTGTACCTAGCAAAACTGAGGTTAGGGTTAGGGGACAGAATTTGGATTAGTGGTTTAGAGCCAGGGTTCTTGCGGTTTTTCTTGCCGGCATTCGCCTACCAAGCACGTACGAGTGCGGGATAGTCTGTCTTGGGCCGTGCGCGACGAGCCCAAAAAGGAAATGCTTGAGAATCCTGAGGTAGGCGCTGAGGAAGTAGGGCTCGCCAGTGTGAAGAAACATCATGGCCCGGTAAGGAAGCGATGGTCGCCATAGCCGATTTGCCGCGGTTTCCTCATCACTCTCCCCAACCAAGATCCAGATTCAGATCCAGATCCAGCTGCTTGTACAACCGAGACCTCACCGTTGCCAAGCTTATTCTCTTCGCTCGTCATGTTCTGTGTTTCCTCTTCCCCCAGTCTCTCTCTCTCTCACACACGCACACACTCTCTCGTTCTCGCTCTCGCTCTCTCTGTGTGTACGCGTATGTTAGCTGTCACTGATGTTTAGGGCCGTGCTCTAGTAGAAACCTGTATTCGGACTATTTTCCCGCTGCATAATCTCTTGCCTACGGAGCACTCCGTAGTATGTCGGAGGAACTCTACTATGAAGCATGACCTTGCTCTTATTGCAGCCAGCCTCTTAGCTGACCGTGTTTGGGCCCTCGGGGCGCGCGGCTACCAAAGCCTAGGGGGGACCTCTTTGAGCCCCAAGTGGGCAAGTGGATCAGTATACGGAGTAGGTATTACATGGTGGACTGGACTACGAACCGTGGGGAAAAGTCTTCCACCTTAAGAGGCTACTCTCGGGCCTGTTCGAGAACCTAAAATAACAGGAATACGATGATTCTCTGAGAAGGTGGCCCTCTCGTTCCAGCTAGCCATGATGCCTGTACCCAGTCCTGCCAGGCAAAAGCCAGGTAAGGTGACTGCGAGCTTCACGGGTAGCGACGCGCTAGCATCAGCTTAGTAGACGGCTCGCGCTCGCCTATGCTTGTGAACTGCTAGCGTGTTTCGCAACCGGCGCGGCAGTGCCGTCGTCACCCTGAAAATGATTGAGAATGGTCACCGAAAATCCTGGCCATGGAGAGAGAGAGTCAACATCTGCTTCCGGACAGCCCAGTGCCGTGCGCCTGGCTCTCCGGCAATGAATACGATGCATCCTGTATCAAGCGCGAGTCCGGGCGCGCGTGCTGGTGACGCTCACTACTGCATCTGGGCATACTTGCTAAGCCGGTAGAGTCGTGCGCTAGACACGGCGGGCAGTAGCAGAAACAACAAGTCTCGCAACGACCAGAAGAGGCCTTTTGCAGCTGATCATGCTCTGGATACCTAGATAGGTAGGTACCTAGTTGGGGGCAGTTTTGTTTCAATCGTTTCCATCTCTACCTACCTGACCTACCTTACCTTGGGTATGTTCAATCATAATTCGGAACATAAGCGAAGGAGGGTTACTATGCGGGGGAGTTTATGTTGCCTGCCTAGCCAAGGGTTAGGGTTCAGACACGAGGCAAAACAAGCCGTTGATTCGTACGCGGCGTTTACGAAATACTCCTGCCAAAGCTCCAGCTGGGAAGACGTCACTCAACGTCCGCAGGCAAGGAAGGCAGCTTGCCAGCAATTACAAATTCATCAACCAGAGGGGAAGGGAGATAAAACACAATGGCTCCTTCCATCTCCAAGCGAGGTTTATGCTGGCCGACTTCCAATACGGACCCGACGTTTCTCTTCACCAAGCCGGGGTCCAAAATCACATGGCTCTACAACTGGTCCCCGCATCCGACCCAAGGCTCGTCGCTTCAGTTCATCCCCATGCAATGGAACCATGTCGAGATCGATTCCCTCCGCGAACGGGCCCAGGGGGTGCCCGCGCTACTGGCCTTCAACGAGCCTGAGCTCCCGGACCAATCCAACATGCCGGTCGAGCTCGCGGCGGCAGAGTGGCTCCGTTGCATCGAACCCCTCCGCCGCGGGGGCATCCGGTGCGGGAGTCCGGGGATATCCTCTGCTCCGCAGGGCGTGACCTGGCTGAAGGCGTTTCTCTCCGCGATCCGTGCCCAAGGGGGCGACATCGATTTTTATGCGCTGCACTGGTACGGCGAGACATTGGGTCAGGTAATAAGATACCATTGCATACGTAATATGGCTTGTTGCTGAGAACATGGCGATGATAACACCCCGATAATATTACTAGTTCTACGACTACATATGGTCCACGCATCACCAGCTGGGGCCCGACAAGCCGGTATGGATCACCGAGTTCGCGCCGACGAATTGGAACCAGGATTCGCCGCTGGACAGGGCGCACGTGGAAAACTTTGCGAGAGAAAGCTGTAAGTATCTGGATACCCTGGACTGGGTCGAGCGATATGCCTGGTTTGGCGCGATGCGGGACACGGGGAATGTAGGCCGGTGGGCAGCGATGCTGGATAGCGAGGGGAAGTTGACCAACCTCGGCAAGATCTATCGTGATACATAGTTGCTTGCTGGACGACGCTCGTTCGGGCACGGAGCTGGAGGCTTAATAGTTTGGTCTCTCAATCATCTTTCCTGCACCGAATTGTCGAGCCGAATGGCGTGGCGTGGCGGCGATGGTCCATGCTCCCAGCTTGAGTCTTGCTCGCCGGACTGACTGACAGTGGAGGGAGAGTTTGACTCCACAATTTTTAGCAACCATCGCGAGCTATGCTCCGGCATGATGTAATTTTTCCACAGCGCCATTTTCGTAGATCGCACCCAGGCTTTCAGACTTCAAATGACCTAGCATAAAGTGCAGAGTGAATGAGTTGCTGTATTTCCATATCTTCAGCGGTCCTCAATTCCCGATGAAGATACAAGCTTAGTTCAAGATTGGCTTCACTTCTTTCAGTATTTTTTTCCTAGCTCACAATCGCCCGCGCCTCACCTGAAATGGTCACCGTCTGGCTACCTGAGCCGAGAATGGATCCTTCGGAGCCTGGATCTGTCGACATCCTCATACTCGGCGCCGGGTGGACCTCCCGATTTCTGATCCCCCTCCTCCATGAACAAGGAGTAACTTACGCGGCTACCTCCACGTCCGGCCGCGACGGCACCATTCCTTTCAAGTTCGACCCGTCCTCGGACGCCGAGGAGCCCTACGCCGGTCTCCCCGCCGCCAAGACCATCCTGATCACCTTCCCCCTGCGAGGCGCCGGGCAGAGCCAGCACCTCACGACGCTGTACTACCGCACGCACCAACCGTCGTCCTCCGCCGGTGCATCCCCTCCTCCTCACGGCACAGACCGACAGTGGATCCAGCTGGGCACGACCGGCATCTTCACCGGCCCGACCTGGAGCTCCTCCACGTCGCCGTACGACGTGCACAACCCGCGCGCCGTGGCCGAGGACGAGCTCCAGCGGCTGGCCGGCGGGTGCGTGCTCAACCTCGCGGGCTTGTACGACGGCGCGGTGCGCGACCCGCGGGACTGGCTCGCGCGCGTGGCCAAGACCAAAGAGCAGCTGGGCGCCAAGGGGTCGCTCCATCTCGTCCACGG
>FTLB01005705.1_pt1 | contig 10234 bp, 12 predicted proteins | sample 1658291 | NCBI WGS metagenome assembly FTLB01 (sample SAMEA3914812, study PRJEB12502) | metagenome | biome: forest; material: soil | place: Canada | collected 2011-07-07 | depth 0.1 m
GCACTCACCAAATCTCCTTATTTCAAGGAACTTGATGCAGTCGTGTTTGCTGAACCAAAAATCCAGAACGATATTAAAAGATATAACGAACAAAATAACACTATGCTTATTGAAGACGTACTAAAAAAAGCTCCTGCTGATCTCAATGATGCTGAAAAGGCATTCTTGAAAGAGCATGTTGCTGAACTGTCAGACGAGCAAAAGGCTGAATTCGCTTCTGCACTCGAAGTCAAAGCTACCGAATCCGAAGAAGATAAGGCTGCACGACTCCAGAAAGAGCAAGAAGAAGCAAACATTGCTGCTGGTTTGAATGCTGATGGTTCTGCAAAAGAAAGCAGCACAGAGGTGCAAGCTTCTGAAAAGAAGGCAGTAACCCTTACTTTCGCTGAACACCAAGCACTTAACAAGGCTGCAACAGAAGGCAAAATCGCTATGGCGAAGCTTGAAAAACAAGATCTTGAGAAAGCTGTTGCAAGTCTCATTTTCAATGAAAGTAACAAAGCAGGACGATTCATGCCAAAGGATCAGACGTTGCTTACCACTTTCATGGCTGGTCTGACTGCAGAAAAGAAATTGGCATTTGCCAGTCTTGTAAAGCAAATTCCACTGTCTGCTTCTTTCAAAGAAATTGGAAGTAGTGACAATGGCAATGCTGCAGATCCTGAAAAGGAATTGTCTGACAAGACTAACGAAGCTATGAAGGCAGATGACAAGCTTTCATACGGCGAAGCAATGAAGCAAGTCTTTGCTGCAAACCCTTCTCTCCAAAAACGCTATACCGAAAAAGTTGAAAGCGAAGCAGCGGCTGCTTAATAATTACCAATTACTCTAACCATTTAAAAACACTATGTCTCAAATGATTCGCGCATTTGAAAAGTCATTCCTCTCAACGAACGACCTTTCAGCAGCAGCAAACCAGTACACTATTGTAAAAGCTGACGTTTCAAACGATGAATCAATCGTTTTGGCAGCAGCAGCAACTGATCCGATTGTCGGCATTCTTGTGAACCTTCCAAAAGCGGGCAAAGCTGCAAACGTGCAATGGCTCGGTTCTTGTAAGGTACTTGCAGGCGGTACTATCACTCGCGGTGATAAAGTTACTGCAAACAGTTCAGGAGCTGCAATTACTACTACTTCATCAGGCAACACGGTCGTTGGTATAGCACTTCAGTCAGCAGTTTCAGGAGACCTCTTCGAAGTACTGCTTACTCCAGGCGCAAAATACTAATTTTAGCAATCTAACTAATACACTTATACTTCTATGCTTATACAACAACAAGTCGTCGTTGATCCAGCGTTGTCAAACGTTTCAATCAAATACAGTAACGACACTTTTATCGCGGACTTGATCCTTCCAATGCTAAAGACCATTAAACAGACTGGTAAGTACTTTATCTATGACAAGAGCAATCTTCGCATCGATAAAACTACTCGTGCAGCTGGTTCTGGTGCTAATGAAGTAGATATCGGCGTTGCTCCAACTGGCGTATTCTCTTGTGATGACCATGCCCTCAAAGGTTTCGTTGCACAGGAAATCCAAGACCAGGCAGATGCACCTTTGAATCCGTTGATCGACGAAACGGAAGCAATCACTGAAAAGCTGTTGCTTGACCGTGAGAACAACGCTGCAACGCTTTTGCAGAACACTTCAAATCTTACACAGAATGTAACGCTTGCAACTACTGCACAATGGAGCGACTACAATAACTCCGATCCTATCGGTGATATCCGTACTGCACGAACTACTGTTCACCAGAACACATTCAAGAAGCCAAACACTATCATCATGAGTAAACTCGTGTTCGATATGCTTTCTGAACACCCTGCAATCATTGACCGTATCAAATACAGCCAGCTTGGCGTTACAACCGAGCAACTGATGGCGACAATCTTCAAAGTGAAGACTATCCTTGTCGGTGAAGCCGGCTCAAACGTTGCAAAAGAAGGTCAGGCTGACTCTCTTGCATATGTATGGGGCAAAGGCGTGATTGTGGCGTTTATCTCTCCGCAGATACATATCAAGATGCTCACTCTTGGTGCGACATTCACTTATTCAGTCCGTCAAGTACTTCGTTGGTACGACTTCGATAAGAAAGGGACATTTATCCGTGTCGGTGACGACAACTATCAGCAAGTGATCATTGCTGCAGCAGCCGGATATCTTATCCAGAACGCGATCGCTTAATAGTAAAAAATTGCTTGTTAAGCGCAGCTGCTCGGAGGGAATTATTCCTCCTTGCACATGCGCTTAACGCTGACTGGATCGAATCCTACGGCATGGCAAAAATAATCCAATTAACCTTTATATGGCAAAACAAATTCTTTATCTTAAGCCTGTTGCTCCTGACTATCAATTGCGCCGTGGTGCAGTGAAAACTGAATCAACGCTTTCAGTGCAACGTCAAGCACAAGCTATTTTCGATACTTCAACAAATGACAGTGCAGGCGTTGCAAATACTGCAGTCGGTGCTCATGGATTGGGCGTGTATCTTCCAGTAGGTGCAATCATCAAACAGGCGTACATCCAGGTAAAGACCGCATTTACCTCTGTTGATAGTACAGCTACTCTTGGATTCCAGGCAGCGACAACAAATGACCTCTATGCTGCAACTGCAGTATCTGGCGCACCTGGTTCAACAGGTTTCAAAGCTGGCGTTCCTGATGGCACAGTAACTCACATGATCTCACTTTCTGCTGAACAGCAGCTTATTGCAAACGTTGCAGTCGAAGCGTTGACAGCTGGCAAAGCAATTATCGTAGTGGAATACACACTCGGTCTTTAATCAATAATCATTTTTACTCTTATGGATGAACAAAAAAACACTGAAAATAACGGCATTTTCGAAGTACTGACGGATCTCAATCTTGGCGGTACTTTGAAGAAAGCTGGGCAATTCATTGAAGCGCATGTCGAGGCATTCGCTGATCTCGTTGAAATGGGCGTATTGCGGCTAATAGAAGGTGCTGAAAATGTTGCAGATGCTGCAAAGACTATTGCTGACGAAGCTGAAGTGAAAGCGCAAGAAGCGGAAATTGAAAAAGAGACTGCTCCGAAGAATACCTGGGAAGCAAACAAGCCAGAAGTGAAAACTGATGAGCCTGCTGCACCAGCTGAAGAAAAAATCGTTCCCGCAAATCCTGCAGAAGTGATTGCACCAGTGCTTTCAAAATATACAATCGTTGCAGAAGAAGGAATTCCTACTGCAAACGGCGAGACTCTTGCAAAAGATACTGTGGTTGAACTTGATCCAGCAGATCAGTCAACAATTGACCTTTTGGCAACTGGCTCAATTGAACTCGTACCAGTAACATCACCAGACGAAGAAACTGGCGATAACCTTTAAACGCCATGTATTTTCCGAATAAGCCTTTGGCAATGCGCGCATCAAGTGCGCTCACTGTCGCGACAACTGAATACGGCGCGGTGTCATTCGGGTTAGCTCCAAAAGTTACCAGCACCGCAACGAGTACTAGCACAAGCAACCTTGTTGATACTGCTGGCAATTTCGTGAATAACGCCATTGCTATTGGTGATATCGTTCAGAACACTACTACTGGCAAATATGCGCTGGTGACAGCAGTCACGAGTGCCACACAGCTTGCCCTTAGCGTTGATATCATGACAAGCGGTAATGCCTATGTAATCTATCCTGGTACAGGGTATAAATTCAATGCGCCTTATAGCAAGCTGATGGTTGAGCTTTTGATCAGCGCGACTGATTCCAGTGCACCTTCTGCTTCTGATACGCTTGATGTGTACATTGATACGTCATTAGACGGTGGTGTGACATTCTTCAATATCGGTCACTTTACAACGGTGCTCGGAAATGGCGGTGCAAAAAACTACATCATGGTTCTTGCAGAAGACAATGCCGGAACGAGTGATATCTTTGAAAAAGGCACTGATTGCGCTTCGGGTGTTACTCGCCAAATCGGATTTGGAAACAATATCCGTTATAGAGCGGTAGCAGTAAACGGCGGAACGCCTGGCGATATGTCATTCACCTTTGCGATTAACGCATATTTCAAGCAGCAATAATTACCAGTTAGAACAATTTAATCTCTATGCTTGATCCAGTAGTAAATTTCGGAAAAGTCACCCTTGCAAATCTCTATGGCGCAACAGACACCTCCGTGCAATTGGTGACTGGTCAAGGGGCTATTTTGCCGAACCCTGGTTCGCAGGGAGATTTTAATCTGGTCTGGTATAACGATACTGATTATCCTGATCCAGCTGATGACCCAGATAGGGAAATTGTGCGTGTCACTGAAAATTCAACTGATATTCTGACTATCACGCGTGCACAGGAAGGAACGACTGCAACAGCAAAGAATATCGCGGGGAAGACGTATAAAATGATTAACGCCTTGACTGCTGCCGTGATGGCACAGATTGCAGCTGGAATTGCAGCAGGATCAATAAATTTCGTAGATGAAGAAAAGGTCAGCGGTTCAGGAACATCCTGGATATTGGAAGATATTCCAGAGACGGGATCAGTGCACCTGTTCATAAAAGGATCTCGTTCATCAGTTCAAGCAGGCGACTATACGATAAACGGTAAGAATATAACCACCGCGCTACCATGGTCATACGGTGATTTAATAGCAGATTATAGAGTTTAACTATGAAAAAACATTTAAAAACAATCGCTCTATTGATTGGCACATTTGTTCTGGCATGGGGGCTTTCAGTCGGTGTCTCACACGCATTGACAGTGCTCTCAATTCCGCAAGGTGGAACAAATACAGGATCTATACCAGCAGGCATAGTCAAAAGCAACGGCACAACGCTTTTAACCGCAACAAGCGGTACTGACTACGTTGCTCCTACTGGCAGCGGTGCTGGACTTAGCGGCATAGTGACCACATTCAATACCCGAACAGGAGCAGTCACGCTCGGTTCGTCTGATGTCACGACTGCATTGGGATTCACTCCATACAACGCGACAAATCCGAGCAACTATATTGCATATGCTACTGCTCTAACCACCAATTCAGTTCCATTTGCAAACAGCAGCGCAAAGCTCGCACAGGATAACAATAACTTGTATTTCCAGGACAATTCGGTTACTCCAACAATACTTGCAGCAAATACCAATACGGCATTCAGTATTGATACTGGCGGCGATTTTACTGGCACAGACAGCTTGAATCTCTATGCCCAAGGAGATGCCTATCTTCCAAATAGCCTGATAGTCAATACTGTTACTGGGCTTGCAACAGATGGCGAAACGCCAGGATGGACTACATCCTCGTCTCGAGGAACAGGAGGGTCTCCAATAGAATTGCAAAGCGGTGATCTAGCCGGTATGTTCTCTGGATGGGGTGCGGAAGGCGCAAGTTCACCGACCTATGCAAATCTTGGGGGAGTGGCAATCATTGCGAGCGGAGCATTCACAAATAACCTCGGTGGAGAACTTGATTTTTATACAAAAGCAGATGGAGGACTGCTCACAAAGCAGGCATTTATCACTAATGCAGGAGTATTGAATATCGGCGTGTCTGGCACAAAAACTGGCGCAATCACCTTCAATGGCGCAACATCAACAGGTATTACGGTGCAAGGTCAGTCAATCGGATCATCAAGTACACTCACGCTTCCAACAGGCACAGGAAACATTCAGGCAAAGCGCGTACTTTCTCTTTCAGCAAATTCTGCAACGCCTGCAATCAATACGAATCTCTACAATGTTGTTGATATAACCGGGCAAACTGCAGCAATAACTTCATTCACTACAAACTTAACTGGCACGCCAAACGATGGCGATACATTGGAAATAGCAATTACCGGGACTACTTCAATCGGTATCACATGGGGCGCATCGTTTGAAAGCAGCAGTATTGTAACCCTTAGCACTTCCACTTCTGGCACAAACCGTCTTGATATGTATTTCATCTGGGACAGTCAGACATCAAAATGGCGACAAGTAGGAGTATCATAAATCTATGTTTAAAAAAATATTAAAAATATTTATACCCGCATTATTTCTACTGTTTGTATTTCATACACAGGCATTCGCTGCTAACTACTTCTGGGTGGGAGGATCGGGAACGTGGGGAGCGACTGATACGAATTTTGCGCTGACATCAGGTGGCACTCCAGGCATATTAGTGCCTGGGAGCGGTGATACAGTTACATTTGATTCAAATTCTGGCGGTGGTACGGTAACAATAGCAACCCCAATCAATGTGACATCCATTACCATGAGTACTTTTACGGGCACACTTGATGATTCTGCAAATAATGAGCCTGTTACGCTATTCTCATTGAATGCTGCAGGGACTTCCGCCAGAACGCTTAACCTTGGGTCTGCAACATGGAATTTGACAGGCAACAATACTACAATATTGAACGTATCAACGACGACCAATCTTACACTCAATCCAGGAACTTCCACAGTAGAATTTACTTATTCAGGATCTACGGGCACGCGAACGATTGACCAAGGGGGTTTGGCATTTAATAATTTTCTCATTACTGCAGGTTCGGATGCCATTTCAATGCCAGAAACGGGAACATTTAATGGTAATTTCTCTACTGCAGGATATACGGGAACATTTACTAAAACGGCTGCAAGTTTTAGTATCGGTGGAAATTTTACTGTCGGCACTGGTTCAACATGGAGTAGTACTGGTGGAACAATCACGCTGACTTCAAGTTCATCAGTCAATATCACCACGAACGGAGTAACGGTAAACCAATCAATTACCATAAACGGATCGGGGACATTTACGTTGCAAAGTAATCTGACAATGACTGGATCGGTTATTTCATCGCTTACACTCGCGCAGGGGACATTGACTGCGGGCAGTTTCAATATCACAGCATCCATAATGATATCATCAGGGACAGGCACAAAATTTTTGAACATGGGGAGCGGAACGTGGACATTAGTCGAGGCTTCTGGCAACGCATGGAACTTTGGCGTATTAACGGGATTGACAGTAAATTGCCAGACTTCAAGCGTGGTATTATCGGGCAATGCAGCCAGTTCAAGTGCTGGAGGATTCACCTATAACAATTTCAGTTTTACGGGGGGAGGATTAGCTGATATCGGAGGTAATAATACATTTAACAATTTAACTGTTACTGGAGTAGGCGCAGGCGACAGTTTCGAAGTGAACTCATCACCTCAAACCATTACAGGAACATTCACTGTCACAGGTGCATCTTCATCAAATAAAATGGCTGTTTTTTCAAGCACTGCTGGATCGCTTCGTACCATCATATTCAACCAAGCGTCATTTCTCAATGTGACATGGACTGATATAACACTCACCATGAATGGCACGGGAAACACTTGGACGTTGCAGGAAAACTTGATTCTCACAAGTAGCAGTACTGCAGGAGCAGCATTGAACGTATCCAATGGAACGCTTGCTCCAAGCAGCAGCAATTACACTATTACCACGGGACAACTTACGGTAGCATCAGCAGGTACGCTTACTATTGGCACTAATACCAATTTGACACTTACGGGCACGGGAAGCGTTCTTAGTATTGCCAGTGGAGCAAGTACTGTAAATGTTAACGGTTCTACGATTTTACTGAATAACACGACTAATACCGCGGTCGCTATTGTTTCTGGTTCGGGACGCGTTTGGAACAATCTCACAATATCGCGCGGTGCAAGCACTGGCTCGGTGACAATTGATGGCAGTAACACATGGAATACCATTACCAGCACGACGACCGCAGCCTATTCATTTGTTTTTGAAGCAGCGACGACCAATACGGTATCAAGCTGGAGCGTATCAGGCACATCGGGAAATCTTATCAGTATTGATTCATCAACCAGCGGTACGCTTGCAAATATAGTTTCAACCAGCAATTTCAGTTCAAACTACCTATCCATCAAAGACATATCATTCAAAGGAGGGGGGATATTGTTTGCTGGAATGAATTCCACTAATGTGTCAGACAACTTCGGCATTATTTTCTGGAGCACTGCTTTTGGAAATGGTGCTATAATTAGTTTCATATAATAATAAACGAGTAATAACTATGGATACCACTGTAACAGTAACTTTAGTAGATGGAAACGTTTTAACCACCACTGTCGATACGCAAGCACAAGCTGATTATGTTGCTGCTGAAAATGCAGCTATCGCGCAACTCGAATCAAATATATCAAATCTGAATGGTCTGATTGATTCAGATCAAGCAGCAATTGCCGTTCACCAGGCTAATATTGCAGCCGTAAGCTAATAAAAAAATGCTATGATTTACGGAGGTTCATACGGTCGAACGACATACGGCGGAAAAATTGGCGGATTAAAAAAACGCATTATCAATTCGCTTAAAGGGGCAAAAAAAGCAATTCTCCTAAGTCTTAATAGGCGGTCAATTCTTACCAATAAGGATAAAAAAGCAATAACATTACTATGATCAGCTTAATTGCACCAACAGAAGATTCAATAAAATTAGGTCTATCAAAGATCTCTGCAAATATCACTGCTGGCAGCAGTGTCACTATTCCAATTTACGGCAATGGTGGATTTGCTGTTAATGAGTATGTCTGCATTGGCATTCCTGGATCTGCCACATGCGAAATCCAACAGATTAACGATTTACCAGCCGCGACAGAAATCGAGGTTGCAACATTGCTGTACGCGCATTCTGCTGATGAGCCTGTACAGATTTATCGCTACAACCAGCGGAAATTCTATGGCTGTCTCACTGAAACAGGATCATATAGCGAACTTGTTTCTTCCGGGTCTCCAGCAGCAATAACTGTCAATGACCCCCAAGGAACATATTTCGAATATACCGGAGGTGAAGGATATCTGTATTTCAAATCTACCTATTACAATTCCTTCACCAATGAGGAAACTGATATTGCTGATGCCATTGCAGTGGCAGGCGATCAATCAACACGATACTGCGCGCTGTATGATATCCGCTTCCAGGCTGGCATGCAGGACAATCCGTACATAAACGATGCCCAGTTTGAAGACTATCGTACCCAGGCAGAAAGCGAAGTAAACAGCTATCTCTATGCCCGGTACATATTACCGCTTGAAAATGGCGTAACCGAAGCGTTGGAAGTGCCTGCAATCATTAAAAATTGCACTATAAAGCTCGCTGCAGGCTACGCTGACTATCGCGAGTATGGAAAGACGGGTGAAGGCGTAAAATGGCTGGGAGAGGCTCGTGGCATTCTTAACAGCATCAAGAAAGGCACGCAACGTTTGATCGATTCCAATTTCGTTGAATTTGAACTGCAAGCAAAAACACAGGGCGTGCAGAGCAACGCCAATCAGAATAACGGATATCATGATCGTCCTATATTTACCACTAAGCAGCAATTCTAATTATGGAACTTTCATTTGCCATTGATGGCGATTTGCAGATATCACGAGTGCTCGAAGCACTTGCAGCAAATATCCAGGACTGGACACCAGCATTCGAGCAGAGTACTGCAGGGCTTATTGAGATATTCTCGACCGAGGTTTTTGACAGCCAGGGTCAAATCATTGACGAATCGTGGAGTCCTTTGTCGCGCGCATATGCCTTGCAGAAGCAGAAGAAATTCGGTGATCAGCCTATCTTGGTAGCGACAGGGAATATGAAAAACTCCTTTGGTGCAACGATTGACCCTACATCGCTTACCATTTTCAATGGTGCAAGTTATTTCAAGTACCACCAGTCAAGCCTGCCACGCGAGAAGATACCGCGCCGTGTTATGATGAAACTGACAGATGATATGAAAGCCAATGTCGTACGAGCTTTCCAGCAACAGATAATGGATCAGATGCAATAAAAACAATTATGCCAGCCCCAGATGCCACTTTATACAAAGACCCGGTAATAAATGCCTATATAGCACTTATCAAGCAATACACGGGAAATACCATCAAAAAATTCTATCAAGGAGATCCAATACGCATTCCTGTATCAAATATGCCTGCAATAATCGTTGCAAAGCGTATGACCGAATCAAGTTCTGCGACAAATGCTGAAGACCAGCATAAGGTCGTTCTGGTCATTACAGTCGTGGCTGATATCCGAAAAGATATCTCCATGGATACATCGCTTGTCCCTGGAATGGCAAGTCTCTACGACATCATGGAAGGACGAGATCCTGCAACATTGCAATTGAAAACATCATCTTTGCTTTCAATCATTCGCCACAATGTCGATGTCAACCAGCAGCTCCAGCTCTTTATTGATGTTGGAACACCGACAAAAATTGACTATTCAATGACACTTGGAAAGCGCGGTGAAGATATG
>FTLB01843308.1_pt1 | contig 10233 bp, 14 predicted proteins | sample 1658291 | NCBI WGS metagenome assembly FTLB01 (sample SAMEA3914812, study PRJEB12502) | metagenome | biome: forest; material: soil | place: Canada | collected 2011-07-07 | depth 0.1 m
ATTGTGGCGGTGTTTCGGTCCTAGAAGCCGGCGGTTTGCCGAACGGAGCTTTCAGTCTTGCTCGACCCCCGTTCGGCCCGGCCAACTCGGAGCCTCAAATAATGCCGAGGAGTTCAGGATATGAGGTGACGTGAAAGTTGATCAACACCGAAGGACATGATGCTCATTTCCTGAGTTCTTCTCCCGTATATCGTGTCCAACTATCGTTATCAAATATTTAAACTCTTAAAAAAGGGGTCTCCGTCTCCCACAGCAACGTTCACGATGAATCAACTACCGGCCATCATCACCCCGGTGTTGCTATCATCCATACGGAAGCACCCAAATCTGCCAGCTCATACCTGGTATTTGGTCGCAGCAACTACTCTATCGGCCATCAACCGACCAGACGAGATACCAAGCGTGTTTAGATATGCTTTAGACAAGGGGCCAGCAGACATCGACATAGCACCAAGCCGGGACGAGAGACTAATGATCACTCGGCGTATGCGTGAGGCTCTCATAAAAGCATCAGCTGTTGGAGGTGTCCCAAAGGTAGATCGGATCTCATATTGCACTCAAACTCTCCTCGCGTGCCATGGAACAACTCACGGCTGACCCGACGACCAGACGATCAACGCCTTGTTCGCGCTCAAAAAGGAGACACCAGAAGACCTCTTGGACGAGCCATCAGGCCCGTCACCGACGGGGCGTCGTGCGGATATCTACGATACTCCGTCAAGCCAAGTGCTGCAGAGGGGACAGTCTTTCTTCGACAACCTCTATGGCAAGATCTCCAAGAGAGTGATGGGCCAGATGGACAGGTCCGGGACGGAAGACCTGGGCCTCACCGCTCGGTTGATATATGGACATTTAATAAGCAACACAAATGTCCTGACCGCTGTAGAAACTTCGTTTGTGCTGATCGCCGGCCTGATCCCGCAAGATGTGAGTGCTGCTCCAAGCCCAGCGTACCGACGCCGTCACGGCTAACACACAGCCACGCAGGTAAACCCCCAACTCAAAGGCCATTTGAGGGGCGCTCTGAACGGAGGAGCCACTGCGGACCAGGTCCGAGCTGTCCGGGACATTGTGATTCAGATATGCGAAGCATCTGGCATGAGGATGCTGGACAATGAGACGCCCGGGGGATGGGGATGGAGAACGGAGGTTGCCAACGTGTAAGTCTGGGTTCTCGTGTAAACTACTAGATACATTCTAATTCTGTATAAACCACAATAATGACAATTACGGTCGAACTACGCGTCTTCAAGTTCATCTTTGTGTGAATACAAGTCAGACTGGTCTGAGAAGTCGACGGGGCATCCCCATCGCCCTTGGGTGCCTTCGCATTTGTATGCAGCTTTAACCCCTTTTGATGACTCTTGTTAGAATATTTACTATAATCAACAGTGTAGACTACTTATAATCCCTAATTCCCTAATTCCCTACTAGACAATTGCGATCGTCATACTATTGCACGCCATGCACTTCGTGGGTAGAGGCAGAGTTCAAAGTCATGGAGCGTGCGCGCCCTATCTCTCACGGTGAACGATGAGAGGGTATGCCTCTTTGGCTGTCAACCATCACCCAGGTTTCCCGTGGCTTCCCGGGCCACAGGCGGCGTAAGGCGGCTCTGTCTCTTCCCATCTCGTCTCTTGATGGAGGCTGATCTCCAGAGCGGGTCCGGCCAGACTGGCTCGACGGACTGACTATGCAAAGATCTTGGGGGGGAGTCCTCCCCTCCCTGAATTCCAGAGGCAATGCGGCTCAAAATCTCAGACCAGGGGATGGCAACGAGACGATTCCCAGTTCTGTATTGTGCATGGGCTCTGGATGGGTCAGTCCCAAGGTTTTCTCCTCATCGTATGTTTGTCGTGGCGCAAGCCCAATTTCCCCCCCTCTCTCCAGAACCGGCGCATGAGGAGGAAACCGGGGGGTCGAATTTAGCATGGCGGACATGCAAGCCGAGGCGCGGAGGGGGTTGCAGCGCGACCCTTCCTCATGGGGGGGTACGTGATATGGGCTCTAGTGGGACCTCTGCAGAGGCCTTGAGAAATGATGTTTGTGACAGGACCCCCCTAGGACCTTACTGGACGGTTTACGTGGGTGATTTTAAAATTGGGTCCCGGCCCGTCTCTCGCATCACTCTTCTTGACATTATTGACAAGAGGCACTAGAGGGTGTGGCTATCTTTCCTCGTTAGAGCGAATCGCCTACCTATAGACGTATGGCGATGGGCGGGATGGGCTCCAGGGCCAAAAGGTCAACGAGGAGGAGACTGGGGAAAAAGGGAGGCGCCAGGGGCGTTCTACCCATGATTCACTGCAACGGTACATGCCAATCTCCAGATGGATGATTGGTTGGCTGGTAGGCACGGTAGGGTGCGTGGGTGCATATTCTGGCCCTCGCGATTTTTGGAGTTGAAGCTGCCCCCAAATCACGAGAAAGGCAAAGGGAGGGAGACAAAAGAGGAGGGACGGGGAGGGGGAGGGGGTGTGCCAATCCGAATGCGCGCATCTGTGGCACGAAAATGCGACGAATAGGAAGCGAAGAGGGTGATCTCCCTATGCGCCGTGTGCTTGTATAAAATTTACATAGCATTGTCACCTAGATTTGGATTTGCTACCACTAGGTCTCAGGCATCAAAGCATACCTACAAGACGTACCTCACAAGACCTCAATACGTACTCCGTACTGACTGAGACGGAGACATAGGTCCACAGTGATACGACAGTCTGGGGTGACGAGTTCGCCGAAGTCAGAGGGACACAGGTCGGCGATCATCGGGAGCGATATGCGGTGTCAAAGCCGGGGAGAACGGAGTTTAGAAAGGCGATCGGCCTTGCTGGACTTTATTTTTTATCTATTTTTGTTCGTTTATTATTCTTTTCTTTTCTTTTCCCCTCCCGTGGTCCCTCTATTTCTCTGCTTGTTTTGTGTGTACGGAGTACTCTCTAAAATGCATACTTTAGGTAGGACCCTGGCCCTATCCTACCCTGAACCTAACTGTACCTTGATACGGTAGCCCTTAGCTTGCGTGGCCTGCCATGAGCTTGTTAATCCCAAGCCATCTCGCATTTGGAGTATCCACGCGAGGTGGCTCGCGAGAAACCCAAAACAGTGCTAAGCGGGGCCAGCATAGCGTTTGATTCAGAGTAAGACTCCCAAAAAGCAACGATGCTCATACCTATACTCCGTACCTACATAGTGCGTATTGTTGGGCGGCTTTCTTCTTCTGCTGAATGATGCTTGACATCTCTGAGACCCCGGAAGGCCACGTTTGGTGGCATAAGCTAGAACTCATTTGGCAGATTTAGCCGGACAGCGTGGCATTGGATGTGGGATACCTAGGGAGATCACCGCCTGGAATCCAGTCTGTCGGGATAGTACGTCAAGCCCTGGCTCAGATACTTCTTCGAAGGATCCTGGGAGTGTGTCACGATGGCTTACTCCGTATTGCATGGCACGATACCAGGGCACGCAGGGCCAGCAGGGGACGTGTTTACCACCCTCGCTAGAGGGAGAGGGCTCGAGGAGGTCTAGAATGCCTCCCCTCTTTTGCGGCGTTGCTTGGCTTTCTCGGTTCGTCCTCTTATCTCGACGCGCGAAGTGCGCTAGCTAGCCCAGAGCTTCGGATTTGCCTGGCTCGCCTGGCATGCCTGGATTCCGATTGCTCCCTGCGCGTCCCAAGCTTCTGGTAGCACAAATAGTTCTAGCTAGCTGCCGATGCTAGCTCGCGATGAGTGGCGAATTTACGGGATATCCCCTGGATCTAATGGCTGGTAACCACACACATGACCTTCTCTGGCCTGGAAGAAGGGCTTACTACGTGTTAGTTTTCCCTTGATAGTCCGGAACGGGACACAAGAAGTGCCCAGCCGACAGTTTGTCCAGTTTCAGACGGTGGTCTTCCCGGTGGGGGACTTCCAAAGGCGATTAGTCGTGGGAACATCCGATACTTTCCACCCGCAACCTCTCAAATCTAGGCCCTCCACCACGCACGCAAATGCATATCTTACCAATGCAACCGCGAGACAAATATTCCAACTTTGAATCCCACGACGGCCATGTAGAGGACGGTGAAAGTACACGGACTGGTATGGAAGTAGCATGACCTCGCAGCGGGACTCAACGACGACGATTGATCCGCCTAGTTGTCAAAATCTCATGTCGACGCGTCAGCAATCTATAGCAGACCCCTCTCCGAGCTAACCACAGGGAGGGGACTGTAGTTGCATCGTGCTGCTCGCTAGGATTGCCGTAGCTTGAACCACTGTCCTGGGCCGCATTAACAGATACCACCCGGGAGCGGTGATCGCGCCTCATCTGCCGGGGGTCAGTGAATCGGGACCCAGGAATTAGATAACACCTACGGAATAGTTATTTATAAAGAGCACCCTGGCAAATGAAAATGTCTCCCAACGAAGAAACAAGCTTGTCACTTGCAGCCACGGCGCATTTCGTAGCTATGTAGTATTGTCATCGTACAGTAGCAGAGTAGGTTGCCGTGGTTGCCCAGCAGGATTGAGATTAAATGACGACGGCAGGCATCGCGGGACATAATGCAACCTCTTCTGGGGGGTGGAGGGGGCCAGCCATCACCCGTTGTACCTGTGGCGAATATTGCATACCAATATACAGAGGGAATATTGGGAATTTGCAGAAGATTGGCGAAAGGGAGCACCCAGAGCCTGCCTGACACCAGCTATCATGCCATGCCACTACGTAGGTACGTGTGTGTGTGACAAGTAACCGCCTGGGGATGGGATGGCAAGCAACGGAGGTTCAAGTTTCTCCTCCCCTTGACCGCCAACATTGGCCCAAGTGCGGGCCTGGATGGACGCCACCTGCGCCCAATATCATGCTCGCTGCGTCCCAGCCAGCCAGCCAGCCTTGCTGCAAGATTGCTGGTGAGAACCGAACGCATGCCCATTGGCGCAGGACGACGTGGTGGCTTGAAACTAGCGAGTTTATTCTTGGCTCATGCCCTCTCCAGGGGAAATAGCCCTGGCCTCATGGAACTTGCCGTGCCGTTAGTTTTTCTTTTTCTCATCACTCGATGGATGGCTGCAGAGGCCAAATGAGGTCGCGCGCGCGAGAGAGAGACAAACCGCATGCATGGAACGCATATTGGCGCCCCCCCTCGTATTCCTCTTCCTTTTCCATGCCGGTATGCAGATGCAAGACATTCTCCCGGGTTCTCCGCGGCGAACGAACAGCGTCGAGACTTCAGAAGCAAAGTTATTCTCGACTATAGAGGGGCCCAGACGGCATGTGAAATGTCTAAGGTAAGGTACCTTATCAACTTGGGTTGGTCAAATGGCCAAGGGGAGAGAGGAGCTAGAGCGATTGGACCTATGAGACGGTCGCACCAAGCGAGGTTCGAATGCAAGACTGAGACTTCGAGATGGCTGGATGCCGCCCGCCCCTCCTCAACGTACCCATTCCGGAAAGAGACGCAATTGGGCTCACAGACTCCAGTCCACTGCAGTCCCCCTTCAAGCCACCACAGGAGAAGCGACGACGACCCCTTCCTGCAGACCCCTCTCTTCCCCTTGTGGCGTCGGTCTGTGTTGGATCAATCAATGAGAGAGGGATTTGGGTATCGTATGCAAAAGCGTGGGAAGGGGAGATCACCAGAGACGCAACTCTGCGACCCGGCGCGACGGTCTAGATCGCCAAGTACCATGGCACACACACCACTGGCGGCAGAAACACTTCAGACCCCGTCTGCTCGCATGCATGAGGGTCTGCCTGTCCGTGAAATTTTTTTCCTTCGGACCTGTCGGCAAGTATCATAGGTACGTACTTGGCCGACACGAACCCTGGGAGAAAGGGATCATACGTCGTAGTGAACTGGAGCAGCATGATTGCAAAAAAAAAAAAAAAAAAAAGAAGCAAACAAGACAGTCTCTTTTGTTGGGACCCCGCGGTATCTCCGCCACGGTTGAAAAAAGGTGATACCTTACTACGTACAGCGTAGTGGTTAGTAGCCCTATAAGATAGGTTTGATATGATCCGCATTGACAAAAGTCGTACCTGTGGATCCCCTCCACCACCCTTGTTTTTACCTTGGACCGCATCAAGGATCCCCCCGTTACCCCCTATCCGCTCTACGGGGGCCAGCCACTCGGGAAGGGGGATCATGACAGGCCCGTGCCTGGGGCCATGGTGTGTGTTTGTACTGTATCTAGTACTGTAGGTGTAGGACACCGTGGAAAAGCGAGAGGAGGTACCTTCTCCGCGGGAGAGAGGGTGATGATTGGGCTAGCTACTTACGAAGTAGGGTACACACAACAACTCAAATGGCTCCTCTAGGGCGATAGAGACCCCCTGTGACTGCGCCGGGATGTCTGTGTTCCGGGGAACGCGAATTTTCTTCCCCTTCTTCTCTTTTCTTTTGGTGACGAGGGAAGCCTCAAACCTGGCCTGGCCTGCTTCTCCGATGCTTGGCGAGCAGGCGTTCTGGTCTCGCTCAGTTCGGCAGGGTCCCTAGAAGAGGATCAGCCAACCGAATGGGAACGGAACACCCATGCTACAGTAGGTTTTGATGCTTGGCCCTACAGTAGCTTCCCACGGTTTGGATCATCAGAGTTTAGGCCGGTGCGAGGCGATGGGTCAACAACCTTCGCTGGCACCAAGGAGAACGAGGGGAGCAAAATCGATAGGCAAGACAGCTCACAAGTTCTGCTCGCAATGCGAGCCTCAGATACGGTTTCCTCAAGGTTTCGACGATTGTAACCCGGTACCATCGATCTGGGTTGCCAAATTTAGAAACAACTAAGTTGCATCGGCTTGTCTCAATATTACATCTCTGTTTGGCCTGCACAGTCTCTAATATTGACGAATCTGAACCTTGGGGGACCGATATAATTACGATAAAGGGACAAGTGCAATGCGGGGGTCGCAAATTTGCTTCTGTTCCGCTCACACTGCGTACTTTGACATGGCCATCGCATTCGGTGCTGGTTGGTCGCCCTCCCTTTGATGGAATCTCGAAGCTGCGCCAACCGAGTGAGCACACACGGGCCAGGCTGGAGTCGACGTGATCCCTCGATTGCCACCAGTGTGATATCTGTCTATTACATGGGATGTACATACAAGCATCATTTGATCGAATCACGCTGCTGTCGGAAAGATGGAGAGCATTACTGCATAGATTGGGGCATCGGGGTGCAACAGTACTTGGCTAAGGTACGGAGGCGAGGTACCTGAGGTACGGTACGGTGGTTTCGTTACGGTGCTGCAGAGGCCGTGGCGCAAAGTCACATTCGCTCCTCCCCTAAGCTCCTTACACCGCTGCCGCAGTTGATAGTCTCAAATCATCTGCAGAGAAGCCCCATCGAACCACCGCTGTGTAGGTGCATACTTGTACCTATCCCTCGAGAGGAAGAAGAAAAGAAGGAAAAAGGGGAAAAACAAGGAGAGAAAAGAGTCTAGTGAGCCGCCTATCGCGAGCCTTGAAAGTAGGTAAGGACCACCAGGAAGTAACCGTGGCGATGTTTCGTGCACGGCCATATCGCCAGCACCTGGAACCACGCAACAACTACACCAGGTTCAGGAACACCCGGTCCACTGATTATGCATCTGTCGGCCGGCGATGGGATGGACGGCTTCAGAGACCTTGGTTGCTTGGACGCTTTGCCCCCCCTCAAGGCTCGATCTGGGCCCTGCTTCGAAGCAGCAGAGCCTCCATATTCGACCTTTGGTGGCCCACACACAGGTTACAGCAGAGCGCCCGATCAGGCGCTCTGATCGGGACCGAGTCACCTGGTCTGGCAACGAGCCCAATAACAAGGCGGCCACACTGTTGAAACTGGCTAACGGGACCGAAGAGTCACTGCTCGATACGGAGTGCTGAATGCGACTTGGCGCAGCGGCCGTGAGGGCACGCTTCGGGAGAAGGCTAGGCCCCTCGTCCACGGTGGATTGCCCTGGTGGTTGTGAGGGTCTGCCCCGCTAGAAAACTGTTTGCTGGCTCGGTTCGGACATTTTCCCCTCATACGAACGGGCAGCCAGCACAAGCATAGACGAAACTGGAAAATCCCCGTGGTGGACATGGCCGTCTTAGGCTCTCTGAGAGCGTTTTTTGCGAGAGTCAGCTAGCTTGACGCACTAGCACTACGACCCTTTCGGGGGGATGCATGCTGCAAACCGCACCATCCTGCCTATGGCATCCCTATCCCACCATCCAAACGGCCGGTCATGGTGATCATCTAGTCGTCTTCAGAAGCCCGCTGCGGCCGCGGGTAGGGCGAACAACGGATTCTGCAGCCCGGACTGGTTGTGGATGCCCACACTGTCTCGGTACGGGAGGGAGGGGGTTCTCCGCCGCCGTTCAACTAGAGGAGCCTCGAATGCCCTTGAATCATTGGAGAGGAAACGGGGACGACTAGATGCGCAGGCCTTACTCCGTACAAGGTCTCAACAAGGGAAGCGAACAACAAAATAAAAGTGGTCCGACGGGAAAAGAAGAGGGGGTTTAGGACCGCGCATCGGCATCCAGCAACTTGGGCAAGCGCTAGGCTCCTTCAATGGACATATGGAGTAACCATGAACCTTGCGTGGACATGAGTACATACATACTCAGATAACTGCGCCTATATCATATTCCTTTGCTTGGAGCTTGGACGCGAGGGTACCACGGGTGCTTGTGTATGCTACGACGACCCGTTCGCAGTAAGAAATAAGGACCGGGATGTATGCGTGGTCCCTGGCCAGGGAGGGGAGACGGGGGTTTACAGAGGGGCATCTGCCTACTGTATTCCGTACGGTAGCAGTCAGTCGAAGGCTGTCCGGGACGCTCGCCAGGCTTCGACCCATTTGACGTCCCTGGAAGACCCCGAACGACCTATGTCATTGGTAGCCTTCTCTGTCGTTAGCGCAAATCCATTCCATGCCGGTTAGTACTGTAACCTCGCGGAGCGAGTAAGTTGAGAGGGTTGGGGTACAGAAGGTAGATAGGATCGTAGCATCGTGCCCCGGGCTCCCAGAGGACCTCGCTTGCTAGTCAGCTCGGCCAGTTGGCAGCTTCGCGTCCTGATCAATCGTGGGTGTGTCGAGAAAGACTTGAGAGAAGGCCGATAGGTGTTGGTGACCCGCGGCAAATCGGACCAGTCACAGGATTCACTGCATCGAGGCTTGGGTTTGGGGGGGAGGGTGCTGCTCTTGTCACTTGGCCGCCTCTCATTGGCGACCAGATGCGAAAGCTCCGAAGCCCAGAACCCGCCGTTTCCCTACACGGACCAGCCTTGCTCAAAGGACCTCGCTCGTTTAATTTTGCCCTTTTCGTCGAGTCCCCAATTTGGATGTTCCTATGGACCGTGCCCGACGCTGGCTGGCCCGTCCGGCACTTGGAGGGGGGAACAAGCTCCAGACGACGGCAAGCCTCCTCGTTTGGAGATCTGCAGGTCAAGGGAGCAGCATGAACAATGCGATCCCTGCCGCTCGCTATTTTTTTTCCCCTTCATAGGGTCGCTGGCAGGCTTCGAGCTTTGACCGTTGTTAGAGCTTGCAAGATTTTTTATTCTCTCGGTCGGGTCCTCTGAAATGTGCAATTTCTACTTGGCGCTTACGAGAGACCAAATGAAGAGCCGGGGAACCAACCCCCCTTTCTCTCCCCGTGGATATCGGTCAGGAAGGCCTCAGAGCTTCCCTCGGCCAGTGGGGATTGATTATGAAAACATTTGTCTCTGGTATGAGATCATGATAGAACTGACCGAGGTCGACGGCATTGGCTGCGAGTGGCCCACGTCAACGCCTCGGAGGCCAAAGTGACCGCGGCCCAGTTATTGAGCCTTTCCCTTCGTCGTCCGTCCTCCCTCCTTGCTAGTTTGATACGGGGCTTTGGTATCTGGTGCTGGGGCAGATGATGGAAATGGACGGAGGAGTATCATGGTAGTTACGCTATAAATTTCGCGCAGCGAATCAGCAAATGCAGTAAGAATCAGTCGAGAATCGGATGAATGTTCAGAGGGCATAGGTGAGGTAGTCATAATTGATCCTATTTGGGTTGTAGATACTACCATGATCGCATGTGGCGAAACCTTACCCTCACAGCGCCTCAAGTCCGCAGAGGATCATGAGGATTCTTGCGCCCCTCGACTGTGGTAGAAGGGGAGGTGCGGCTACTGGAGTAGGTAGTATATTGCGGACGGGACACTGACTGCATAGCTTCGGTGCTTAGCTGCTTGGAATCGATCGGTGGAAGCCCAATCACCGCCACGGTGGGTGGGTTTAGGTTCGCAATCT
>FTLB01401818.1_pt1 | contig 10230 bp, 14 predicted proteins | sample 1658291 | NCBI WGS metagenome assembly FTLB01 (sample SAMEA3914812, study PRJEB12502) | metagenome | biome: forest; material: soil | place: Canada | collected 2011-07-07 | depth 0.1 m
TCAGGTAGCATAGGGTTAGGGTCCGGTTTGTTTACTCCCCTGAACTAACAGACTCATCTGCGCTGCGCCGCATATCAATCATAATATTGTAATATAACAAGAGTTATGGTGTAGTTCCCTGACTTTACAGAGTACTACGAAGTTTCGCTAGGCTAGAGAAGCTGGGGTCGATGCATATGAAGTCACTTGCATTATGTCTTAGTCCAAAAAAAAAAAATTACATGCCATCCTGTATCACTAGAGGTAAGGTATGACCCATGGACACAGCTACCGTACATAAAGCAAGCAATAATTAAATATTCCGAAGGAAAGGTATCATTTACTAAAACTGGCCTATGAAGTAATAACGCATAAACATAAATCAAGAATCCTACATAATTGATACTATACGAGCCATGGATAAAATTTTCTTATGGCAAAGCAACCAATTCCGACTGACTGCGTAAAACACACACACGTCAGCCCAAGCCGAGGTTGACTCGATACGCTCCTTGATGATCCGCTGGAGCGGGAAACTAGTCGGAGGTTGCTCTGCGATGCATAGGAGGCGTGCGCGGCCTACTAGACCTGTAGTTCACTCATCTGCCTAGCCATGCTCAAGCCAGTTCCCTTGCGCTCGCCCAGGGCTTTGGACCACCGCTTCTTGTCTTGAATGGGCTGCCCCTGCCCATCCAGCCCCAGCACCTCCATCAGCTCGGGAATCTCGGCGTGGTCGCGCGTGTTCTTCATGCGGTGGCACCAAGTAACCCTCTTCTCTTCGACGTCTCCACTCTCCTCGTCATCTTTCGCACTTTCTCCCGCTCCGGTTTCCGTTCCGTTGGCAAGGCCGAGTTTCTTCTCGTCCGTGTCATTCCACGGCGTCGTCACGGGGCTGTGGAAGTCGAGCGGCTCGAACAGAAACTCGCCGCCAATCTGGCGCTGGTCACCACCTTTGGTCACGAGGCCGTTCTTGATCTGCTTTAGGCCCTGGACCACAGAATCGAGACTGCTCTTCAGCAGCGACTTCTTCATGTAGGCGGGTCGCGAGCCCAGAGCCAGCGACCGGATCATGCCAAGCTCGTCATACAGTTTGCGCGTCGGGTCCGCGTAGACGGGGAATGGGCAGTTGGATGCGGTCGCGTACATGTCGATGAGGGCAGGGTCGCCACAGCCGACAATGGCGATGAATGTGCTGATAGGCAGGCGGAGGAGAGCCTCTGGAGTAATGGAAGCGGAGAGAGTTCGAAGGTACTCTTGGCAATTCTGGAATAAGAAGAGTTAGATCAGCTGCCGCTCATAAGTCGCCGGCTGGATATGGCAAACCGCCGTACTCACCCCGCAGTAGAAGTGCCGCACGAAGATAATCAGCACTCGTCGTGCGACGTGCTTGCCGGAGTAGAGGCTCTTGAACGTATGCGACTTGCCGTCACGGTCTAGCAGGACGTAGTTCTCGATCTTGCGTAGGGTCTCGGGGGTGGGTATGTCGTTGTTGCTATCCACTGTGCCTTGGAAGTCAATGGGATTCACTGTGTCTTCCTGATCCGTCGTGGATTCCGCAGGCGCTTCGCTTGGCTTCTTCGTCGTTGCCGCAACTTCCTCGGTGGCCTCCTTCGCGGGCTCATCGGCCTCGATTTTCGGCTCAGAGGTGGTAGCGATGCCATTGCTAGGTTCCGGCGAGGCTTCTCCAGCCGGGGCCACTGCTTTGGCATTGGATTCCTCAACTGTTGTACTTTGCGACTCGGTCGCATCGACCTTTGGTTTCTCAGCTTCCGGGATGGGCGCCACGGGATCAACGACAGCATCAGCTGAAGGCTCGGTTGTTGCCGACATGACTTTTATCGGTAGATTTTAACTATGGGGAAAGGTTAAACGTGCTTGAGCCTCACGGTGCCGTTTGTTGTCACGTAGGTATCTAGGAGAGTTGGAATGACGATCCTAGGAAACCGACGTAGCGTAGTTCGCCTTTTAAAGCGGAAGAGGGCGACGATCACAGACAGCGGGCAGGGGTCGGAGGAGGGGCATAAAAGCTATGAACGTTTGGGGAATTCCAATGGGATCAAGCTGCAGGGGCGGACAAGCCGAGCTGAAACAAAAGGAACGCTGGTTACACAGAAGGGTGTAAGCACGAAAAGGAATAAAGAAAAAGAAAAGAAAAGAAGAAAGAAAAAGAAGAAGAAAAGAACGAAACAATCTCGACATGGCGAAACAAGATAGCAACACGATAATATTAGAAGAGCTCGGGAGTGTAGCTATCCGGCTGCAAGCCTACTAGTACTACGTCGAGCTAATCCAAGGTTAGATTAAGCAGTTGAGTGGCAAGTAACTAAGCCTCAAGTCTCGTCGTATTGGGGTCAAGCATGATCCCTGGCTTGCTTTGCTTCAGCGTTAGCAAGGCTGCTTTGAGCCCTGTCTGGTGTTACCTAGACCCACATTATTGTACACCCATACGGACCATACAACTCTTTATCGGCATCACGAACCCCAGCACGGCGATGGATTGCAAAATGCACAAGCCAAAGGCGTTGGCAATGGCATCCTACAGCCGGTACTGTACCGGAAAGAGGTGAAGGAAATAAGCTTATTCGGTGTCCTACGATGCTCAGTCTAATATTATTGCCAAACATGGACAGAACAAGTCGTCCACATAGGTAACATCAGCTGTCACGAAAGGGAAAAAAAGGAGGGAGCTGTTTCATCTGCATCCGACGTCCAGAAGCGGGTGATCTACAAATCTCTATTCTCAGGTACACTAAGGATAATCTCGTGAGGAGAAGACAGGAAATTTCGCTGCTATCCTCAGATGCCAGGTAGCTAATAATTCTTGTTGAGATTTGGGTGGATGAATCTGTTTGTGATGCGCAGACAGCAACAGCCAAACAGGATAGAGTGAACTTTGGACGATCGTGGAGGCGGAGGTTCTGGCCGGACATCACAGCTCCGATCTGCACGAGAAGCCGCGCATTGCCGATCAGGTCCCCAAAGTCTCGTCTGATGTCCGTATGCTATACACTTCCAATCTACTCCATGACCCTCATGTCACCTCAGAGAAGGTATATTATATCTCTCTGTAAATCAAGTGCGAATAACCTACTGCCCAAGGTTGAGGATTGAAATAGAATAGCCCGGTCCGGGCCATCAAATTCTGTGGCTCTTTACCTTTTTTTCTTTCTTACAATATAGTCGCCCTCAAACAATAACCCGTTATCACTCGCTTGGTGGTTTATGCTCTACCTTCGAGCCTCGCTCCCTTGCGGCCTTAGACTAGAACACTCTCAGAGTAGGTGAATATGATACAGCACCTTACACATGAGAAGGTGTAACACCCAGCGTAGGCCGTAATTCGGCCCGTGAGAATTTGTATAAGCGGCTCCGTGCCCCGTACTTTGCCCCTTCCCCATAATCCTCCAGCGCAAGTTCAACCCCACCAAGAGCGATAAGATAACGAATTCAACCCCGCCAAATCTGGGAATTTTTTTCTTCAGGTGTTCTCGACCCTCCGCTTCGGAGGGCAGCAGCATCCCGCAGGAGCAGAGCTGAAGGCTCACATCATCCCACATACTCATCATGCACGAAGTTCTCATTGGCGAGTCGTGCTTCACGGCTTCGGAGCAGGAGAAGCTCCTACAGCGCATCAATGAGCAGAGCTCTGCCAAGGTAACTCATCTTACCGGCCAATGGCTGTACTATGTCGACCTCAAGAGCGCAAAGGATTTGGCCAGAGTCAAGCAACTGCTTCAGCTGAGCAGTGATGCCAGTACTTCGGCACCGGCAGAAAATACCCTCGGAATACACATCTTCCCGCGGAACATCTCGCCATGGAGCTCCAAGGCCACCAGCATTGCGTTGGTCTGCGGCTTAGACGAAGTCCACCGCATCGAGCGAGGAAGAGTAGTCTACCTTCAGTTCGAGGGAACCAACGCTGCAGAAAAGGACCTGGCTTCGTTCCGGGATGTTCTGTATGACCGCATGACCGAGTTCTTCGGCCTCGAACCTCCGGTCTTGACAGCTATGTTTGCTGAAGGAGAGAGGAACCCGCTCGTCGTCGTGGATATCTTCGGCGACGCAAGAGGCCCTCTTCCTGCTCTGCAAGAGTACAACGCAAAGATGGGTTTGGGTCTTGACGAGCGTAAGCAGCACCCAGCCTTGTTTACACTCCGCCCCGCGTCATTGAATGAGAAAGGCGAGGCTGACTCCCTGTCCTGTAGCAAATATGGAGTACCTGGTAGCAGAATACAAAAAGCTGGGGCGGTCTCCGGTATGGCTCTTGATTCGTCGCCTCGTAGAGTGAAGTTCTGACCTTGTGGTTTTAGAATGATGTGGAACTGTTTATGTTTGCCCAGGTGAACTCTGAGCACTGTCAGTGGCACCCCGTTCCCGCGGCTCCCCTCTCCCTAGGTGCTAACCGAACCATTGCTCTTCCATATAGGCCGACATCACGTCTTCAATGCGTCTTGGACTATCGATGGCGTAGCCAAGGACAACAGTCTGTTTGGAATGATCAAGAACACGCACAAAACGAACCCCGACTACGTGATCAGTGCATACTCGGATAATGCTGCCGTGTAAGAAGACTCTGCGCACCAGCAGGATGCTTTCACTTTGGGAGATGACGCACGCTGACATAGTTTGCAGCATGTCTGGCGAAGAAGGAAACCACTGGGCACCCGATTATGCAACCAAAAGCTGGAAGCTTATCAAAGAGGTTGTCCAACCCCTGATCAAAGTCGAGACTCACAACCATCCCACGGCCATCTCGCCATTCCCCGGCGCGGCTACTGGAAGCGGTGGCGAGATTCGTGACGAAGGCGCGGTTGGAAGAGGGTCTTCGCCAAAGGCTGGTCTCGCCGGATTCTGGGTCTCCGACCTACTGATTCCTGGAAAGCGTAACAAGTGGGAGGTTGACATCGGTCGACCTGCGCACTACGCGTCGAGTCTGGATATCATGCTCGAGGCACCCATCGGCTCCGCGCGATTCAACAACGAGTTTGGTCGTCCTGCGTTGACAGGAACTTTCAGGACGCTGCTCACGAACGCGGCTGCTTCTGGACAAGCCGCTGAGTACAGAGGTTACCACAAGCCTATCATGATTGCCGGTGGTATCGGCTCGGTCCGGCCACAGCATGCTATTAAAGACGGTGCCAAGGTCCTTGATGGTGCCCATGTGAGTCGCCTCATCCACTTGTATTCTGGATAAGGCTGGCCATTGAAGCTAACATTGGTCTTCTCAAGGTTATTGTTCTCGGAGGTCCCGCTATGCTCATCGGACTTGGTGAGGCTCTCTCCATTTCGTTTATTGTTTCCTTGTACCTCACTTTGCTAACTCAAGGTCTGCAAGGTGGTGGTGCCGCTTCATCTAGCGCTGGCTCGGATGCCACTGCGGATCTTGACTTTGACAGTGTGCAGCGCGGAAACCCGGAGATGGAACGACGTGCACAGATGGTCATCAATACTTGCGTAGCCCTCGGCCAAGACAGCCCGATTGCCTTCATCCGTAAGTCAATCCGCTCTTTTGACCGTTATAGTGTCTGCGGTAACAAAAGAAACTAACCATCTCTGCGCAGATGACGTCGGAGCTGGCGGTCTTTCCAACGCCCTCCCGGAGCTGGTCAAGGATGCAGGCTACGGAGGCAAGTTCGAATTGCGCCAGATCGAAAGCGCTGACAACAGCATGTCCCCGTTGGCTATATTCTGCAATGAAGCCCAGGAGAGATACGTACTTCTCGTCAACAAGGATGACCTCGAGCGTTTTGCTAGCATCTGCAAGCGCGAGCGGTGCGGTTTCTCGAACGTCGGCACCGCCGTCAGCCAGGAAGCCGATGGGAAAGCAAGGCTCGTCCTGACAGACCGTGAGCCAACTATCCAGCCGTCTATCGACCCAATCAACGTCCCTATGGACCTGCTGTTCCCTCCGGGACGAAGAATCAAGAAGGACGTTGCAACCGTAGCGAAGAATCTCACTGCTTTCAACGCGGCGGAGAGCTTGAACAGCCAGTACAGTGTCTCCAGTATCAGCGACATGGTCTCTAAGGCCACGGAGCTCGTCTTTAATCTCCCATCCGTGGGGTCCAAGATGTTCCTGATCACAATTGGAGATCGGACCGTTGGCGGCTTAACTGCGCGGGACCAGCTGGTTGGACCGTGGCAAACGCCCGTTGCGGATGTGGCTGTCACGCTTGGCAGCTTCAACGTGGACAACTCAAAGATTCGCCATGGCGAGGCAATGGCAATGTGAGTAACCACCTCCCACCATCCCTTGTACCCACCCGTCTCGAGAGCGTAATTTTTAACCGGACCTGTAGGGGAGAGAAACCGACCCTCGCTCTCATCTCGGCTGCCGCCTCAGCCCGCATGGCCGTCGCCGAGAGTTTAATGAACCTCGCCGCCGCTGACATCAAGTCAGGCCCCAAGAACGGTGATCTCAAGCGTGTTAAGCTCTCCGCCAACTGGATGGCCGCCGTCAATCACCCAGGAGAGGGTGCCGATCTATACGAAGCTGTCCACGCTATCGGTATGGAGCTCTGCCCTCAGCTTGGCGTCTCTATACCAGTTGGCAAGGATTCGACATCCATGAAGGCTTCCTGGAAGGACAGGGCGACCAACGAGGCCAAGAGTGTGACAGCTCCCGTGTCTCTCGTCATCTCTGCTTTCGCCCTTGTGGATGATGTGAGGAAGACTTGGACTCCACAGCTTCGACGAGTCGAGGAGGTCGGAGAAACCACTCTTTTCTTCGTGGATCTTGGACTTGGTTATAAGGCTATGGGCGGCTCAGCTCTTGCCCAGTGCCTGGGTCAGATTGGCAACGAGGCGCCCGACGTTCGCAATACCGGCCTCGTTAAGGCATACTTCGAGGCTCTGTGGAAACTGCACCAGGTACGTTCCCCCTTTTTGCAACATACGAAAAATATATGTCGATGCTAATCAAGCTGTGCAGGAGGAGATTGTCCTCGCCTACCACGACCGCTCTGACGGCGGTCTCCTGACTACCGTGGCCGAGATGATGTTCGCCGGCCGCTGTGGCGTGGATATCACCCTCGATGACCTAGTACAAGCGGAGGCCGACATTCTCGATGTTTTATTCAACGAGGAACTCGGCGCGGTATTCCAGATCCGCAAGAGCGACGAGGCACGATTCGTTAAATCCTTCGCCGGATGTGAGCCTTCCAGCGGTCTTATCAAGACTATCGGGCATGTTCGATCCGCGACTACGCCATCTCTCGCTATCCGGTATAAGGACCAGACTATTGTGGATCTGGAACGAGCCAAAGCCCAGCAGTGGTGGTCTAGTACATCCTACGAGATGCAGAAGCTTAGGGACAACCCTTCGTGCGCCGAATCCGAGTTTGAGAGCCTCCTTGACGACCGGGATCCCGGACTGCACTATAAGCTGAAGTACAACCCTGCTGATAGCATCTCGGCAATTGCCAGTCTACAAAGCGTCACATCGAGACCGAAGGGTATGCATCCAATTTTCAACTTCGTTCCACGTCTTCCTCAATAGACCTCAGAACTAACTTCTATGTTGCAGTTGCTATCCTGAGAGAACAGGGTGTTAACGGCCACGCTGAGATGGCATTCGCGTTCACTGCGGCTGGTTTTGATGCCGTTGATGTCCACATGTCGGATATCCTGGGAGGAATGACGCTCGAAGGTTTCCGAGGATTGGCGGCATGCGGTGGATTCTCATATGGGTAAGTGGCGAAACATTTCTGTCATCCGGAGATACTCCTTTGGGTCTTTTTATATGGGCATATAAGTTGTTATCGGTACCACCGTGCTAACTTGTTCAGTGACGTTCTCGGCGCAGGAAACGGCTGGGCGAAATCGATCCTCATGCACGATGGCGCACGCAATACTTTCCAGGCCTTCTTTAACCGCCCAGACACCTTCTCGCTGGGTGTCTGCAACGGCTGCCAGATGCTTTCCAGGCTGAGGGAGCTGATCCCTGGCACCCAACACTGGCCTCAGTTTGGTATGTGCATATTTACCGTGCTCCGTCGGAGTTTGCGAAACTAACCGAAAATCCTAGTCGAGAACACGAGCCAGCAGTTCGAAGGACGCTACTCGCTCGTGACCATCGAGGACTCGGATCCCAACTCTGTGTTCTTCAGTGACATGGACGGCTCCTCCTTCCCAATCGTTGTCTCCCACGGAGAGGGTCGCGCAGAGTTCTCTTCGGCGGGCGACGTCCAGGCCCTCAACGCCGCGGGAATGGTCCCGATGAGGTACATCGACAACTACGGAACCGTGACGGAGAAGTATCCCGCCAACCCCAACGGCAGCCCGACAGGCATCGCTGGCGTGAAGAGCCAGGATGGCCGGGTAGTAGCTATGATGCCTCATCCGGAGAGGACCATCATGGCCGATGTGACAAGCTGGGCTCCGAGGGAGCAGCAGGATTCTTGGGGGCAGTATTCGCCCTGGTTCAAGTTGTTCTCGAACGCCAGGAAATGGGTTGGATAAAAAGGCAACCAGGAGAATGAAAGGGACGAAAAGAAGGATCTGGCGAGTGACATTTTCTGCTGATTTAAAAAAGAGGGAAAAAAAGAATCAATGCGACACACTCTTATATAGATCTCATTTTATCTCCTACATATAAGGTAGATATTGTTCATAACCTGAATATTTATTAAATATTTCAATGAAGTTACTGAAGTCCATCCCAAGATACCGAAAGGATTGTAGATGCTGAGCAGCTTGCTACGCTTCTGCTAGATTTTTATCTAAGAAGGCTGAAACGATTTTTTCTCTATTCCCACCCTAGAACGGAATGCCAGTTCTCCGTGGCCCGACCAAACGCCAGAATGCTCGACTCTTCCTTTTTCGAGAGGGCCAACCTTTGTGATGCATGCCTAGGTACAATTTAATCCGATACAACACCGTAGCTACGGCTTCTAAAGCAGCTCCTTCTTGCGAGCGGTTCTGGTGTAGTTGTTCAGATTCCACTCGACGTCTCCATTCTTATCTTCGAGTGTGCAGTTCTTGATCGAGAAGGGCCGCAGGGTCATGCGAGGCCCTACCTCCGATAGTTCGACGTTTTGAGACGACGTGCGCACATACACATGATGTCGAACTGTCATTCTTGGTCAGCATTTGTGCCTTGGATCCGCTGGCCTGGCCGAGTCAGAGAGACACGCGATTGCTTACTAGTTATAAAGTCGTCCTGGGCTACGAAAGAGACTACCCGGTTGCCCAGCTTTGCTTTGGTGACAGTGGGATCCCGTGGGGGGAAGAGATGCTGGGCCGAGTTAGCCATGAGCATAAACAGTCTTTCGACCGGTAAGGTCTTACCTTTAGGATCTTGACGATTCTCAGACCGAGGGGCGATTTGAAGCCCTCGAAGATCAGGTGCGGGTAGCTCTCGCTGACTGTGCCTCGAATTGTGTTGGGAATAGAATGCCGCAAGACGACGTTGTGCAGCGAGCAACTGAGTGTTGGGCTACCTGGGGTCAGCAGGAAGAAGGGGCAGAGCACGCAAATTTAACAGGAGGAGCATACCCATGCGGGAAATGAGAGATTGTGATGGCGCTCGGTTGACCACGATGTTCATGGAGGAGCACCACATCACTCTGCTCATTCGACTTGGCAGCACTGACAAGATCTGGTAAGACGAGGTTGCCACGGTTTACTGGTCATATGTTAGCCTTGCTTTCAGTTTGTTACGATCAAGAGGCGCGAACTCACGTCTGATTGCTGTTGGGAAAAGCAGCCTGATTTCTTTTGAGCTATATTTGTCATGTCATTAACATCTGTCACGAGCGGAGCAGGGGGGTTCGGACGTTGCTGATACAACTCCGGAGAACGTACAATGCGGAAAGACGGGTGGAAGGATCACGACTGGTGGTGACGAGAATTTGGGGATCTCGGATGCCTGAAAGTTCAGAGTACTAGTCCCGTATGTTAGACTTGAATATAGGGCCGTATACAGAGATCTCAGTTGAGACCAAGGCCCGCCAGTCCGTCGGTTCTCATTGCTCATCGCAGGAGAAAGGCCGTTGCAGGAAGGGAAGCATACCTCGTCGTCGAGATCCATAGCCTCTTCTTTTGACAGGTCTTTCCTCGACTCATCATACGCATAGTCTTTCCGGACCTGCTCATCAACATCTTGCTGAGCCAGAGGCTTGCCAGACGCAAGACTAGCTCTCAGCAGAGCACGCTTCTCTGAGATCTCTGCATCTTTCAACAACTGGGCCCTCCGGTACAGGTAGTCCCTGCGTTGACGGTTGTGTTTTCGCTATCCGTGGTGTAAGCCCT
>FTLB01798900.1_pt1 | contig 10210 bp, 13 predicted proteins | sample 1658291 | NCBI WGS metagenome assembly FTLB01 (sample SAMEA3914812, study PRJEB12502) | metagenome | biome: forest; material: soil | place: Canada | collected 2011-07-07 | depth 0.1 m
GTGCAATCTGTGGCTTCGGTCAATCCGGATGGAACCCGTACTGTTGTTATTGAGAACACGTACGGTAACCCGATTTACGTGACTCTTACAACCAAGAGCGGAGAAACATGGAGCGGCCTTATTCCCACCGAGGCTGTCGTGACCTGGCTGCTGCCCACTGCTCCTTGAGTCCAATGTACGCCTCGGCCCGTTGAAGCCCATAGTCCCAAAAAAGAAAAGGTGTAGGGTCCATCTTGAGGCTCCGTGGTATATGAGTGCGAGTTCATTAGTTAATGTTCATATTTGAGCCGCTGACTGTCTATAAGTCAGCGGTAGTCGCGTTGTATCGGACATACACTTCGACAGTACATATACTTTGACAGTACATATAAGCTTTGAAAGCACATAAATTGATGAATGTGAAGACTGTAAACCGAGGCTCGTTGGTAACTTTGTTGTTGAGAAATACCTCTCAGTTCCGAGAGTCCGATCTAGCAGGGGCTCCAGTGCACGAGCAGCCGTCACGCCAATATGACAACAAAACTTCCATGGCAGCACATCAGCTCTCAATTCTAATTGCAAGATTCCGCAAGTGCAAGGCGGTTTGCTCTTCCATCCCCGCGTGCACGTCAACTGGAAGATCCAACCTTTATTCAGGCAGTCGACGGAGATTATTGTTAATTAAAACAAGATGGCTAAACTATTGAAGCAACCTTCCTTCAGCTATTTATCCGTTTCGTAATAAAGGAAAATCGTCACGATTTACGCGGGTATTTCGTTTCAGCCACTATATAGCTACTGAGAACTCTATTCCGTATTGGTCTACTACTTACTCTTGTCTTCCACGATGCTCGTCAAAGTCTACGATGCGCAGCATATCTCTTCTCGCCGTCGGCATTGCCGCTACCGCTGTCGCCGGTGCCCCAGTTGATGACATTTCTGCCGTCCCTTCTGTTGTACATGGCGAGTACCACTACAGAAGAGAGAATCTGTGCAATTTAAAGGCACCGCCGGCTCTCTGCCAGCCTAACGCGTCCATAACTGTCGAGGAGACTGCGCAGAGGGCCTATAACTTCTACCGCGCCTTTGTCGTTGATGGAGATCCAAAGACGATGTTTTCTCTCATAGACTCAACTTATAAAGTGAGTTAAGAGCCCTTCCCTGCCCGTTCTCTGGGTATATGGAGCCGAGACACGTACTAAATCTATCACAGCAACACCACCCAGGATACGCGGATGGGCCCAGCACCATTTGGTCTCTATTCTGCAGTGGCAGGAAAATTGGTACGGAGCAAGCAACTTCCTGGTGCTTCGATGCCAGTACCAACATGTCGTACGCTCAATACTCGACAACAGACAGATGGCGCTGGCTTGACGGTTGCGTCCATGAACACGTGAGTATCGTGATATCTTAGTGGCTACACACGAGCCTAACCAACCTTTCTAGTGGGATCAAAACGAATCAATTCCGAAAGATAAATGTTACAAGCTAAAGACATAAAGTGGCTTCTTGTTAGGATGCGGCTATAGCAAAATGAAACGAGAATAATCCTAACTTACGTCACAATTTGGAAATAGACGGGCTATTTTTAAGCTTCGTGGATATGAGAGAGATGTATGGGACCTATAAACTTTTTGTAATCCTATATTTATTTATGTCTCTAAGATAACGTATATGGGATGCAGACTTTACTTGTGCTTGATGACATCGAGTTTAAGCAGAGAGATCACCGACATGATCTGATAGAGGATAGGACTCGTAGATCTGTTGCTAGCTTAGAGGACATTGACCTCTTTTATTTGTTCGACCCCGAGAACAGGATGTATTGGTTTTATTTCCAAAAATACTACTGCGCCACCAGAAAACCAGAGCGTCAAGTCTGTCTACTATCAAGAGGTGTCCCGAAAGGCTTCGTCTGATAGTAATTTCCGGTCATGTCTGGCCGGAACCCATGGTCTGGCCTTAAAACTTATTCCCTCGCAGCATACTTGCAACTTAAAAGACTAAGCCCTTGACTTGCGCAGTCTTCCTCAGATCAATGTCTCTTATCAATAGGACCCAGAGTATCGCCAGGCCCATGACTCCGGTCCCAGCAGCCAACATTCTGGTCTGGGCATACCCATATGCTTCTTGGATTCCCAGTCTCTCCGGGCTTCCGATGGTATAGTTAAGCTGCGTGTCGAGATCCTCATAGATGGCGTCCAGATCTGGCAGTGCTGACTCTGGAAGGTAGCGGACAAGCGCGTCCTGGAACGTGTTCGTCCAGATTGCACCGGAAATTGTAGCGCCCATGCCGTCTCCAACGGTTCCAACGACGTTCAACAAGGCCAAGACCGCGGCGACGTGCTGGTGATCAACAGCAGCTAATATAGCAATCTGCTGAATAATAATGAAGATACTTCCACCAATGGAGATAAAAACCTGGCACATGACGAGGTAGCCGACCGACTGGTTTGGTTGACGGAAGTATATCATCAAGCCCTGGGAAAAGATATAAAGCGGAACTGCAATGTAGAGTAGCCACTTGAACCGGCCGGTCTTTCGGATCAAAAACCCGACGATTAGCAACAGGACGCCAGACACGACGTTGAACGTGTTGCTAACATAACCCGCCTGGGCTATCGATAGATCGTTGACAACCTGAAGAAAGGAAGTGAAGTAGTTGGCCCAGCAATAATAGGATATCTGGTATGTTGCATCGAGTAGGCAGGCGCCAATCACGGTCCGGTCAGAGAGGAAAGTAAAGTTGAGCATCGGAACCGGGGCCAGGAAGGTCTCATAGAGTCCAAAGCCGACTAGTATAACGAAGCCAACCACAAGCATGGCGATGATGTAACCTGAATCCCAACCATCGGGAGCGGAGGTGGCAATATTGAAAGGAAGGAAGAACACCGTGAGGCCGGCAGAGAACAAGAAAACGCCCACGACTATCCAGGGTCAGCGAGAGAGTCGAGCTTAGGCGCAATGCGAGACTTACTATCGAACTCTTTGCCATAATACCATACGCTCTGAAGAAAGGTGCGGTTAGGCTGCTCTTCGTTTGAGGAAATATGCTTCTTGGCCTTTCGGAGGTTGAATTTGAGCACAAAATACAACGGGGCCGCCACGACGGGAAAGATAGTGGCAAACGCGCCAAAGCCCCATCGCCAGCTGATATCCTCATAGAACCCTTGCGCGGCTTGGGCTCCCGCAAATGCTGTGATCATATATGGAGAGGATGTAAAGGCGTATGCTAAGCCTCGATTCTTCAGCTGGGACGCATCGGCGGTAATAACATCCACGCAGTACGTCATGCCTCCAAAGCCAATGGTATAGAACACCTATAAGCATCAATTTCAGCAGTAGCACACAATATAATAGTTTCCTATTATCATTTCGATGTGGTCATCTTACGTATGCGGCGCAGAAGGTTGGAAGATTATTGCTGCAGGCCATAAGGACCAAGCCGAGCGTCGCAGACACTGTCATCAGGAGGAAACCTTCAGCTCGGCCCCAGACGTCCAATATTTTTGACAGTGGGATGTACACTGCGGCGGACATGGCGCTCGCCACAACATATATGACGTTTAGGAGCGAATGTGACTCGAAGTCGCTGGTGGCAAAGGGAAGCAGGTTCGAGAGAATGCTTGACTGGAAGGCGTTGACAAAGTAAAGTAGCCAAATGCTATGTAGGACAGAATTAGTTATTTGAACCCTGATATGACTTGGGGGTGAAGTAAGTAGCATCATACTTGAGAAAAACAGCAATAAGAGACGCCTTCGACCAACTCAGAGTTACGGCCTCGATGTCTTGCACACCACGCTGAGTTTCTTCATTGGGAAGATCTGACTGTGACTGGTCATTATCGCTCTTTTCGACAGCACTGTCCGAGGCAAACCCCGTTTTACTATCTTCCACGGCACTCATGGCAAGAGAGATGCTTCGAGTTTGTGAGACTTGTCTCCTGTCAATGAGAATTGTAAAGATCGTTATTTTCCTGGTCGTCGATAGAGCACAGCCCGAGTGAAGAAGGTAGGACCAGAAGAGGGGAAATATCTGAATCTAGAGCTAATGAATATACCACTCTTCAGTTCCCCGAGGTCGGCCTTCTGGCACGGAAGTAGCATGATGCTGTACGTATACTCGCCAAGCGGACCGAGTAACTTGGGACCGGCGAGCAAGGGTCTGAAGAGGTACCACAACTGGTCTGCATGGTATCATCACCCCCACAGCCCGGTAATAGGATCAAGGCACAGTGACCCGATAGAGAAACAATATTTTCCCCACAAGTTTAGAACGAAAAAAAAACCTGTCATTATTGCCATGCCGTACCTCAACTTCGTCATGTTGGATCGGGCGGCGGCAACCCCAAAAAAACAGGGAAAGGAAAAGGGTCCGACCCTTGTAGATTGTCATGCTTGGCGAGGAGCGATCAAGAAAACTCGGCCGGAGGAGGTGGTGGAGGCGCACACGGAGCGCTTGTGAAAGGGAGAGCAGGGACCAGAAGATCACCATCTGATAACTTTGCTCCAATAACGCTAATGCGTAGTTCATCCAATAGCTAGGCAGCGCGCCATCTGATAAAAAATTTTCTGCTTGGCCGGTGGAGCAGCAGACCATCTGATAAAATGGTACGTATCATGTAGCTGCCATTGGGAGTGGAGTCGCGTCGATTAGTGGCCTTGCTGCTTGACGAGGCGCTGGAACCGCCAAGTCATAATGACTCTTAGTACCGCACGGCATGTTACGCAATTTCAGCGGAAGAATTACGTACAGTCGCTGCCGAGTATTCAGGAGGGTTCTCAGGGGGGTTCTCGGCAAGACATGGCAGTCTATCCCAGGAAAATTCATTGTTTGTATTCCAGGTACAGGCGTACCGCTGCTCGATGAGCTTGTTGCAACCCTGTCTTAACTACAGCTTGGAAGGGGACCATTTTGGAGCTCGCTTTTCCACAAATGCCTCAATACCTTCGGTGAAGTTCAGACTTGCAACTAAACGAGGATACCACCTATCAGAAAGTATGCCCACGGCTTCCTCTACATTACCCGTTTCCCAGCTCAGTCGAACCCCCACTCTACCCACGATCAGCGCATCCGGGCTGTTGTGGCACATTTCTTGAGCTACCCTCACGGCAGCGTCGACCACGTTGTCGGCCGGCTCCACCAAACGAGACACGAGTCCCCATTCATGAAGTGTTGTGGCACTTACTTCTCTGCCAGTCAGGGTGAGGTCCATGGTTCGCTGCAGCCCAATCGTCCGGGTCAGCCGTGGCAAACACCCAGCAACAGGTACTATGCCGCGTTTCACTTCAGGTAGAGAGAAAATCGCTGAGGTGCAGGCTATTACGAGATCGCAATTAGCGACCATCTCGAAGCCGCCCCCCATGCAGAGTCCGTTTACGGCTGCAATGATCGGCTTCTTGCCTCCACGACGGGGCAATCCGGCAAGACCTGGCGGAGACATGTCGTTCACGACACCGTTCTTGTTCATCTCGTTCCATTCTGCGGCACCAGGTATGTTAGAAGATGGGCTCAAATTGGTTTACGAGAATGTATTGACATTGTCGCGACACTTACCGATCAAATCGGCCCCCGTGCAGAACGCTCTCCCAACACCGGTAATGATAGCAACCCAAATGGTCTCATCTTGATCAAACCGTTCCCAGATCTCCGCGATCTCTCTGCTAGTCGCCTTGTTGATACAGTTCAATTTCTCGGGTCTGTTTAACGAAACTTGGACAATTCTGTCCCCCGGAAAGCTGACCTGGAAATGTTGAAACGCCAAAGGTCCTGATCTGAGCGACATCGTACTCGGGATCTGGGGGTTGTAAAGGGTTTTAATTTTGAGATCCTGGGATGAAGAGGTTATCCGAATCTCGTCAAGAGGAGTGAGAATAACTGGCTGTCTTAATGTGCTGATGCCGGCACCCGGGGAGGAGCTTGGTCAAGTTCACCTTTATCAGTTCACGTGCCGAATTATCCACCTCAATCAACGGAATCGAACCAACATGACACTTCTTCTGCATGAATAGATATTGATTTCTTGGTTGGATGCCTGTGGGTCTAAATGTATCCCTAGGGCCGGGTGTCAGGTATCTCTACCTCGTCGGTACCACGCACATGGGGGTAGGTCAAGGCACCTTAGTTGGGATCCACACCACTCCACTGGTGTACACCATAGACCCTATCCTTCATATTCGCTCATTTCTTCTTGTGCCGTTTGAGGGAGCTTGCTGCTACCGAATCTTTCAAGTGCCATTTTCCTTCGAGGCGATGCGCCATTAGTAGTGTTGTACGTGGTTTGCTCGGCTTGGAAGCCCCCCAGAGATCCACGCACTCTGTTTGTAAAGAGTTCGAAAGTGAGAGCACCTCCATAAGTCTAACCCTGCAATAACATCTGGATTTTGGTGAAACGTATAGCATCACCCAGAATGGCGTCTCACCCAGCTTCCAATGACTATCCTTTGGTCAAACTGCCACATCCTTTTCTAACTGTGTATCGAGTTCGCACTCTAGAGACAACTCCGCCGCAGTTTGCGCTGACGCTCGAGAATCAGCCATCTCACGGGCAACCTCTGTTGTCCCCTCTGCACCTCGAGTCACTTTCATGGCTTGAGTTGACGAGGTTAACCGCCGAGGAGACACCCCCCTTGTCCGACAACAGTCCCTGGGCACGAGCCCGACGGAGCCCTTCAACCACTTTCCAATGGACAGGAGACACGACACCCTCCTTGGGTCAGATCTGGAATGTGGTCCACGCAATATATCTAGGCCGCCCAACGCACGAGTACTTCCGACTTACCCTACTTGGCGAAGGCGCAGATATTATTCGCGCCGAAATTCTGTCTACGGGACTTGGAATACAGCATCCGCAGCCACGAAACGCCAAGACGAAGAATGTAGACTACTCCGGGGATATTCTTATCCTTCGAAGTGCCTTCTGGCAGGGTGCAGCTTCCCCAGCAGGGCCTCGCCCGATCTGGGTGGTCGGAGACGGTACGGACAATCCTCTGCGAACCTCGCTGGCCCAATACCCAATCATGCCGGAAAACTATCGAATAACCAATGGGTTTCCGAACGAACCTGTGTATACTAGACATCCAATACGCCGACCAAAGCCACACCCGGGCTCAACGGTTTATAGCCGTTACGTTCCGGAAATCGATATGCACTTCTCTCTGGAAGCTGTCAATTGGCAAGACTCAGAGCATTTGAAGCTCTTCAACAAGTGGCAGAACGATCCGCGTGTTGCGCAGGGTTGGAATGAGACTGGAACTCTAGAGCAGCATCGAGAGTACCTTCACAAATTGCACGTCGATCCCCATGTCCTATGCTTGTTTGGACGCTTTGATCAGACGCGCTTCGCTTACTTCGAGCTGTACTGGGCAAAGGTAAGCTGAAGATTTGTCCACCAAGCTCCCGCTTGATACTTACATGTTCAACTACAGGAAGATCACTATGGTGCGCATTACAGTGCTGGTGACTACGACCGCGGACGCCACTCTCTCGTCGGCGACGCCTCTTTCCGAGGTGCACAAAAGGTCAATGCATGGTATTCCAGTTGCATCCACTACTGTTTTCTGGATGACCCACGTACTGCCAATGCTGTGGGGGAGCCAAAAGCTACCGGATCCATCATTCTTTCTTACGAGAATGCTCAGGGCTTGGTGATAGACAAATACGTTGACCTGGGCCACAAGCGGTCGGTACACTCGATATGCAGCCGCGAGAAATGGTTTCAGTTGTGTCCGCTGTTCTGGGACGGGCGAGAACGACCATTGGAGTCTGCCGATCGCGCTGCGTGGAATGCAAAACTCTAGAACTTGTTCATATAATAGGAGAAATTTAGAGCCAGTCAGTTAAAAGGCGTGCGCCTTTTGAGACGTGGTTGTAGCTGAATCCAAAGTTGTCCATGATGAACCGGGCAGGGTCGCTAAGAAGGCTTCACCCCCATTCTTCTCTCAGGCCATTCCTCTCTCAGGACTTAGGTAATACAACATCGTGAACTAGGTTGTGAGTTGGGGCAGATCTTTACAGTAGCTGATTAGGTACTGGCGACTCTGTCGCTACCAAACCACGCGTCGGCCATAGCAAGTGGGCAGTACCAACTTGGTTTCATTCCTCTACAACATGGAACCAGAAGATCTCCTGAGTCGAAAGGAAGAACAGTAGAACTGCCCCTCTGATCTTTGTTGGATGAATTGATGGTGGTGGATCGTCTTGTGAAGTCACCTTGCGTTGGGTGGTACTGCGGGACGCCCAGGTATGTACGGAGTACCATGCAGGGTGGTGGCAACCCTGTAGGGCTCCACATACCCTTATGGATATCGCCAAGCTTAGACTTTCGACAACGGGGTGGGTTGCTACCGATGTCGGCTAACTTCGTTGACAGAGCTGAGCGAGCTTGAGATGTCACTATGTAGGGGCTACACTGCCCAGGATTACGAGATATTTGCCGTCATTTTCCGAGCAGCTCCATATAGCTCCTAACGGCGATCGACCCAAACTGGTCTGTGGGACTTCACTCAAGGCGATGCAACCAACTCCCATCGTTCCCTTCTAAGACAGCCAAGATCCAACACAATTTCCTGAATCCTTTTAATTTTCTCCGAGACACCCAAAAAGGTGATCGGGTTCATACTATCAAGGTCTCACTAACATCATATTGCTCACGAGTCATCATGAGGCTCCTTCGAGGGCTTGGGTCCTATCCGAAGGTCCTCTTAGCAGCGAAACCTTCAAGCGTCGACATACTTCTGTTATCATCTGGCATAATATGCGCTATAGCATCCGGCATACCTTTTCCGTTAATTGGTATTTTCTTCGGTCAGCTCCTCAACGACTTCAACGCGGTAACATGTGAATCGTCCACGGATCCAAGCTCGGAACACGACTACCAAGGCGGCATCGACGACAAAATCCTCATGATCGTGTATCTTGCCATTGCGCAGTTCGTCACAATCTACATTCATCTATCAAGCTGGAGCTTATATGGAGCCCGACTTGCGGAGAGGATTAGAGACCAGTACCTCCGGAACTTGCTACGACAAGAGCCATCCCATTTCGACCAGCTTCCAGCGGGGGAGGTCGCCTCTAGATTGAGCGCTGACATTCAAACAATCCGCTCTGGTACATCTGAGAAGGTGGGGATATGCTTGGCCAGCATCTCATTCTTCGTGACGGCGTACGTCGTTGCCTTCATCAAGGACTACGAACTTGCAGCAATATTAATCTCACTTGTACCGGCGTATTTCCTCATGTCTTTCGTGGGAAGTCACTACATAGAGGAGTACTCAGGCCGCATGTCTGATTTTGCAGCTACCGCCGCGTCGATTGCATCAGAAGCACTCTCCAACGTCGTCGTCGTCCATGCCTTTGGCGCGAATACCAGACTGGAAGAAAAGTTCTCCAACGCGCTGAAGATGTCGGAAAAGGAAGGACTAAAGAAAGCCACGGCCATTGGCATCCAGTCCGGGGTCTTGTATTTTGTCGCTTATGGTGCGAACGGTCTAGCATTTTGGCAGGGAAGCACGCGAATAGCCGATGCCGTAAGTCAAGGCTACTCTGGTGCTACCGTCGGTGCCACATTCACCGTTATCTTCATACTCGTGGAAGGCTAGTCTGGCTGTCCCATACTAATAATAATATGCCTCTTGCTAACTTTGGGGTAGCTACTCTCCTCTTAAGTCAGGTTGCACCATTTGTTCATTTACTCATAGCGGCAGTTGCCTCGTATAATAAGTTGCAAGGAGATATGGAGCGCAAGTCCGCCATAGACAACACGACGGTCTCTGGCCTGCCTCTATCACGGGCAGACGCTGGATTTGAATTCAGGAACGTTTCGTTTAATTACCCATCAAGACCGGAAGTCGCCGTTTTAGACGACATCAGTCTCGTCATTCCGGCGTCGAAACACACTGCTATAGTGGGCTATTCTGGAAGCGGCAAGTCGACTATTGCCAGTCTCGCTACAAGGTTTTACGATCCCACGCAAGGGGAGGTCTTGTTTCAAGGACAAAATCTTCGGGATATCAACACGCGAGACTTGAGAAGTTTTATTAGCTTGGTACAGCAAGAGCCATCTCTTCTCGATCGATCCATCTTGGAGAATATTGCACATGGACTGGTGAATTCGAGCAACTCGGTCCACCAGCACCTAAAGGAGGCTCTCCTGAGATCTGATCTTTCTGATATGGCCAGCGAGGTTAGAGACGGCAAAAGTCTCTCGGCTGCAGCTGAGGAGCGTGGCTC
>FTLB01036993.1_pt1 | contig 10206 bp, 6 predicted proteins | sample 1658291 | NCBI WGS metagenome assembly FTLB01 (sample SAMEA3914812, study PRJEB12502) | metagenome | biome: forest; material: soil | place: Canada | collected 2011-07-07 | depth 0.1 m
GTACAGCACTGTAGTTGTGTGCAGCCACAAGCTTGGTCTCTAACCCCCAGACTGGAAGCTTAATAGATGTTATAATTTCTAGCAAGTACATATAAATATGTATATGCATGCTTCTAATTATGCTTATATGTAATTGCGCGCCCACGAGCACGGCAGCCAAAGTGACTCGGACGCGCCTTTTCTTTCGACCCCGAGGTCGTACTTTGTAAGCTTCGGGGCAAAAAACGCCGGGCCCACGGAAGGGAGGCTGTGTCTTTGCATCGGCGCTGCAAGTGGCCCAATGTCCCAATCGACGACCGTCTAGGTACGCCGAATAGGCAGGAGGACAGAAGTTCTTGACTCTCGGCCCTTTCGGTCTCCAGCCTATCTTTGCCTGTTCGGAAACGCCCTTGGGATGACGGTCCCGGCTCGACTGGGCTGGCGAATGCCACGCTGCCTTTTTTAGAAAGTATTAGTAGCTAAGGTTACTGTACGGTAAGGGGAAAGGTACCTAGTTTATACAGAAGTTCAGAGCTACTTATTTTAAGAAGGCCCCGCTATCCTGTTGCGCTATCGGTTCGCGGAAGCCGAATTCATGGTGATGCAGCATGCAGGAAGCGCATCGCTATGGGCCAACCCAAGCAGTATAAAATCATGCTCAAGATGTGCCACTCTGCCTCGGTGCTGTCCTCCTGCAACTTTTCGGAGACATCAAGTCGGCTCTTTTGGTGCTCCAGGCTCGGATGTAGATGATGACGGGCCGATTGCTTGTGCTACCTGCCTACCCTCATCGTAGGGAGATAGTGTAACAAACACTTAGGCTACCTGCTGGATCACGATGTTCCTCCCAGTCAAAGATTGCTTGTAATGTTACTTGATCTCAATCATCACTGATATAGATATATAGAGTGAGATATATGTTGGTAACTACAACAGTGAACTACAACAGTGAATAGGGTATAAAACTTGAAATGGCAAAAGAGGCATCCGTCGCTGCTCCTCGTGGAACCCCCGATGTCCGACTCCCGTCCCGTCCTGGCTAGGGTTTCGTCTTGCCCCCCTCTGATCGTACGAGCCTCTACGCCGGACGCTCTCGCAAATAGATGCCTACCACCGGTACAAAGAGGCTCGCCACGGTCAGCGTCGACGCCAGCACCCCGCCCCAGAGCACGGCAAAGAAAAAGGCCCGGTCCTGCAGCAGCACCAGGCTCCGGTTCTGCGCGGGCACCGTGGCCTCGAAGACGCGGCTCCACAGCGACTTGGCCGCGTACAGCCGAACCCATGGCTCGCGCGCGTAGTCATTCTCGGGCCCGAACGTCTGCAGCGACGCCTTGCGGAGCGGGTGGACGGCGCTGGTCTGGCTGCTTTTGGTGTTCGTGCGTACGTGCTTGCGGTGGTCGCGGGTGCCAATAGCCCCCTTCTCCGGATCGCGCGAGGAGTCTTCGTCGTCCGAGTCACCATCCAGCGCCTTGGCCGTGGGGCCCTCTTTGGCGTCGTCGGGCTCGGCATCCCCGAATTGTTCCCACGGCCGCACGTGCCGGAGATTGCGGAAGTGCAGCACGATGCAGAGCCCCCTGACGGCAGCGATGGAGACAGTGAATCCCGGCCACCAGAGGAGGAGACACAAGATGCGAAGGAAGCGGCTCAGTCCAGAGAGCATGAACAAGATGTCGACTACCGCGCCGAGGAGCAGGAGGAGGAAGCCAACGAGGCGGAGCAAGATCATGCGTGGCCGGTTGACATTCGTCATGCTCCATCGGACAAACTTGGGGTGTGAGTGGCCACGTAACTTCGCCTCGGCGAATATGAAGGCAGGCAGCAGCCCTGAGGGGTGTGTTGTGTACTGCGTAGCGTGGAGGCAGTAGTCTCGGTCCTTGGGAGCGAGGTGAAGCTGTCTCGGCGAGCCTTCCGTGATATACTGCTGGACTATGCGGCTGACTTCGTCCCGAAACGGCTGCGAGGCAGCTGGCTCATCGTCAGTAACCATGAGATACGAAATGCGTGGTTTGGTCCAAACATACATGGCTGCCAGTCGGCGGGATTAGAACCCGTCGAACCGTTGGTGCTAGAGACTGAAGCGTTCCGGGGCTTAGAGAAGTTGTGCGGCAAAGCAGGAGTTGCAGATGGTGTGCTCTGCCTGTCCCCCGAGCCGTCCTTCAAACGCTTCGGCTCCATGTCCATGATGGATAGAATCTTGTTCATCTTGTCGCTCAAGGCCCGCTTGTGGCTGTACGTGATGTACCGGGGCCGGGGCTCTTCTACCTTCTCCGGGTCCCAGACGGCCGCCAGCGCCTTCTCTTCGGGCAGCAGCTGACTCCACCTTTGTATGTAGTCGTAGTACCAGAGGAAGAACTGCAAGGACTGAGCGCTGTGCTCGACATAGTACAGGTAGTCCATGAAGTCGTTCAAGGAGCAAGGCTGCGCGAGATCGTTAGCATGGACATCCAAGACCTTGGGGGGTCAGGCGAGGGTAAACGGACGGGAAGAGTGCGGTTCTTGATAACCTTCTCGAACGAAATCCCGACTGGAATCTTCCCCTTGGAAGCCTCCGCCTTCTCCAGCTGGTGGGCGGTCTCAAAGTCTGACATTGGGAAATATGATCTCCAGCTTAGCTCATGGGAGGGAAGAGCGGTAGCAAGACTGTAGCATGCGAGATGCAGCAAGGATGCGCAGTCCTTGGGGGTAGGGAGGGGCGGTGGAAGCTGTGCAAGGGGAGCAGGGTGAGCTAAATAGGAACGCGTGTAAGAAGAGAGCTCCAGGAAAATCGCGTCCCAGATCTCGTCGCCCAGCTTAGCCAAGAGGGATATGGCCAAGAAAAAAAGCTCATCCGGCGTAGATCTTTGTTGGCTGGGATGGGACTGCGAACAAGAACCAAGCAGCTAGGTCATATCATGCGCCCTGTGATTTTCCCTTTGCTCATCACTATTTAACCGTTATATGTATAGAAGGATCCCACCGCGGAACGCGGGAGAGCTGTTTGAGGGGTCATCTAGTCGGTACCAGAGTGCGCCGCGAGCAGCCACCGAGCATCATGACACATCGGGGACAAGGAAACCGAGAGACGCCTCTTCACACGACAGGGTTCAGGGAAGCATCACATATACAGGTTGGTGGCTGATGGTCTCTATACGCAGTAGACGCAGCTCGGAAACCACCGTCGAGAGTCTATGTTCGAGCTTCTGACAGGTTGGGTGGGTTTGTTGCCCCATGCGCCGTCCTCGCTCTACTTCCTCTCCTCACGGATTCAACCAAATAGGAGGTGGGGGGGACCACGCTTTGCGTCTTCGGTGGGCGGTGAAGCACGACAGGTCAGGGATAGATACGAAGTTAGATGGGGGGGGAGAAGAAACTAGAAACGCTCGACCAGTCCACGACGAGCACGTCGTGATCAGAGATGCTGCCAGGGGTCCGTGTCTGCTTCATCGACGTTCAGGTTCAGGTTCAGGTTCCTGTCCGACCTGGGAAGGAAGGTGTCTTATTCCCATACCCGGCGCACGGATCTGGATCTTCTTGCACTGCAGAGGTCTGTTCAGAGGAAGCGAGCCGAGAGAGCACGGGGGCGGATCCAGCTGCGATGCGAGCAAGGCAAGGCACAGGAACCAAAATCCCGGGAAAGCTGGTATTGTGGCCGCGTGTGCGTGGCGGCATGAAAGAGCCTCAAGGAAGGATTGGGTGGAACTAGGGGACGCTGACTCTCGACCAAGGTACGTCTGTGATATCTCGCGTTTCAGATCGTCACGTAACGAACTCAGCATTGGTTGCTTATTGTACCGATCCGCCTCTTACCGTGGACAGGAAAGAGAGGATAAAAAACAATAACAGCTATGCGACACACGCCAATTCGCGAACCGAGACGCGGCTGATCCTCATAGCGGAGGAAACGGAGGAGGGAGCTGCTGCTTCAAAAGTTCAAATAGGTAACCTGTTTTTCTCCAGGTGATCCGGGTTCCAGAAATAGTTTGCGTTACTGGACAAGAAATGGACCGGAGACTCGACTTGTGTAAGCCAGGAACACGGCGTTGGGCATGGAGCGAGATACTCCCGACAAGCAACTAAATCGATCAGATCCTCTAGGATGAGGTGATCCGATCGAGAGGGGACCCCAAGGTAAATCATGATTGTCGCGAATTCTCGAAAGACGACAACCCACGAGGGTTATGAAACTACTTGTCGTGCTGTTGCATTTCCAGAAGCTAAGCCATCGAGTCGAGCATATCGGATGGAAAGCGGCGAGGAAGCGTCGGTGCTTTAGTCGGCGTTGGAAGGAGCCTGGAGGGCTTCTCATCCACCACCAAGGGCCGCGAAAGCAGAGAGGCGCGTGCGTTACAAGAGATATCTTACAGCAAATTATTAGCTTCGATTACAGGGGCCAACCATGCTGGCTCCCGCCAAAATCTACCACAGGTACAGCATAATAACTAAGCCCCCATCGCCCTCCCTGCACCACGTCTGGACGCCTCTTTTCGCAGTGGGAGAGTGAGGGAGATCCCATACGTACCGCATGTCGCATCCATGTCATCTGCATCATTGACACAGCGATCCGTCGATCAATTTTTTTGGGGGTGTTGTGGAGGACACAAGTTTGTTCGTTCACTTTTCCCCTCCAATTACCCGTCAGCCAACTGAGCCACGGCCATCAACACGGGACATGGTGAAACCCCCCTTTTTCAAGTGCTCAGTGGGAGAGTTCGGATTTTTCTTGGCACGACCGACCAAACACCACGGAAAGGCAGTCAGACAAGACAAAAAAGGGAAAAGCAGGAACTCGGATCACCTCTTTTGAGAGAAACTAGTGTTATCACGGCATCCCCTCCGTCTCTGCCTCTCTCTCACCCAGGGTTCCTTCCAAATCAGCGCCTCCCAGCAGCTGAAATCTGCCCACTGCCAGGTTTCACCATGACCAAGTTGCCTCAGCCTGAGGGTACGAACAGCGTCAACGTGAGAAACCAACTCCTCTCTATCTTATGCCAGGTCCAAGCTATACGGAGTGTGTTTTCTTGATCCATGTTCACCCTCTTTATCCCACCCAGTGGAGCCGAGATGGCCCTATGAGGGATCTACTCCGTATGGGAGGCTACTTGATTGTCCGTATAAGTCAGACCCGGAACGAAAAGTCGCTTTTCCCGGAATGTACATTGTGTCCCCCGTGACGGCGGGCCGAAGAAACGTACTACATACTTGTAGGCAACTACGCGACATAAAGTAAAGTGACTCTCAAGTATAGGCGGCTTAGGTAGGGCCGGCCATCAAGTATGGTGAAGGTTGAGAAAGATCGCAAGGAAGGAAACTCAACTGGGTAGCTCCGGCGTCACGGCCACAGTCGCTTCGAGATGCTTGCTTCCAAAAGCCAGTTTAATGATGCTGGAAGCGAGATTTTTCATGGTTGAGCATGCCCAAATGTAGACCGGCGAGTTTGTTCAGGTGCATCCCACAGCTCGGTCTCAACAAAACGACATGCATATACTGACGTTGGTTCTCCGGTCTAGGCTCCATCCCACCTTCCCTGGGAGATGCTGTCCCGATGTTTCGAACCAAGCGGATTGCCCTGGAGACCGTAGTAAGAGCAACAGGCTTCTTCTACGAACCCCCTCCAATGTTCTCCCGATGCCATCTCGGTGCCGCGTGAAATTCCAAGTAAGGCAACCAAGAACCGTGGCTTCAGAGTGATATTATCGTATAGTAAGGAAATATTTGCTCCGGGGAGGACCAAGGGGCGCGTGCGTATACAGACAGCATTGGCGTGGTTCATTGTTGATATCCCCCATCTGTTCTGCGAGAACCTCGAAACACCTAAGCGGCCGAGAGTATCAAGAGGGGTAGATACCAAGCCAGGTGAACTTGAATACAAAGTAAAATTTTTCTAGAGATATATGTATACTTTAATTACGTACGGGGGAGGGCAGTTCCAAAAGAATTCATGGCAGGAATATAAGAAAAGAAAAAGAAAAAAAGTGGTGGTGCCTGGATTCGAACGCGGAGCTCGAGACAAAAAGATGTGATTTGCTGTGGTGGGATAGCTTCACGGGAACACAAGCATCTATTACAGGCAGAGTCATGACGGCTACGCCGTCTCCCTCTAAAGCTCTGAATAGATATTTGGAACGAGAGAAACGTGCCAAAATCTGCTACAAGTACCCGTCTGGCGCTCGGGTAGATTCTGACTGCTTGTTCACGCGTCTTCCTCTGTGCGGCAGCTCCCGCTTTGGCACGTGAGTTTACTGATGAACCAACCGTTTCCTACGTCCCGGCATGGCATACTCTTCCGTATCTTGAACGCTCAGGCGGCAACGTAGCTGGTTTAAAACGATGACCTTCGACGTACACCAGCAGTCACGAGAGAGGCAGCCAGAGACTGTGCGAACCCTTCAGGGGAATCAGTAAGACTTCCTTAGCCATCCACTCAGCAATCTATACCTAGAGCTGGGCCAGTATGAACGCAACGAAAGCCGGAGCGGCCAAGAGCAGCATCATGTTGCTCTCGCGGCCCGTCGTTGTCCCCTCGCATTCCTGAACAACCTCGCCGACCTTGGCAAGTACGATATATGCCTCTCTTTGCTTCATGCTATCCGAGATGTCTATATCATCGAGCCCCCGCGCCGGTTTTTCTACCTGGTTGGCCTCCAGCCCAGCATGACTCCATGTCTCGCCATCGAGGGACACGAGCAGGTCGCTTCCAAACCCCTCTGCCGCCAAGAGAACCTTGATACAACCATCCGAAGAGCACATCGTGTTGAGCGGACAGCACGCTCCACCGGTCCTAGCCGCGCATTCTCTCGTGCCGCCGGGACAGGACGGGGCAGCGCTGGCCCTCTCGATGGACTCTCCACACGGAGCATCCCGGGGAAACCAGCGGGAGGAACCACGGCTACAGCAAGAGACGCCGGAGCTCGTGTGCTTGGAGGCGAAGCACGACATCCCCACGGGGCAGCATACAGTCTACACGGCAGAGCGCCAAGGATTCATCAGTAAAATTGGACGCCCCCTTTCCTTCCCCCCTTTTCTCGCCCTCGGCCGTATCACCCACGCCTAGAGACTCACCGGTTGCCCGAACCTCCCACAGTTAGCCCGTCTGTCGCCCCCGCACGGCGAATACGGCAGCGCGTGGCTGAACATCCCTTGGACCTCCCGCCGCTGGACCGTGTAGTGCGCGTCCTCGGTCGGGTCGTCGTCCCGGGCGTCGAGCTGGCTCGAGACGATCCCCAGCACGACAGCCACGAGGAGGACGGCGAAGACGACGGCGGCGAAGACGAAGAGGACGTACTTGCGCGCGCCGCGCGGCCACCACGAGTGCGGGTGGCTCGTCGACCGGTTCTAGGGCTCGTGCGTGTGCGCGGGGCAGGCGTCCGGCGGGTGAGGGGGGTGCGTCCTGGCTGCCATCAGGGCCTGGGCTCGTGAGTAGGAAAGCAGCCTAGGTAGGGAAGTAGCACGGAAAAGAAGGCGTCTTTGGACGTGCTGCGCAGGATATTGTTGAACGTTGGTCCCTAACGTATGGGAAGTAACTGGGTGGATAGTAGGTTTAGGATGAGGCGGTAATATTCGTAGGGAAGAAAAGATATTCTCATTAGGATAGGTCTAGAGTCTAGGTTTGAAGGTAGCGCTTCAGGGGCAGAGTGTCGTAGCAGACCTGGGCAAGATTAAGGTAGGCATCGTGGCCTGTGAGATAAAGGTGGTGTCAGCAACAAGTTTCGTAGAATACGACACCAGGCATCAAGTAGATTCACTCAAGGAGCCTCTAGTTGATGCCGTGGCAAGTGGGACGAGTGGGACGAGTCGTACCTGCCTTCGCATCGTAGATTCGAACGAGCAGGTGCAGTACGGACCAGCGTAGAAAGCCAGAGTCGAGACACAACTTCAAATCACAAGGAAAGGAAACGAAAAAGACTTGAAAACTAATCTCGATGCTTCTATCATACTTCGTACTGTAGAATGCTGCTGCTTCTCCGGACCATGTCTCTTTCGGCTGGAGATATGCGCATCATCCGAAAATGAAAAACTCCCTCGCCATGCCTCATGCGTACCTTATATATACGAATATGTACAGTACACCACACCACACACCCACACCACACACACACACCCACACCACACACACACACCTCCATCGTCTGTTCTTCGTCGTCGCCTAGGGCGAATTAGAAATTACTGCGCACCATCGACGATGGTTTCTCAGACCGGGGAGGCAATCCTGAAAAGCTTTATCTCCACCATCCGCGGATGACCCTCCAAGATCATGGCGCTCCGATGGGTTTCCTGTCCCTTTTCGAGCCAGACTGCAAAAGGTTGCGTGTTTTCGCCGCCAAACAATCCGATCCAAACGTGAGCGCACGGCACGGGGGATCCAAGTCGTCGCTATCGATATGAATGCAACCGGCATCGTCCCATTAGGGACAAGTCGTCGGTCTCCGGCCGCGGGAGTAAAGAAAAAAAGAGATGCCTGTTGGTTGCGGTGTACCGCGCCAGGATCTTGGCGCAAATTATTAAAGGAAAAGGAGAGGAAGAATGCACGAGGTGGGAATTGGTTTGTTGCTGGTCGTAGGGGCCGAGCCCAAAAAGATAGGGAAATGACAGCTCGACCTCGGGGAGATCGAAAGGAGCGTACGAAGAGATTCGGGGTGGGGGTATCATTTTCCGTCTACAGAAAAGACAAGAACAAAGAACAAAAATAAGAAAGCGGCTTCGCTCTGGGTGCTTTCTCTCTCACAGCCAGAAGGTGAAGAAGAGCATGACGCTCACGAGGCCGGCGCCCATACCGGCGATCTGGTTGCTGGGAGAGGCCGGGTTGCTAGTCTTGGCAGCCGAAGGTGATCCGGCGCTCGATCCCTGGTTGCCGCCGCTGGTGCCGCTGGGGCCGCCGGAGCCGCCGGTGGGAATCGAAGTCACGACCGTGGTAGCAGCGGTGGCATAACTACCGCTGAAGGTGGCGCCGAGGGTGGGGAGAGCGACATTACCGTCCAACAACCAGCCGCCGGCCGTCGAGGTAGGGCAGTCTCGGGTGGAGACCTTCTTGGGATCGTAATCGGCGCTCTTGACGCCCGAAGGTGTGATGGTGGCCCACTGGCTCTTCAGGTTGGTGAAGTCGGGCAGGACCGGGGTCGGGGTACCGGCTCGGCTGTAGCCGCCCTGGACGTTGCTGGCCACGACGGTGGGATCGACGGCGGGGCCGTACGAGATGAGACCGTAGTTGTTCGACTCCTCGATCCACTCGTAGATCAGGGCGCCGCTCCAGTCGCCGACCATGTCCGGGCCGAAGATGGCAGCCTGGTCGGAGAAGGTACGGGGGGGCGCGGTGTTGCAGCCCGTCTCGGAGAAGAAGATGGGGACGGGGAAGTTGGACGACATGTTCTCGAGGTTGACGTATCCCGACGTCTGGAAGTCGACGTTGCCGCACCACTCGTACGAGTTGAGCGAGAAGAAGTCGATGTTGTCGGCGGGGTTTCCTCCGCAGGTCAGGTAGTCCTGGAGAGCCGGTCGCAGCTCGGCGATGTCGGCAGCCGAGTAGCCGATGGGGATGCTGCGGTATTTCTTCGAGTCCCGGTACGCCTTCATGTCGCGGGTGGCGGCCTTGATGAACGGGGCGGCCATGGATTGGTTGTTCTGGGCGATAACCTCATTGCCGATGTAGAAGCCCAAGACGTTATCGTACTGGGCAAAGGCGTCAATAACGGCCGCATATGCGTCGTACTGGCTCTTACTCCACGCAGGGGCATTCTTGAAAAGTTCAGATGTTAGCAAAAGATGATTTAAAAAACAATGATAGCAATAACAGTAGCAAGTATATTCTCGTCCCTTCTCGGCGCTGCTGGGTGGTGCAAGGAAAGGAGGAAAGGAAGGGGACCTACGGGAAGGATATAGCTAGTAAAGGTATCCAAGTCGATGAGCGCGTAGATGCCGGCGTTGTCGAACTCCTTCATGCATCCCGAGTGGTCGGCGGTCGGGTCCACGTGGTACACGCGGATCGAGTTGGCTCCGAGCGTCTTCATCAGAGTCGCGTCCCGGGCGCACTGCTCGGCATCGACGAGAGGGTCGTCTATTCACCACGGGTTAGTTTCGCAAAAGCGCCAGGAGGTAATTCCTTGCGACAAGAAGCCGCCGGCATGGATGACGAACCAGGAGTCAATTGATAAGCAATGCCTGCGTAAAAAGGTCAGTATACTTTGAAAACTAGAGGAGAAGGAGCAAACAAGAATTTGCGAGGTGCGGCATACCCTTCAGGAAGAATTGGTTGCC
>FTLB01706762.1_pt1 | contig 10177 bp, 5 predicted proteins | sample 1658291 | NCBI WGS metagenome assembly FTLB01 (sample SAMEA3914812, study PRJEB12502) | metagenome | biome: forest; material: soil | place: Canada | collected 2011-07-07 | depth 0.1 m
CCCCCCCCCCCCCTACAATAAAGCCCCTCTCTGCAGGGAGTTGCATGTCTGTCTTATTGGCTGCTTTTGGCACCACCGACCGTATCCGATAACACATCGCTCAAGGAGAAAGTCAAAATCCTGCGCTCATGCAGGGAAATGAGAGCTGACTTAACCAGAATCCCAAGCGCAGACCTTTGGACTATCGGTTCGCACCACCGTATACGGGACCAACGATGCATCAAGAACAGTGCCACCGTCGCCTCCGATAGAAATGCTGATTCCCATCATTTCTAGGAGGCAGCCGCCGACTGTTGCGACAAACTTCATGCGATGTGCGCGGCACTCATTGATCCTACGACCGGCGCGACTCGGCTTGGTCGCAAGATGTCATCGAGCGCACTCTACGACCTCCGATTCCGATCAGGCTCTCGCAGGCCCTGCCTCGAGGTCTCTCTCCTCCAACCTAGCTGTCGCATCCTCTGCGCGGTTCAACGAGATTGGCGTCCAACAGCTCAGCGAGCATATATACCCTCAGCTTTTCCCTCTCCTGAAAAACTCCCCTCCGTCTCCTGATCTTATCGAGCTCTCACGCGAACACTTGCGCCGACACGAACTTCTCGGCAAGAACACCGACACCTCAACCCCGATTGGCTTTGATCTGCCACCTCTTGCTGGGAAAACCCTGGACGAGCATTTCTACAAGCTCGGTGTCGATGCGGCAGAGCCATTCCTAACAAATGCGAAACTATTTGCGAAAGCAAGTGTACCACCAAAACCGAGAAGATGGGTGCGAAGGAGCGGGTGGACGAAATACTACCCTGATGGTCGGACGGAGGACGTGGATGCCCCAGACACAAAAACACTGGCCTTCGATACCGAAGTCATGTGGAAGGACAGCCCCTTTGCCGTCATGGCTTGTGCGGTCGGGCCGGATGCTTGGTATGCCTGGCTATCGCCGTGGCTCTTGGGAGAGACGGACAACATGCGCCAGCTGATTTCACTTGGAGACCCAACTGTCGAGAGGGTGATTGTTGGCCACAACGTGGGCTACGACCGCGCCAGGATTGCGGAAGAGTATAACCTGAGGCAGACGAGGAATTCCTTTTTGGATACCATGTCGCTTCATGTTGCTGTCAATGGCATGTGCTCTCAGCAACGGCCGACGTGGATGAAGCATAAAAAGAACAGAGAACTGCGGGATAAAATCGCCAAAGACACCGACGATGTCGAACTAGCCCGGCTGCTGCACAACGAAGCCTTGACCCACGACGAGGAAGAGCTATGGGTCGAAAGGAGCTCTATTAATTCTCTTCGTGACGTTGCCAAGTTTCACCTTAATGTTTCCATGGACAAGGACGTAAGAGATGCTTTCGGCGCATTGGACCGGCCCGGCGTCCTGTCAAAGCTGGATGAACTGCTTGATTATTGCGCCGCGGATGTGGCCATCACCCACCGTATCTATCAGATCGTGTTTCCAAATTTCCTTCAGCTCTGCCCTCACCCGGTCAGCTTCGCAGCCCTGCGTCACCTCTCGAACGTCATTCTCCCGGTCGACAAGTCGTGGGATACCTATATCGCCAATGCCGAAGCTACATACCACCAACTGTCCGATGCTGTCCAGGAGCGGCTTGTATCTCTGGCAGAGAAAGCCCTGGCCATCAAGGACGATCCCGAGAAGTGGGGGAACGATCCTTGGATGAAGCAACTGGTCTGGTCTGGTCAAGAGATTAAGATGGTCAAAGGCAAGAAGAAAAACGATCCACCCAGGCCAGCGGCGAGACAGAAGAAGCCAGGAATGCCCCAGTGGTACAAGGATCTGTTTCCAAAGAATGACTCGCCTATAAGTATCACTGTGCGCACAAGGATAGCTCCGCTCCTGCTTCGTCTGGCATGGGATGGCTACCCTTTGTTCTGGTCCGATAAATATGGGTGGACATTCAGAGTCCCCCGTACGCAAATGGCCAAATACACAAATCGGCAGATGATGGTCTGTGATTTTGCTGACGAGACTGTGGCGGCGCTTAAAGAAGACCGAGATCATGTCTACTTCAAACTTCCGCACAAGGATGGTCCGGCAGCTCGATGTGCAAACCCAATGGCGAAGGGTTATCTGACCTACTTTGAGAATGGGACTTTGTCCTCGGAGTTTCCTTACGCTAAAGAGGCTCTGGAGATGAACGCTTCGTGCTCTTATTGGATTAGTGCACGCGACAGGATCATGGCACAACTGGTTGTTTACGACGCGGATGTGTCTCCCTCACCTACCTCCACGGGAGGGAAGGGAAGGGAGGATCTCGGTGCTAGTGGCTATATCCTACCACAGGTCATCCCCATGGGGACCATTACACGCCGTGCAGTCGAAAACACTTGGCTCACGGCGTCAAACGCAAAGAAAAATCGAGTCGGCTCGGAACTTAAAGCCATGGTCCGAGCACCAAAAGGTTACGTGTTCGTCGGTGCCGATGTAGACTCCGAAGAGCTGTGGATTGCATCTCTCGTTGGCGATGCTACCTTCAAGCTCCACGGGGGGAATGCCATCGGTTTCATGACACTGGAAGGTACCAAAGCGGCAGGCACAGATCTGCATAGTCGAACTGCTAGTATCCTCGGCATAACCCGGAACGATGCGAAGGTTTTCAATTATGGGAGGATCTATGGAGCCGGACTGAAGTTTGCAGCCCAGCTGCTCAGGCAGTTCAACCCAGGCTTGAGTGAACGAGAAACACTCGAGATTGCTTCTAGGCTCTACGCAACGACCAAAGGGACCAAGACGAATCGGAAAGTCCTGCACAAGCGTCCGTTTTGGCGGGGGGGGACGGAGTCCTTTGTGTTCAATCAGTTGGAGGAGTTCGCAGAGCAGGATCGGCCAAGGACGCCTGTTCTCGGTGCTGGCATCACCGAAGCTCTGACAAGCCGATTTCTCAGTAAAGGGGGCTACCTGACCTCTCGGATCAACTGGGCTATTCAGTCCAGCGGTGTTGATTACCTTCATCTGCTCATCGTCTCCATGGATTACCTAACGCGGCGGTTCAACATCGGTGCTCGGCTCGCCATCACTGTCCACGATGAAATTCGGTATCTGGTGGAGGAGCAGGATAAATACCGTGCTGCTATGGCATTGCAGGTGGCAAATCTCTGGACACGCGCCATGTTCGCTCAGCAAGTTGGGATCGACGATCTCCCACAAAGTTGCGCGTTCTTCTCCGCCATCGACATTGATACTGTCTTACGGAAAGAGGTCGATATGGATTGTGTCACCCCGAGCAATCCCACTCCTATCCCCCCTGGTGAGAGTCTTGATATTGAGAATCTCCTTGCAAAAGGCGCCGCTGCCAAGCTAGACGAATCGATCGTTCCGTCGCTGTACCCGCCGTTATTGGATGCTATAAAATACACAGAGCGCACACCTGTCATGGAAGAACTACGAGCAACGGAGTCCAAAAATGGTGCAGCGGAGGTCCGCTTCATACAAGCACAAATTGCGGATAGCGAAGAAGAACTCAGGGAGATTCTCAAAGCTGCTCGCAAAGCGGTTGGTCCAGTTCCAGCAAAGAAGAATGACCCCAGGACCCTGTCATACTGTGCCCAGCCACACCTGATGCCCGAACCGATATCGGTAACGGAGGCCCTCGGTGCCGAGAGGTTCAAGAGTGGTCACTTGGAGAAAAGCAGCTGGGAATGGGAAAGAGGGAGGATCGGCACTGGGAAGGGCAGACCAAGCCCATCGAGGCTGTGAAGACGAGTTAACTTGTCACTAGACTTCACCTTGTTCCTGTCTATTTTTTCACATTTTTTTTGTATATGTAGTCATACTGCTAGGTCTGGCGTGTTGTCTTGCTGTACTATACCTGTGCTGTTTATGTAAATATTGGAAAGTCTGGCTTGTATTCGAGGGCAGCGAGAGGGCTAAAGTGGTGTTCGAGGCGTCGATGGTCTTCTCAATCACAGCGATGGGCGGGTGAGCCCCAGCTTCGGCTGCGGTGCTGTCCTTCCAAGATTACGGGGATCTGCTCGGTAGTTCTAGGCTCGCTAGGGTATCCTACGTTTTCACTCATGCCCCAGTCTCAGGACCAATACATTATTTCCGTTCTATGAGACAAGTGGCAAAGTAGCGCAGGAGTTCCATGCCCGAAGTAGCCGCGCACAAGCACTAGGCAATGGCAGCATCCGCTTGGATTGATCAGCAGCTGGTTTACTCACCCGGAGCTCCAACAACCGAGGCGGTCCAGTAATTTTTTCAGCCTCTACTCCGTACATGTCCAGTTGGAAATGATGGAATCCAGAAGCCATCCTTCTGGACAGTTGTATTACTCATCAGTCTCGATATTTATGCCCCGCCCCCGCTTTCAGGTTCGATTAGAAACCCAAGACCCGTCTATCTCGAGACTGGTCGGCAAGTGAGCTAGAACTAGAAACTCTTTACCGATTGCCTCCAATAAAGCTTGTTTGGAAACGGTCTTCAGGGGCTGGCACTGAAATTGTCGCGTACTTCATTTTCCCCCTTCAAGGAGTCGTCGTCAACGCGCAACTATGCCGGTTCCCGACCTTCCGGTCCTGGAAGAAGAAAGCTCCATGTTATCCAGTAAATTTGGGCGAGAGATCGTCAATTACTTCTCGGGGAGCCCCCTGAACCGACTTTCCTTCCTGCGTACCGACCATGAGTTCTTGAAGTCAGCGTTCGCGCATCCGTCAGCAGCGTTCTTGCTCTTGAACAACCTCTCCCCGCTGGTCAAGCGAGATCCTCTTCAACTCGCTTTCGCGACCCGTGCCGATATCGCGGAGCTGACAGGGGAGCCTTTCGCGAAGAAGGAAGAGGACGTAATCAAAGATTTCAACTCCGAGGAGACACGGCCCATTGTTCTCTTCCTCGGCGTCGACGACAAGAGTCGTCTCCCCCCGGTTGGAGATGCTTCTACTCCGTTCACCTACAAGAACTACACCGGAAGTCCTTACTTTGCGGTCGACGTCACCCCCAAAGGCTCAACCTCGGAGGCATCGCTCGCCCTTATCGAATCGATGAAGGCGAAGGGTTACACTTTTCATGATTCGACACCCAGATTTATGAGTCTAGTCGCCGGAGAAGGTGAGACAAACGGCCCGCTTCTGGTTTAGGACAACCGCTGATACGGGTCTCATATAGCTGCGATATACGCTCAAGCGAGAACTCTCCTCGACTGGAATGCGCGGAATCCCTTCTGCGCCCAATGCGGACAGCCAACGCTCTCCGTCAACGCGGGCACCAAGAGGGTATGCCCCCCGACAGACAAAGCAGGAGGCCAGCTCCATGACCGAGCGCCGTGCGCTACCCGAGGCACCGTTTCCAATCTTAGCTTCCCCAGAACTGACCCAACAGTTATTATGGCGGTGATCAGTGCCGACGGGACCAAGCTGCTCCTTGGTCGCCAGCGGAGGTGGCCGGCGCTATGGTATAGCACGTTGGCAGGCTTCCTCGAACCCGGCGAATCTATCGAGGAAGCTGTGAGACGGGAGGTCTGGGAGGAGAGCGGAGTCGAGCTCACTCGGGTCGTTATCCACAGTTCTCAGCCGTGGCCTTTTCCAGCCAGCCTCATGATTGGTGCCATTGGCCAAGCAGCTCCCGGGACTGGCGAGAATATCTACCTTGGGAATGACCCCGAGCTGGAGAGCGCGAAATGGTTTCCGATCGAAGAGGTCAAGGAAGCTCTGCTAAGGGGAACAAGTAACCTCGGCGAGGCAGCACCGGAAGGGTACGCGGAAGGATCGCTCCGTCTCCCACCGCAGACTGCTATTGCAAACCGCCTGATCTCAGCCGTGGTCGAGGGTTGGTGGGTTACCTCTAAGATGTAAGGAGCTGTTCCTGGGAGGGAAAGAGGGCTGAATATCGATGATTGCCGATCTTGTGTCACTAACTTAGAAGAACATGAGCGCTTGAAATTCTGGCGACGAGATCGAAGCGCCTGCCAAGGATAGACTTTTAGATTAGGGAAAATGAACAAAATTCACCCCAAATTCCTTTTCGTGCCTGGTTTCTCGAGTACTTAAAGTATGGCCATAAAAGCTCCTGCTTCCGATACCTCCAATCAAACTCGTACCTGAAATTTAAGACGCGCCAGAATCGTCGCACGGGCCAGTCTCGATCTTGGTCATACACTAGCCATATCGGGATTAGCCCCTTGGAACTTTCCCACCCACATAAAAACTTTCGTGACCGCGGCCGCAGACAAATTCTTCTTCTTCTTTTTTTTTTCTTCATCTACAGCGAGGATCTTTCTTCTACACCGTCATGTGAAGGAGGAGGAACCTTGCGCGGCGGCTCCACGAATGTGGCTTGCTGAAGGTGACTCGCCATTGTGCTCTATGAGTCTTCTTCCGTTCCCGGCCTCCTAAATCAAATGCGATCACCTCTTCCCTTTATACAAGCCGTGGACGACGACTCTTGAGGTCCAGGACGGTGGGGTGGTTTCGACATAACTTTATCTTCTATCACATTTTGCAGTCTCTGCTAGAATCGTACTTCGCTTGTGTAATTGTCCCTCTAAGCTCTTCTTGATGTCGGATCCGTACCACGCAATCCGCCGTGTCCCGTAAATGACTTGCCATTTTAGTTCAACGCATCAGGAATCACGATTGAAGCATGAGTCACGTCAAAAGTATTTTCAACAAGCCAAGGGTGGCTGAACAAGGAAGACATGGGTGGCTTCAAGCCGAGAAGATTTGGATCAGGACCAGTAAAGGCCTGCCTTTTATTTTTCTGCTGCTAGACTAGGTATGCTGCGTTCCGCGATTATGATGACCCGGCCAGTCCCAACACCCATGCCAAAAGCACTCGGCCGAAACCAGGCTCTGGATCACGGTATCGAGAAAGGTGATCTAGTAGATTCGCTTAGGAGGAGACATGGTAGCCTTGATGGTCAGGCTACCAACGTTCTGCCAGCCCTTCTTCAGCAGCGACACGAGGTAGTTAATAGCCAACATGATGTTAGCGACAAGCTGCTCAGTGTCCATGCCAACGTTGCCAACGGCGACACCCATGCACAGAACCTTCTTCAGCTGGAACTTGATGGTCGACTTGACTTCGATGATCTTTCCGGAGAGGTCATCGGAGTGAGAAACGGGAGTCGGGAACTTGCCAGCTAGAGAATGCATGTTAGTATATTTGTGGTTCTTCTTGTATGTCGGATTTCGATTCCGGTAATCTTACCCTTGGAGAGACCGGGTCCAAGAAGACGGGGAATCTGCTTGATCAAGCTCTCCGAAGCAACGAAGGCGTCATACTTGCGAGCGAGCTTCTTGATCAGCTTCTTGTTCTTGTTCAGCTTCTTCAAGTCGTCGGAAGACATGGCGTCGACACCGCCGTGCTTGGCACGGTCAATATCGTGCTGGTCACCGAGGATGCAGATGCTCATGTTCGGGCGGGGGACGGTCGGCAGGCGGACAGTGCCGGAGAAACGCTTGTCACGCTGAGGGTCATAGTTCTTAAGGCCGATTTGAAGCCTGTATCGAGGTCAGCTATATGTTTGCCACGAGCTTTGGCTTTGAACTCCCCAGCGAGAAAGTCGACACTAGGCGTAGGCAAGAAATATAACATACTCAACGGTCTCAAGGAAGTTGCGCTTCTTCTCGTTCAACGAGTACTGCAATTTTGTCAGTCGGGATCGTGTTGCGTGAGGCGAAATATCCGGTCATACCTCGAGCAGGTCAGTGACGTTCTGACGCACACCGGCTATAACAAGCGTCAGTCAATGTCATCTAGGATAAGCTGCTAGGATTATCAACTCACCGACGGAGATCTTAGACATGATGGGCCGTCTTCCAGTAGAATCTCTTCTAATGGTGAGGTTTATTGCGTCGTGACGAGATGGGGAAATTTCTAAAACAGATTCACGCTAGAGAGAACAGGCGAAAATATATTGTGTGCGATGGAGGGGCTAAGAAGCCGGAGTTTTACCCCTCGGAAAAACCTGGACCGACCATCGAGTGGCTCTGCAGATTTGGGTGTGCGGAATGCACATTGGTTGGCGGTGGGATTAATAACCCCACTTTATTCCAACCACTACTGCCTACCTAGGTAGAGGTAGACTGAGATTTGTGAGAAGAATTCTATACCAAGCCCTGGTCTCTCGAATTTGATGCGGCCGGGTGGTCGAATCTAATAATCCGAGGCAGATTCCTCGGACTTCATGATATATTACCTGTTGGCCCGGGACGGTGTACTGGGTCTCCGAAAGGATTTGATGCAGGATCCATCTTAGGTACCAGCGTCTGCAGAAAGCGAGGGTTCCTTGTGTAAATGAGGTCGAGTGACACGGCTGCCGTCACAGTTTATCCGAGTCCCAGAAAGCCAATTCCTTGCATTTCCGTGCGTTTTTGCTGTGCATAGGTGAAATCTGTGCATATCTCAAGATCGGACCGTTGGCTGGTTCAAGGATTGCCCCCTTAGGAACAACTCGTTGTATCTCGCCGTATTGCTGATATAACAGGTCGATCCTCCTCGTCTTTCTCGATCACCCCATTGCTGCAGCACGTGGGGCTTCGTCACTTTATTGTATTGTCTACTCGTAGGTGCAATATCACGTTTACTGAACTTGGTATCTTGTCGAGATGGCCACCCCCGAAACATACAAACCTCGAGAAAGATAGGCTCGAGGTAAGTGGCAGAGTCTCTCCTCCGGGTATGCGTAACGTCTCTCATATCCAGACGGCCATATTTGCGCCTGTATGATCTCTAAGACCCCACGTAGGTTGGGATGATTTTCTTATTCTCGTTGCCTCTGTTAGTTTCCTGTCCTGCAGTATATCGCCATCGACCCACGACGGGGCAGGATGATGCTGTGGCATTCACGATCCGTGGCTGTACGGGCCCTCCAATCCCAGCTGGTATATGGGACTCGCAGCTTTCATTATGAAGTAACTGATCTCAATTACAGGTGAACCATTCTATCTGCTAGTTAGACATCAATTGCCTCAAGCTCCTTGGCATGGCTACTCGAGTTCTTCCTGCCGGCAGGACATGTACCAAGGCTTTCTGCTGTTTGCACCGTTGCCCCAAATCAGATATCAAGATTGAGCGTCAAAAAGGGACACACGCTCTAGCAACACAGATCGATGGGTTTCTCCCGAGGAGTGCCGTCGAACTGCTTGGAGACTGGAAAACAGCATCGAGGCATGTATAACATGGGACATCAAACCCTTTCGGGGTAGGCTGGGCAGTCAAAGCAACGTTCTCTCACTCTCTATGTGGCAGACAACATGAGGTTACGGATGTAGGGAACCTCGCCGACCGGATAAGCAACACAATTTTGGCTTAATCCAGGTAAATAGGGCGAGGAACGCAAGTTTATCTAGCACGCAAATTTGACCGAGCCCAAGTAGGAAAGTGAGTCGAAATCGGTTGATTTAATGGTGCTTGTGAAAATGTGTTGGAAAGGAAAGAAAAATAATCTGCCATGATCCGCCCGGAGAGGAATATTGGAACATTACGTAAGCACACACAAAAACCCGGTGCTTAGGTACTTAGGGTAGTGGGACCAGCAAAGGTAAGCGTGGTCAGGTCGTAAGGTAGCATGGCAGCTAGCGTAATCTCCCGAAGTGGATCGGTGCTTTGGACAGGCGGAGAGGGAAGAAAAAAATATAAATTATCTCCGTTCATGGTTCTTTTCTCTTCCCGTCAACAACCCAACGATAAATCCAAAGCTTCAATACTCGCCAGGCACGCTTCATGAAGGGAATGCCTGTGAGAAAATAGCTCTCATAGCACAAAATTGCGATCAATCGAAGGTTTGACGCATCTTTTTTTTGTCTCTTTTTCTTTCTTTCTACAAAAAATATGCGTTGTCCGCGTTTCAAGGAAACGCAGATGCCCTGATCATGAAATCGGCTTCCAGCCACAAACCCACAAATTGCCTACCTCTGTGCTCTATTACAATGCACTTGAGGTTAACTTGTTACAATCGTTCGCAGTGGGAGAGCAAATCCACGGCCCTGACAGCCGGTCCATTCCACCCTGCTGGCGCGACCATAAATGCGTCCGTGGGACTATAACGGACATACATATCTCAATACATCGTAGCACTTTCTTCGGGTCGTGATGGTCTCAGTAGATAATCCAAAGAAATGCGTCGTTCAGTTACTACAAGTCTATATATGTCGTTTGGGCCACTGTATACCCTATGCGTATCTTTCATATCATGCCACGCCAGGTGTACCTTTCCCAGAA
>FTLB01000009.1_pt1 | contig 10175 bp, 6 predicted proteins | sample 1658291 | NCBI WGS metagenome assembly FTLB01 (sample SAMEA3914812, study PRJEB12502) | metagenome | biome: forest; material: soil | place: Canada | collected 2011-07-07 | depth 0.1 m
GGGGGGGGCGGCGCAGCTTAAGAAACGTAACTCACTTTGATCGGGTTGCCATAGTAAAGGGGAACATGTCACAATGTCACTTGCCAAGCGTTACTATTTATGCAGAAAAGCTGTTGGTCGTCGCCCAAGTGCCAAGTTATGTCGAGTTGGGGTCCAAAGCGCCCACACCTAGATGCTTATTTCGGTAAGAGCTTTTACGTATAATCTCAACGGTCCTGCTGTGTACTCCTATATATGATTTCAGACGTATATCAACCTTATGTAGGATCAAGTCTCCGAGGCCGGATTCATAGAACGCTTAGGCAGACTTGCTTGGGCGTTTTCAGCCATTCTCCTTTCTATGGCCTAACCGGATAAACGAGTGTACCGGGTAAATGAGTATAACACATTAAATCGATTACAAAGCAGAATGTCTTTTTACCTTATCTTATTAAAAAATAAGAATAAAAACAGCGTTGTCTAATAATAATGTAATCTATGCGCGAACGAAATATCAAGCAAGTGGATGCCCTTTTAGGACGATTCAGCTTTACTTAAGGTAGCTGCACACATAATCACGAGATAAACTATTAGCATGCTCGCTGGTAGGACGGAGTCGAAGCCCCTCTAGAGGTGAAGCATCTGTCGAGACCCTTCCAAACATGCACTACACGTGGCCGTACCTCGACCTCTCTGGCGTCTTCTGCCAACTGTGCTCCGCGGAACTATCCCAACGCTTTCATGCACAGAGGACAGTCTTACCAAAACAAGAGATGGATGAGGAACCATGAGATACATATGTAGGACCGAGGCGCTGGGGGGGGTAGAGGGCATGGTGTATGCAGAGCTATCTGAGTGCGCGTCGTTCATAGGTCATGCTGATTCGATAGTCCGAAAAATATTTCTATGGACGCATACCTAGACCGCAGCCGATGCGTCAGCCAAAGGCTTGGCTCGGTTTTGGCTCAGGCGGTACATGTGGGCAAGATGATTATAATCAATGCGATCTCTCAGACAAGCCTTACAGGGTCTGTATAGCTGATAGGCTGCCGCTACACATGACCATCTCAGCCTCGCGCTAGACCAGTTTATTTTATAAAGGATAGTGACATTTGGAAAGAATAGACATATAGGCTATAACACGATGTTGAAGATAAAGCATGACTTAAGAGGTTAGTGAAAGAGAGGGGCGTAGCGAGTGCTGGGAGGGCAGAGTAACCACTCCTGTTTTTACCCGCTCACAGTCCCTACACGTTTTCGAACCCCGGAGCTCGCCAGTCTGGTTTCAACCATGCAAAATGCTAATCAGCATATTGATGACGTACTGACCGCCATATTGTAGCAGCAGCATGCTAAAGGACGTGCAAAGTAAACAGAAAGGATCTTTGATCATCCTCCATGTCCATGAAAATCTCTGAAAGGGCCAAAAGCATAATATATTGACTGTCCACCAGCTGAATCTCATGAACAGTAATGTAGTCACAGAATGCTTGCCAAAGAATCGTGTTGATACATCCACCATCTAGAACTTGCTCGCACCCGGTGAACCCAACGGTCTTCTAGCGCCATGGTAAGCATCGTACTTGACGCCGCGCAGCCAGGCACCTTCTCGAGGATGATGAAGTCTACTGCCATCATTTTACGACTCGTATTTAAGAATAAATAGTTTACATTCTTATTACTTGTTCATTTCTGCAGCGATATTGGCATTTTCATGGGAACTACTCAGATTCAAGCAAGACTACAAATATTTCGACGTTTCCCAACGCGGCATCGTGATCCTGTCGTAATTGGAGCGGCTAAGAATAATTTGAAATTATGGCCGGGTAGGTACTCAAAGCTTGCATACACTGTTGACTTTCGTACCCCAAAGAGATCTCTCAAACCAAAATTTATGAGTAAATAGCAGCTGTGTTTAGCCGGCGGAGTGACGACATTTTGTCAGACAGACCCTTGGAACTCTCCGATCCGCTGCAAGCAAGTTCCCCTCTTCCAACTGTTTACTGTCCCCTCTCGTCCCTGTCGGTATCAGAAAACCGGTGTAGTGTCTATCAGCCCATTGGGTCGCATCAAAGTGAGGGTGATCGCCCCGATTTTCCACGTTACGTCCGGTTGAACTACTTTCGGGAAATAGGAGACCCCGGGCACCTAAGGCTCATCGTGCGGGGTACGGTACGGGTTCCGGGGTACGGGGGAAGGAGAGCGGGCGTGTAAGCGGAACCGGCCCACCAGTGCCAGGATCACAGAGGGGGCCCTTTTGGCTTGATTGCAAGTATTACGTGCAGACTTCATTACGAGAAGAGAGTGCTAGTCACGGATGTCGCGGAGCAATGACATTGTGACCTATAACAGTATTAAACAGTACGCTCCCGCCCCCCCGGGGAGATGAGAGACACTTCAGCTATAAATGCTCCAGCCACTTCCATATAGCCGTTATGACGTTCAGCAAGAGGCTCTGGCTTCTTGGAGCTAGCAAAGCCGTAGCAGCAATTGCAATCCATCCGCCAGGGTCAGCTTCTATTCCAACGCGGCTCTGGGACCGGAGCGCGGGGGGGCAGGATGTCTTCCCACCCGACATCTTCACGGACGGCTATCTTATTGGTAACGGTCACATCGGAGCCGTTCTTGAGGGCCAGGTTCCCTCAGACACAGTAACCGTCAATGAGGATTCACGATGGTCGGGAGACCTCCTTCATCGTGTCAATCCAGATGCCTTTGAGACAGTCAAAGAGATGCAGCAGCTCGTACGAGAGGGAAACATCGTACAAGCCCATGCCATCGCTGGCCAAGGTTATCCTGGCACACCGACCTCGACGCGGAATTACATGCCGGTTGGCTTCCTGACCATAGCTCAGAATATTACCGGCACGCCCCGAGACTATGAGCGATGGCTTGACCTTTCTGACAGCACGGCCGGGGTCTATTTTGTCCAGAATGGCGTGGCATACCAACGCGAATTCATAGCGAGCTACCCAGACGACGTCATTGCTGTTCAGTTAACAGCCAATGTGTCTTGCTCTATTTCCTTCTCGGTCCACTTGGATGGCGGCGTGTATGGCTCCTTAAACAAAGTCGGGGATTACAGCATACCATTATATGGTAACACGACGGTCGTGGGCGGAACAAGTGAAGGCGGAGCTAACGGGACTGCTTGGGTTGCTGGCGCTACGGTAACTAGAACAGACGGCCGAGTCTACACTCGAGGTGACTACATTGTCATTGAGAACGCCACCGAGGCAGTAGTTTATTTTTCGTCCTACACTTCGTTCTACAAAGCCGATCCGCAAGCTGCCGTATTAGCGACGTTGGAAGCTGCAGCCCGGAGAAATTACGCAGACCTCCGAAGCGACCACATCGCCGATTACCAAAGATATGCTAGCGCTTTTGAGCTTAATCTCGGCCGATCCTCCGAAGCTCAGCGGGCTAACACGACTGCCGAGCGCATGGAAGCCATTTCTCCCAGCTCCTTTGATCCCGAATTGGCGGCGCTCAGTGTGCAGTACGGGCGTTACATGCTTATCTCCACTTCTCGAAATGGCACGTTGCCACCGAACCTGCAGGGGATCTGGAATAACGAGCTCGACCCAGACTGGGGCAGCAAGTACACCATCAATATCAATCTTCAAATGAACTATTGGCCGAGCCTGACTACAGGACTGTCGGACCTGGTTTGGCCCCTGCTGGACTTTCTGAAAAGCCGCATGCATCCGCAAGGCCAGCAAGTTGCTCGACAGATGTACAACTGTTCAGGCACGGTAACGCACCACAATACAGATTTGTGGGGTGATTCGGCTCCGCAGGACAACTACCTGTCGGCGACTTGGTGGCCTCTTGGCTCGGCGTGGATGGTGACACATGTTATAGAGCATTATCGCTTTACAGGTGACACAGTCGCACTTGAAGAGATGCTTGATTACCTTGTTGCAAACGCCCAGTTTGCACTTGACTTCTTAACCCCCTGGAACAACAGCTACATGGTGACGAACCCGTCTCTCTCTCCAGAAAACACATATTACTTAACTGGCTCTAATACTACACAAGTCGCCATCACCGCCGGCCCAACCATTGATAATTCAATTCTTTATGAAGTCTTCGGCTTCATAGCCGAGATTCAAACGATCTTGGGCTCGTCAAACGGCGTGAGTCACGCGCTAGCCAACCAGGTCGCGCAGATGCGAGCAAAGCTCCCGCCGCTGAGGCTCAATCAGTTTGGGGGGATTGCGGAGTGGATTGAAGACTACGCCGAGGCCCAGCCGGGCATTAGTCATATGTCCAATCTTTGGGCCGCTTATCCAGGACCGCAAATCACGTCGGCCAACAAGACCACTTTCGCCGCTGCTCAGGTATCACTAGATCACCGATTAATGTGGGTTATCCCTAGGCACAAGGAATGCCTACAGATGTTGGAGTAATAGCTAATCGAACCAGAAATGGCGGCGGAGCCTGCGGATGGTCCCGTGCGTGGGTTGTTGCTCTCGGTGCTCGCTTTTTCAACACATCAGTTGTGAACCAATATTTTACAACCCAGCTCGGCGAATGCTCCTGGAATAAAAGTATGTTGAATATGGGTGGCTCGACGCCGTTCCAAATAGACGCCAATTTTGGATTGCCAGCCGGCCTCGTCGAAGTCCTGGTACAGAGCCACGAGTGGGTGAAACTTCCGTCCGCTGCACCCGGCAATGGGAGCACTCGGTGCGGTAATTCATCTTCAGGGGCACAAGGGGGTTCATGGACGACGGGTTCTAATGGAAGGGACCTAGCTGCAGCTTTCACAGGGGATCTCGATAAGGCACCGCTTATACGGCTTCTACCCGCATTGCCTCCCCAATGGGCAGCGACTGGTGGTTCGGGATCGGTCAAGGGTACGGTTACAAGAGGTGGATTTGTGATTGATTTGAGTTGGGACCAGAATGCGAGGATTCGGAACGCCAATATCACGTCTCGTCTTGGAGGGCCGGTCTGTGTCACAGCTGGGCAGAGCACCATAGGCAGTGCCGCCGAAGGCAACGGCACAGGCATTGCCATAGCTGAAAAAGGTTCTGGGGCTTTCGTGTGTATGCAAACAACACCAGGCAATGTATACTCGATTACACCTCAATAGAAAGAGTGCGGAGGAAGGAGTTACCTTGAAATATTCAACGGATTAAGCAATGATTTAAGCTATCTAAGCTTTTATCAGCGCAACCAGTCTCTAAAATTGAACGAGATATGTATTATCTCGCTATTTATTAATACGTAGTTAACCCGAGGAAAATAATATACTTAATATACGTAGGGTAGAGGTTATATTGTTTAGTCAGCTTTAGGTTCTATGAATAAGTTACGAATTTAAGTTTTTATCAGTTTACTAATTTACCTAGCAATATACCATTACCATCTATTTCTAACGCAAAGCAATATAGCTATAGACGAGCAGTCACCAAAACAACTAAGTAAACTTTGATCACCGCTCTTTGGTAGTTTGGAGCCATATGCGGTACCAATACGGCTGGAGATCCTAGAGTCGCTAGCTCACGTCGGTCGCTTAAGATGAATGATATGGTAGGAAACGAGCCTAGCAGCGTAGAAGGACCGTAGGAGCTCTGGTCAGAGCTCCAGGGTTGGCCAAATGGCCAAGCCAGAGAGCGAGGAGCCTGGGCACGGTCATGTGGTCCCACATCTTGTCTAAGAGCATAGAAGAGATATGTAGAACGAACTTTGATTTTCGTGTTCCTGAAGGAAGACTCTAAGTAATGATCTAAATACATGTAAACGAGGCGCCTGGCCTGATCTTGCTCTATACAGTCCAAGCAAATAATTTCGACTATAGAACACGGTCTAGCCAATAAACAAAGGAAACAACGGTATAATTACAAGGTAGACGTCTCAATGGTTACCCCGTGGCAAGTCGAGGCTCCTTGCAGGTGGTTCTCGACTGTCTTAGCTCGACGCCTTGCTAGCTTGAATGCAGGCGTGTGGACATCCCTGCGTTATTCTCGGCCTCCCATTTTGACCGCGAAAAGGTCTCCGGTTTGGGATGACATAAAAAGGAGCAAGCAGCCCACGGCATTAGATGCGAATAGCTAACTACCTCAGGCGGTAGCGGGTACTCCAGAGGCAACGGGCACTGCAGATGCCGCCGCAGCGTCGGTAGTATCGGTGCTGTCGGACGAAGAGCCAAAAAACTCGCTTCCAAGCGACGCCAAAGAAGAAATACCAAAGAGGGCGCCGGAGGCGGCACCGATCTTGTCGATCAAAGAGCTCTTGGGCTTGGCCCCGGCAGGCGCAACGGCGGTAGGGGGCTCCTCCTTGGCGGGAATCTTGGCGGGGGCCTCCTTGGCACCGCCAATTTTGGGCAGCTTGGGGAGCTTGAAGGCCCGATCCTCGATGTCTCCACTAGGGTAGGCAGTCACGACTGACGCAACGAGGAGGCTGACGAGGATGGACTTGACTTGCATGGTGAAGGTGGGGTTTGGAGGTTTGGTGGGGTTTGGTGGTGGAAGAAGTAAAGTGTGGTGAGAGAAGTGAAAGTTGTTCAGAAGACCAGCTGATGTTGTGATGTTGATGATGAGGACAAAGCAAGCATTCTCGATTGATTCATCGCCAGTCTTTATATGTCTGGCTGTCTTTGCTCGAGTTAAATTGAGGGCATGGTCGGGTCTCACATAGTTTCAAAGCTTACGGCGTTGTGAAGCCCCTGTGGCAAAGGACCGCCCTGAAGTTTTAGTGCTGATACTGGACGCTTGTACCGTTTCAGACCGATTGGCCTATCTCTCGAATAGGTAACCCAGGCTTACGGAGGCAAAGAATCTCAAATTGGTGCGTTTGACATGTCTTAAACAGTGCGGCGCAGCCTGATTGAGGTTGGGCACCTAAATTGACTGCGAAAAAGCGACAAAGAAAAGCAGAGAACAGAAATGAAACCAACCTGCCAGGTGAAGCCTGCGAGACTCCCGATAAAACCGCTGATTACTTTTATCAGCGCGATATTCTGCGTTGCGAAACTCAGAATCGTGATGCATACGACCCCATAGATCTAATGTTTAAAGTGGAGCCATTCGGATTTGGAGGTCGGATCTAGGAACTGGGCTTAAGGGCTTCTTAATACGTCCACGGAATAGCCTACAGAGTTGCGACCCAGGACCTTATACCTAAGGAAGTAGTACATAGGAACTAAATTATCGGTCCTCTAGGATAATGACTATATATCTATAAATCTACTTGAATTTGGCTGAAAATATACATGCATATAGACGTATAGCAACTCGTTTATACATAGCAGATAAGCGACTCCTCGCGTCCTAGATGTTACACAAAGTACCTTATTTTGGGACGTGACCAATGCCCAGTTCAGGACGAGTTTCTCGTAGGCCATGAGTTGTAAAAACAGGACACTAAACGGGCGAAATCAGGCAAGTAGACTTGTGTGTCTAGCACTTATCTACACGAATGCCGTCCCCTGAGAGGACCATTATCTCTGAGTACGGAAGTCGTCACTGACCCAGATGTCAGACTGTAGGTGATGCGAAACTTGATTTCATTCCATGGAGAGAACGGAAGAGCTAGGGAGAGAATCTAGCGAGATGTCAGATACAATGCGAACGATCAAGTCCAGCCCCAGACCATAGACTAGGTCTACATTACTTCGCAGCCAAGCCACTAACAAGACTTGACGCTGCAACCGGGTTCAAGTACTTCTTGCGACCAAGGCTGTGACTTAAAAGTTCGCCGTCAAGACCATCTACGAGATGTGTCGTGAAGAAGTCAAGACTGAAGATATAATTCTTGGTGAGGAGAGGACACGACGTATTTGACCTAACTCTCATCAAAGTCTCCGTCTCCGTGGTCTTATTCACGCATTTTCCTTCTTTACTTCCTCCCAATCCTCTTTGCTGAGCCTGTATTCAACCTCCTTTCCATCACTCTTCACCCGCTTCCACTTCGCCATCCCCATCCGATCAGCCAGTCCTTGAAACGGTGTATTCACCGCCAATGTCTCAAAATACGCCTCCTCGCATCCGACGCCCCCCGCCTCCACCTCCTGGAATGCAAAGTCCAAAGTAGCCTGCAACGCTTCCCGCCCGTACCCCTTCCTCCACTCGGAGCTATCAATCAATACACCCACGTCCGCAATTCGCTTACCCTGGGCGTCCGTAGAGATGGTGTTAATGCCGCCGAATCCGATAACGCCCTCCGCAGATGGTGAAGCTGATCCCGTCTCTGTCATTGGGCGTCGGGTTATGACGAGAAAGTAGGCTTGTCCACGAGCGCGTAAGTCCTCCCATTTGGCGATTCGGCCTTGGTATTCCTCCGGCGTTGGGTTGCTTGGCTTGTGCGGTTCATGTAGGGTGTTGAGGGGGTTGCCGAAAAGGGCTGCGAGGGGGGCGGCATCGGAAGGGACGGCGGGACGAATGGTAAGATTTTCAGTGCGGAGATTGGGATTTGGAGAAGACATCTTCTGACAAAAAGTGTTGGCTACTATCAGTAACTCAGGTGGTAGAATCACGCTTGATTGGGAGAGAGCACAGTCAAGAGTACTGTGTAGGTATTTCCTGGTTATATTGTCTCTAAGGATCAAGAAGCCAGGAGCTAAGGGAGGGATTTATATTAGCCGATATATAAATTGAGCTAAGTGATCACGATTATCCACGAGGAGGGTGACTCATTGATGAGTCATCCCGATGTAGAAATAAATGAGATCCCTTTCCGTGATTATGTGAGTCCTATATTCCGACCAAAAGTATAAAATACGAGAGACACGTCTGACTTCCAATCTCTGTACATCGTGAAATAGATGGGGAATATAGGAATACCACTATGAATGGTAGCGGTATCTTATAGTAGACTGTGGGGTATTCTCATCAATTTACACCCGTAGCCGATGCGTCGGATCGAACGATTTATACCCACTATGCAATGCACTGACTACTAAGTAAAAACAGAATAAAAAATATTCAATTGCCAGCCTGATGCAGGGTAAATCGGTTTACAATACACGACATCCCGATTCTATCCTCCCATTCTCTCACTGACACATCCAAAACTACCACGAACCGTCCTTCTTACGGCGTCTAGGAGGATATCGCTCAGAGTTTGGCTTTCCAGAGCTGCCCTGTCTCATCTTTGTACGTGGCGAGCTCGTTCCGCTTGCTTTCACCGCCGTGACTGACCGGGACGGGGGCCCCAAAGACCCCGGCATCCTGCCTCTCTTTCCTGTCCGCACTCTCGACATAGTCCCGGGCCCCTTCTCCCAGATACAGCTGCCGGGGTCTCCAGATCTTCACACCAGAGGGATTCAGCATCTGTTGCCGCCAATGAGCCAGCCAGCCAACGCATCGAGGTACCGCAAAAAGGACGGGATAGAAATCGAGAGGGAACCCCATGGCCTGGTAGATCAATCCCGAGTAGAAATCGACATTGGGATAGAGATTGCGACTACGCATGAACTCGCTCTCCCGTGCGTATTTGGCGAGCGTCAGAGCCGTATCGAGGAGCTGGTTACGCCCGGTCACCTTGAACACCTCTTCGGCGAGCTCGCGGATCGCAGTAGAGCGAGGATCCACGTTCTTGTAGACGCGATGGCCGAATCCAACAAGGACTCGCTCCCGCTTCTCGACTTTCTTCATAAACTCGGGCACGTTCTCCGGCGATCCAATCTCCATCAGCATGCGGATCGCACTTTCCGAGGCGCCGCCGTGAGACGGGCCGTACAGTGCCGCACACCCAGCAGACACAACACTGTAGGGGTCCACGAGAGAACTGCCCACCTGAAGGACCGTAGCCGTGGAACAGTTCACCTCGTGGTCGGCGTGGATGATGAACAGTGCGTCGAGCGCCTTCTCGAGGACCGGGTGCGGCCGGTATTCGTTGCCAGAGAGGTTGTCAAGCAAGTAGAGGAAGTTTCCGGTGTACGAAAGGCCATGCGCGGGACGATTGAAGGGACGACCCTGGCGCATGCGGTACGACGCTGCTGCGAGAGTAGGCGCTTTCCCGAGGATGCGAAGAATCTGCTTGTCGAGCATCTGCAGGGATTCCACATCTCCAGTGGCCGCGTTGGTGTACAGTTTCTGCCCCTTGAGCGAGGGATTGGCCTCCGGTGCGAAGGCACCAAGGGTCGCAAACGCGGATGCCAACATGGACATGGGATGGGAGTCGTAACGGAAGGACTTGAACATGCCCTCGATGTCGGTATGGATGAAAGTGTGGTGCATCACTTC
>FTLB01013572.1_pt1 | contig 10175 bp, 7 predicted proteins | sample 1658291 | NCBI WGS metagenome assembly FTLB01 (sample SAMEA3914812, study PRJEB12502) | metagenome | biome: forest; material: soil | place: Canada | collected 2011-07-07 | depth 0.1 m
CCGCTTACATGCATTCGCAAGTGGTCATGAAGCTATCGACGCATTGTTCCGCCTTGGCGGTATCGGTGATGGTGCCAAATTCCCTCGGCCCAGCCGAATTGTTGTTGCACTACGGTACGGAGCCGCAGAAGGACTATTATCTTCCGCGCCTCGCTGCCGGTATCGATGTTCCCTGCTTTGCACTGACCAATCCGTTTGCCGGTTCCGATGCGGCATCGATCCCGGATGTCGGTGTGGTTTGCCGGGCTGATTTTAACGGCAAGTCGGTGCTCGGCTTGCGGGTCACCTGGTCCAAGCGTTACATCACGCTCGGGCCGATCGCATCGCTCCTCGGCTTGGCTTTTCGCACCGTCGATCCTGACCACCTGCTGGGTGGTGAAGGCGATTTGGGCATCACTTGCGCGCTGGTTCCAACCAAGCATGAGGGCGTAGTCATCGGCCGGCGTCATTGGCCGTTGAATGCAGTCTTCCAGAATGGCCCGACTTCTGGGACCGATGTTTTTATCCCGATGGATTGGGTCATCGGAGGTCGTCCGCAATTGGGCAAAGGCTGGCGCATGCTGATGGAATGCCTGGCTGCGGGGCGCGCGATTTCTCTGCCATCGTCGAATGTCGGCATGGCCAAACTGGCAGTGCGCGGGACCAGTTCCTACGCGGCGATCCGGCGCCAGTTCAAGACTGCCATCGGTAAATTCGAAGGCGTGCAAGAAGCGCTGGCGCGCATGGGCGGGAATTTGTACCTGATGGACGCAACCCGCCAACTATCTGCAGTCGCCGTCGATTTAGGCGAGAAGCCTGCCGTGATATCGGCGATTGCCAAATACCATGTCACCGAACGCGCGCGCAGGGTGGTTAACGACGGCATGGATATCCTGGGCGGCAAGGGCATCTGCATGGGGCCAAGCAATTTCCTGGCGCGCGCTTATCAGCAGGTGCCGATTGCGATTACGGTGGAGGGCGCGAACATCCTGACGCGCTGCCTGATCATTTTCGGGCAAGGCGCAATTCGCTCGCATCCCTACGTGTTGAAAGAAATGCACGCGACTGGCGAAGCCGATCGCAACAAGGCGATCTTCGACTTCGATCAGGCTTTTTTCAGCCATGTCGGCTTTTTCTTTGCCAATCTGGTGCGTTCCCTGATATACGGATTGACCGTCGGGTACGCTGCACCGGTACCGGACAAAGCCGCGCCGGAGATGCGCGCTTATTATCGCGCCGTCAGCCAGTTTTCATCGGCATTCGCACTGTTGACCGATGTCTCGATGTTCGTGCTCGGCGGATCGCTGAAACGGCGCGAGCGCATATCCGGGCGTTTGGGCGATATCCTGTCGCAAATGTATCTGATCTCGGCAGTATTGAAGCGTTTCGAAGATGATGGTCGCCCCGAAGCGGACCTTCCTTATGTTCACTGGTCGGTTCAAGATGCCCTGGTCGGTGCGCAACAAGCATTGATGGGGGTGTTGCAAAACTTTCCGAATCGCGTGATGTCTTTCCTGCTGCGCGTGGTGATATTCCCCTTTGGGCCGCCGCATCGCAATCCATCCGATGCGCTCGGCAATGAAGTCGCCGAAGCGATGCAGACCGCTGGAGAAAGCCGCAATCGCTTGCTGGCCGATTCCTTTGTCCAGGGAGAGTCCGGCAATGATGCGATTTCCAGCTGTGAAATGGCGTTCAGGTTATTACCCCAGTTTGAGGAAATCGAGCACCGCCTGAAGCCGGCAATTCATTCCGGTTCCATCGATCCAATTCCGCAGGACTTAGCTGCCTTGCAGGATTGGGTAGTGCAAGCCACCTCGGATGGCACAATCAACGCGGCCGAACGACGCATCATGCTGGACTTCACACGCTTTACCGATATATCGGTGCAGGTGGACGATTTTCCTCAAGACTTCAATGCCGCGTCCGATGCCGATAAGCGGGACTCAATGGTCGCGCCTAAACGCGCTATCGGCGGCTGACACGGGTAAAAATGCCGTGTAATCAGTAGCGGCGCATTCGAATTCGCCCACGGCGGAAACTATTTGCCACTCCCGGGAATGTCGCATTCCCGGCATTTCTTGCCTACGCACTCGCGTCGGGCGTAGCCTCATCGCACGTAATTTCGCGCACCGAGCATGTCGCCGATGGTAGAATTCCTTGGCTGCTTACGCCTATCCCCAATACGGTTTCGTGGTAACTATTGCCATACAATACGAGGAATTGTCATCGAACCGATGAAGATTTTCGCCAGGCTGACCTCAAGATTCCCCATGTCTCCTGCCCATCTTCTGGCAGGATTTGTCGTATTGCTGCTTGCACCGTCCCTGTTGGCGTGCGAGGTATCGTTGGCTTATGGAGATAGTCCATCGGCGCCGTTCCTGATGGGCGGGGATCTTACCGTACCCGCGAAACCTGGGATTGCCATTGAGATTGTCAAGGCGGCGGTCACTGAGGCCGGCTGTACCGTCAAATTGACGCGTCTTCCGGGACAGAGAGTATTGCGTGCGGTGGAAATCGGCGATTTCGACGGCGCGATTATGTTTTCCCATTCGCAGCAACGTGCGCAGGCGATGGACTATCCCAATAAGGACGGCATTCCGGATTCCGCGCGTCGCCTGGCGACACTGCGTTATTTCCTGTATCGGCGCAAAGGCGACCCGATTAGTTGGGATGGTACTACCTTGAAAAATCCGAGCGGTCTTCCCATCGGCATCAATTACGGCTTTTCGATAGGGGAGTTGCTCGGCAAGCTGGGCGCCAAGTCGGAAGAGGTCAAGACTACCGAGCAAAACCTGGGGAAATTACGGCTGGGCCGTATCGCCGGCTATGCGATGCAGGAACATATTGCAGATGCAATGATTCAGAGACTGCACTATGAAAACGAAATCGAAAAATTGCCAATGCCGTTGTCAACCAAGGATTATTTCCAGACGTTTTCCCATGTGTTTTATCTTGCACACCCGGAGTTGGCTGAAAAAATATGGACCCTGATTGGTGAGAAGCAGGAACCGATGACACGCGCGTTGCTGCCGCAATATCACAATTAGTTGATGGATACATCTAAAATAAATCGCGCGGCGCGAATTTGAGATGCTTGAAATGCTCGCTGCGATTTTTTGCAACATCTTGATAGAAGCTAAAGGACCCCGCAAATGACTATGAGCGCTACTGCTGTCGGACAACGTCTATTGAGGCCATCGGTGCTATTGGCCATTTCAGGCGCACTGTTTGGTATCGGCAGCTTCACCAATTTATCGGTATTTGCCAAATCCCCAATACCGGTCAGTGCATCGTCCAATGCATCGTCCAATAAAGCGGCCAAAGCAGCGACGCCGATTCATCATGTGGTCGTGATTTTCCAGGAAAACGTCTCTTTCGATCATTATTTCGGCACTTATCCGGTCGCGGCGAATCCGCCCGGTGAGCCGGCATTCAATGTCGCGCCCGGCACGCCCGTGGCGAATACCCTGGCAACGCCGCTCGACGTTAATCGAAAATTTGCGTCGCTTAGCGGTATCAATTTCTTGACCGCCAATCCGACGCAATCGAACTCTGAAAATGGGCGGGACGCGATCAATCCGTTTCGCCTTGATCGCAGCCAGGCGGCAACCGCCGATCAGCATCATGACTACGACGCCGAGCAATTGGCCTTCCACAATGGCGCAATGGATTTATTTCCGAAATCGGTCGGCGCGGGAAATACGCGGGCGCCACAAGTTCTGACCCCGCCATTGAATACGGCTGGCTTGGTGATGGGTTATTTCGACGGCAATACCGTCACCGCCTACTGGAATTATGCGCAACATTACGCATTGAACGATAATTCTTTCGGCACTACCTTCGGGCCGTCCAACATCGGCGCGCAGAACTTGATTTCAGGGCAAATCAATGGGGTGATCGCTACCAATGCGGCCCCTGCTGCACGCGGCGGCACCAACATCGACGGCGAACTTTCCAGTGACGGCAACGGCGGCATTACCGTGACCGGCGACCCGCAGCCTTTAGGCGATAAATGCATGGTGCGCGATGCAGTCAGCATGGGCGGGAAAAATATCGGCGATTTGCTCAATGCCGCGGGAGTCAGTTGGGGTTTCTTCGAAGGCGGCTTCGACTTGGGCATGGTCAATGAAAATGGCTCCACTGGTTGCAAGCGCTCCAGTAAATCTGCAGTCAACGGTGTCACCAGCCTCGATTACATTCCTCACCATGAACCGTTCCAGTATTATGCGTCGACGCGCAACCTCGATCATCTGCGGCCGAGTTCGTCCGCTGCCATCGGCCATACGCTCGCTGCCGATGGCAAGACCGCGGACCCGGCCAATCACCAATACGATATCCACGATTTCTACGACGCTTTGGCCGCAGGTAACTTCCCGGCGGTGAGTTTCCTCAAGGCGCCGGCTTTCCAGGACGGCCATTCAGGATATTCAAATCCATTGGACGAACAAGCTTTCGTCACCAGGGTCATCAACCTCTTGCAACAGCAACCGGAATGGGACAGCACGCTGGTGATTATTGCCTATGACGATTCAGACGGGTGGTACGACCATCAAATGAGCCCCATCGTCAATCCATCGATGTTGCAGGCAGGCTCCAGCGCCAACTTGAAGAGCAATGGGCAGGCCGTCATCGGATTGGGGGATTATCTGAACGGCCCCGGTGCTTGCAATAGCGGTGCGCAGCAAGGCCGCCCGATAGCTAAGACGGCGTTGCCTGGAATCGATGGCAAGGCCAACGCGCAAGGGCGCTGCGGCTATGGCCCGCGTCTGCCATTCCTGATTATTTCGCCCTACGCGAAAGTGAATTACGTCGATCACACGCTGATCGACCAGACTTCCATCACGCGTTTCATCGAAGACAACTGGCTGGCTGGTCAACGCATCAACGGCTCGTTCGATACGCTGGCGGGGAAATTGACCAATATGCTTGATTTGCGCGGGAAACCGAGCAAGGCAAAATTAATCCTGGATGAGACGACGGGTGAGCCGATATCGGCGCCGTGATTTGTTTTTCTCCCCTCTCCCGCAAGCGGGCGAGGGGTGCCGATTGCGAGCGTAGAGGGAGAAAATTGTTTCATGGGCTGCTGCATTTTCACCAGGTTTCCTGCCTCATTGCTGCAATTTCAACAGTTCGGCGTTCGTTATGGCAACGCCTGATCGGTGCGCTAGTTACATCGACAGCAAGGATGAATCAAGGTTTTCTATAGCTGGCAGACCATTTTTCCTCTGCGTGGCATACTGATTGCTTTAGGTGTTCATAATTGCATACAAGGGGCATCGAATGAGCACGACTGGATTGGATACACACGCTGTCAACGCACCATCCGGCAATCCGCCGTCCATCAGCCTGGGATGGCGTGAATTATGGTTGAAGGAGGATTGGTGGGCGATATGGGTGGGCCTCGGCTTGGTGGTGGTCGCCTACTTGCTGTTTATCAATGGATCGAGCTTGAAATGGATCGCGGTGATTCCAGGGAAGTGGTCGACCTTTGGCGAGCTTGCCGCCCATTTTTCCGATAACTGGATACGCTACCTCGCACAATTTGCACTGTGGCTGGCACTCTTCACCGTGGCGCTGACGGTGCTCGGGCATAAGCCAAGAGAATTTATCACTTCTTTCGTTTTTCTTTACCTGGTGTCGATTGTGATTTTCGCGGTCGGGCAATGGACCCAGGCGAATAAATACAATCTTGAGCCGCCTTTGGTGGCGCTGGTGCTGGGCTTGCTGGTCTCGAATGTGGGCGGCCTGCCGCGCTGGATGGATTCCGGATTCCGGGTTGAGTTTTACATCAAGATCGGGATTATCCTGCTTGGCGCGACCTTGCCCTTTACCCTGATCGTGTGGGCCGGGCCGGTGGCGATTTTCCAGGCTTCGATCGTGTCGATCGTCACTTTCCTGGTGATTTTTAACGTGGCCCGTCGTCTCGGCCTGGATCGGCGCCTGGCTGCCACGCTGGGTGCCGGTGGCGCCGTGTGCGGCGTCTCGGCATCGATCGCGATTGCCGGCGCGGTTGGCGCCAAGAAGGAACATGCGCCGATCGCGATTACGGTTGTGATCCTGTGGGCGATTGTGATGATTTTCGTTTTGCCGATCGTCTCGCGCTTTTTGCAATTGCCTACCGGCGTCGCTGGAGCTTGGATCGGTACTTCCGAATTTGCCGATGCCGCCGGATTTGCCGCAGCACAAGCTTACGGCGGCAATGCCGGACAGGTGCCCGGCATTGCCGGTTCCGCGGACCAGGCGGTATGGGCATTCACGCTGATGAAGGTGGTCGGGCGCGATGTGTGGATCGGAATCTGGGCCTTTATCCTGGCGATTGTATCGACTATGCGTTGGGAGCCCAGCGAGTCGGGCCGCAAGCCGGAAGCGGCTGAAATCTGGTGGCGCTTTCCGAAATTCGTTCTAGGTTTCGTTCTGGCATCATTGCTGGTGACTTGGGTTGCGCGTGATTACAGTTTGGCAGAATATAGCAAAGTGATAACGCCGGCACTGGTCGATCCGATCAAGAATTTGCGCACCTGGGCGTTCATTTTCTGCTTCTTCAGCATTGGCCTGACCACGCGTTTCCGCGAATTGGCACATGCGGGCAAAAAGCCGTTCATCGCTTTCAGCGCTGGCGTGGTGGTTAACGTAGCGCTGGGATTCGTGTTGTCGGCTTACGTTTTCGCGCAGCATTGGACTAATTTGACGCGATAACTCGACAAGGATGCAAAATTGCGTGAATTGTGGATATGAACTTGTTTGCTAAAAACATCACGAAATCGGCGCCAGTGACCGGACGTTGCGGCACTTGCGCTAATTTCCGCAACGATTCTGCTTATCTTGAAAAGGTCATGCCGGGCCTTACCAGCATGAGCTCAGCTCATGCTTCGGTACGGGCCGACGACGGTGTTTGCATTTTGCATGACCGCTATCTGTCGGCGCGCGCATCCTGCTCCGCTTTTATTCCTATTGGTGCGACAAATTGCCACATCGTGTGTGCGCAGGAATTCAATTAGAATCCGTGCAGGCAAAATTTTGGCATTTCTCGCAGGCGGCAGCACGATTATCTGCGCTTGCGTCACCCTTGGAATCAATCAATGAAATTCGGATCAATCTTGCGCATGGCAGCAGCCGGTGCATTATGCGTTTCCCCGCTGGTTGCTGTGGCTTGCGCAACCTGCGGCTGCTCGCTTTCAATCGATGCGGCGATGGGGTATTCGTCGACCTCCGGTTGGCGCGTCAGCCTGGAATACGACTATATCGACCAGGATCAATTGCGTAGCGGATCGGACGCCATTTCCGCCGCTCGCGTGGCCGGCATCAATGACGCCGGCGGCAGCCAGGAGGTCGAGCACGACACCATCAATCGTTACACCAACCTGGGGATCAGTTATACGCCCAGTGCCGACTGGAATTTCAAGGTCTTGCTGCCGTATATCGATCGCGGTCACACCACGTACGGCAACGCCACCAATCCGATTACGCCAGAGCAGTTAAGCGGCGCAACCGCGACCGGGATCGGCGACGTCAAATTTATCACCACCTTCCAAGGCTTGCTTCCTACCCATAGTCTCGGCTTGCAGCTTGGCATCAAATTGCCGACAGGCGATTACGGCGGACCCAATGCAGCAGGAACCGGTGCGGTAGGACGTAATCCGACCGCATTCACTACCGGTCCCAATTCGCAGATATCGTCGCCCGGCAATTTGCTCGACACCAGTTTGAATCCGGGTACCGGCAGCACCGATCTGATTGTCGGCGCCTACTATTTTCAACCCGTGAGCCAAGATTTCGATGCCTTTATCAATGGCCAATTCCAATCGGCCGTGACGGAAAAACTGGATCAGAGCGGCGAAGATTATCGCCCTGGCAATCAAGCCACGGTGAGCTTCGGCGTGCGCTATGAAGCCGACCCGGCGGTCGTGCCGCAATTGCAGGTAAACATCAGCCGCAAGAGCAGCGACCAAGGCGCGTTGGCCGATACTACCGACACCGCCGGCATCGTTGCATACTTGAGTCCAGGTGTAACCTGGAGCGTGATGAAGAACCTGCAGGCCTATGCCTTCGTGCAATTGCCGATTTACAGCAAGCTGGATGGTTATCAGCTATTTCCGCACTGGACAGGCACGTTGGGATTGAGCTATGCCCTTTAACATTGCAAAGTACCGTCATGCGTAGATCTGCATTCTCCCCAAACCTGACGCGTCGGGCTGTTCTCAGGAGTTCGCTTGGGTTGGGGCTGGCCTTGGCAGGCGGCTTGTCGGTCCGGCCAAGCCAGGCTAACGAGCTGAAGCTGGGCAAGCTTGCGCCGCCTTTGGTTTTGCACACCCTGGATGGACGCAACATTGCCACACGCGACTTGATCGGCCAGGTTGTGATCGTCACCTTCTGGGCTTCGTGGTGCGGGCCGTGTCGCGAAGAGTTGCCTGTGTTGTCCGATTACGCCGCGCGTCATGCCAAGGATGGCCTGCAAGTGCTGGGTTTTTGCCTGGACGACGCGGATAACCTGAAGCAGGTGCGCGAAGTGGCGGCCACCTTGAGTTTTCCGTCAGGGATACTGGGCAGCCCCTACGCTGGAGGTTACGGCCGTATCTGGCGCATGCCGGTCAGTTTCGTCATTGATCGCAGCGGACGCTTGGTCGATAACGGTTGGGATGATGCGCAACCGGCTTGGACCGCAGAACGATTGCAACGCGTGATGGATCCCATCATGAATGGCAACAGCTAACGAGCGCTCGCAAAAACGCGGTCAAATTCACGCCCAGGATTTGGCAATCAGTGATTTTGGCGCCTTGCGCGACCATGCCTGATGCAATAGTCGGCTAACGAGAGGCGCATTGGCCTTAGCCAAAATGACTCGTACGCCTGCCACTTTGTCGCCCCAGAATAATTTTTCGACGCACTCCGGGTTAAGTGCAACGGCTTGTTCGCGTTCGCTTTCCGGAATGAAGACGTGCAGAAATTCTTCTCCAGGCGGGGAGGTGGCAATGATCTTGCCGCGTATGCGAAACGATGTAAATTGGAAGTGCGGTTCTTCGGTGACTTCGGGCAGGGCGAGAGCGATTTTTCTTGCTTGATTGATATGCATGGCCATCCCCTAGAATGCGCAACCTACATGCTGTAAAAATAGCATCAATTCTAGCGAATCTAGCGAGCTGGGTGTATCTGGAATTGGTTGTAGCGTTCCAGCACCATTGGAACATAGCGCATGGTTTCCGGGTAGGCCGGTACTTTCCATCCGCTGTGTATCACCGCGTTTTCACCGGCATTGTAGGCGGCCACCGCCAAACGCACGTCGCCGTTGAACATCGCCAACAAGTCATGCAGGTAACGGGCGCCGACATCGAGGTTTTCTTCCGGCGAATACAGGTCGAATTGGCCATAGCGGGCCGCTGTCGTCGGCATCAGCTGCATCAGACCGATTGCACCCTTGGGCGAGAGCGCCCTGGAATTAAAACCGGACTCCACTTCGATCACTGCTTTAAGCAAGGCTGCACGTATCCCGTGGCTGTTGGCGATGCGCTGCACCAGCGGTTCCAGTTCAGTGCGGCGGGCGATCAGTTCGGCGGTCGATACGGGGCCGCCGCCAGAGCGCGGCCAAAGCTGATAGCCGTCGAACACAGCAAAGATTTGCGAACTCCGATTGACCGGATGATCGGAATAAGTATGGGTCTTGCTGTTGGCGTCGTATGAGCGGTAGATATCGGTCGATGCCGCTTGCACGGTAGCAGCCGCGCATAACGCAGCGGCAAGCGCGGCATGTCGCGCAGCGTGGAAAACCTGATGGTATGGTTGAGACATATTAAATTTCCTGTCCGACATACGATACGTCAGGAATGAGGTTTCCAGCAAGCACTAAATCTTTGCCGAGCAAGTCATTGTCTATAATGAAACAGTCGATATCGCCGTGAAAAGGTTGTGGTATTCGAGAGCAGGCCTCATTGTTTCTTCAAGAGTTCAACACGATTCTAATGTTGTGTGGCAATATCATGTAAGGTCGGATTGAGCGTATTGGCAAAGCATGAACGGACCAGAGCATGAGCGATAAAGAGGCTAACCCTACTGTCCTGATCGTTGATGACACGCCGACCAATCTCGGTGTGGTGGTCGAGTTTTTGGAAGAAAACGGTTTCCGGGTAGTGGTGGCCCAGGATGGCAAGGAAGGCTTGCAACGGGCCGCGTTCATCAAGCCCGATTTGATCCTGCTGGACGTG
>FTLB01840582.1_pt1 | contig 10171 bp, 8 predicted proteins | sample 1658291 | NCBI WGS metagenome assembly FTLB01 (sample SAMEA3914812, study PRJEB12502) | metagenome | biome: forest; material: soil | place: Canada | collected 2011-07-07 | depth 0.1 m
GTGGCTCGGCACGACGGAACCCAGCCACGCTACCTAGCCAGTTGAAGATATAGGTTGTGACGGAAACTGAGTCCGACAGAGTCTTCTGCTTGGCAATCTCGGCGGTAGCTCCGGCACTGTCATAGGAAAGACCACCTTCCAAGCTGCCTCCAGTGACGCTGGTGACGGTATCGAAGCCCTCGGTAGTCGAACAGTCGCTGGTGAACTGGAACACGGTTATCGACAAGCTCTTGTCCTTTGCGTCGCTAGCGACGGTTCCGGCGTCAGCTGCGTCTTTGGCTGCAGCATCAGTCCACAGGAAGATCTTCCCTCCCGGCGGAGTAGCTTGGACGGCGTTGGCTAGGCCTGCCATGGCGAGCTCAGGGCAGTCGCCACCACCACCGGCACCGAGTGCGAGAATCGCCGAGATGAACTCGTCAGGATCGGTATAGGTGGTTGCGTCGGGGACGTCCGGGTCGTTGAAAGGGGCCAGAACATAAACGCTGGGGCTTCCTGTATCCAGCCCCCGTACATCGTTGACGATTTGAACTGCCGCGTCTTGGACCGCAGCAATCACGTCGCCCATACTTCCGGTAGTATCAATAACAAACGTCAGAGAAGGTCCAATGCCATATAACGCTTTGATTAGCGGGCAATCTTTAGGTGCGGCCGTACCGCAAACAGCGTCTCTGATGTCATCGAGATACTGAACTGTAGCATCGCTCGCAAGCTGGGCAGCTCGTGCGTGGAGATCCCACCGAGGGCTAAGGGCAGGCTGTGAGGTGTCCTTGGAGATACCTTCGATGCCGCGAGCGTCTCTGTCGAACATCCCACCATGACTGCACTTCCCCGCAGGCTTGTTCGCCGAGTGTATCTCGACGTTTGCACCGAAATATCCAGTGGTGAGAAAAGAGGTGGTAGGGAGGAGAGCAGCGCTGCAGTCGGGGTTGACATTCAAGAGGCTATCGCCAAGCGCCAGGAGTTGCGACACGAGGAGTTGAGGCAGCCCCTCGCCGCCGAACGTATCCACCAACCCTTTGAGAACCGCCGCGGAAAACTTCTTGATGACCATGCCCGCCGCAATGATTCCTTTCGTCGTGCCCGACATCGGGTCACCATCCCCGATGCCCGGGCCGGGGTTCAAAGCCCACACTCTAAGCCAGTCATCGTAATCCAGCTCCCATCCTACAGCCACGTCTGGTGTGCCGGGGTAGGTGCAGTTCTGGCAAGTGATCGCCGCTTTGTTGATGTCCACTTCCAGCGGCCACTCCCGGCCGAGACTGTCGCTGATGGCGCCACCCATACCAAGTTCGATCCACTAATTATCTCGAGTTAATGGCTTCCTTCTTGGATATGTTGCCGGAGTTTCAAGTCATGTCTCGGGAGCAAGCATTCATCCACAGAGACTCCTCAAAGTTGGTATTCAGCGGCACGGGAAAATACTTACGTTGCTGTGAGAGTAGAAGTCCTGGAGCGTATGAAGCATGCGCCCAACGGTTGTTCTCGCTTCGCTAACGTCTCCCGATTCGAGCTGCGACTTGATGTCGGCTTTTGCGTTGATCAATCGGGTGTTGCACTCCTCGAGGTGCTCATCATCGCAGTGAGCATCGGGGTTTTCGGCTTCCTTGTAGACGGTATCGGCATGATCGTCCACAATAGCCGAACCTGCCATCATCTCCTTTCTAGCAAGGTCCATCGAATTGCTCACCGCGGTAGCATCGATGCCGAAGTATTCCTTGAGGCGGCTGGTGACCCCCGACTTGGTCATGGCCTCGTGCGGCGTTCCGGCGACGCCATAGCCGGTGTAGAGCCAAGTGGGATTGAAGCCGAGACTGGGCACGGCATATTGGAGCAGGATTATGGCTAGAAGCCAAAGTGATTGTCGTTGCAGCATGATTCTAAAAAAGAGTGAAGTGACTACAACATAGAGTTCTCGAGTGAGACCGAGCGGCTTGGTGACTTTGCCAACGAGTGTAAGGCGACTCTGCTCTGAGGGGTTCAAAGACTCGAGAATGGTATGCTCACAACCACCCTCTCCCATGGTAATATTAATGAGTCTTTTCGCTCCCCTCCTTCAATAGATAGGGGTTCAATGCGGCTCTGCTCGCTGCGCACTCTCCGCAAACAAGACATGATGCTAGGCCTACGCATCGCCTCATAGCAATTTCCACAAAAGTTCACATGTGGTACGCACCCGCGTCTATAGGCGAAGTTCCATTAGATGTTTCTTGTCTGTGTTTCCCAACGTAGCCACTCAGAACCAAAACCAGGTTTCCATGGCCTCAGCTCCACGGCGGAAAAGGTCTTGGCAGTGAACCAAATCCGACTTGGCACTACCAGAACAGCCTCAGCTGATTAATAGCGTCTGTGTGCTCAGGGGGATTTCAATAATGGGTACAAAACTGTAATTAAGACGGAACGGTTCGCTTCGAGTCGTCGGTCTTTTCTTCAGCCGTATCACGAATAAGTCTAGTCCACTTCGTCCAAAGCGCAGCATCGGAGGTAACAAACAGTGCTACTCTCAGGTCTACTGAGATTCTAGACCTGTAAACGTTACAGAGCCCTATGATCAACGCTAATAGCTCCTCTAGACCTAGAATAGCGTTCCAATGGGCAGATCACAAAAGTCTGCGAGGTCTTCCGCCAAGAAACGCGGAGGGTTGCCAAGAGAGTACAGAACCATTTTTTGCTCAGCCTCTTTGGCAGGACGACGTGAGAATATTGGATCCAAAGGTTTCTAGCGCCTATAATGAAGTGTCGGAGAGTAGTATCCTCCAGAGTATCGTATGAAATTGGCTAAGTGCTACAACTTGTACATGCGGGCGTACATCGCCAAGTCTGTCTAACTAAGCCTCAAAGAGGGCAGGCATCTGGCGCAAAACTACAAATCAGCTAGTTGGTTCGTACTTGGCGAAAGTTAACATTGTACTCGGACGTTACACTGGAGTCACGCTGGTGCTCCTCAAGATACCTGTTCTCCTTTCTGTTTCAATGCGATGAGCTAGATTGCAGAAGGTCAATTTGGATGTCACAATTCGTTCCACTAGTTTGGTGTCCTGGCACATTTTCATTCCTTGTACGTTATGAATAATACTTTATTCGTTAGGGTTGCTCGACTGTTGATAGCCCTTAATCCAAATCAAGGTATAAGTTTTGTGTTTCCATATGATAAGATGAGAGCCTTCTGAGGCAAGACAACTTGGAGTGGTAACTAACGGATAGTATTTAGACTTCAGCTCATCAAGTACACAAAATATTCTCATCAAGTACACAAAATATTTATCTGTGCCTAACACAAAGATGAGTTACTAACAGACTAATCAAGCCCCGATATAAATGCTGATCATAATGTACTTCCTACTTGCTATGCTATGCGGTAGTTACGGAGGTTCTAACCAGCTTTCTTTGTAGGATGTTATTGGCAGGAAAAGCGAGGCCCTGGGAAATGGACATCAGGAGCCAGAAGAGCACCATCTGCCACGTTGCGGGAACAAGTGGTGTTGAGGTTGGTATTGGTCGGTATACCCGAAGGCTGGAAAGAAATATCTTTGCCAAGAATTATAAAAAAGGGCGCAACCCAACCAGAGAAAATTAACACCTCGCTAAGCGGCTATGGGTATTACTTGGCGAGCTGCTTGTGCTACTTCTTCGTCTGAGGACGCTGTTAAAGCATCCGTACAATAAAATGCGGCAGGGCATTTGTAGAGTTCTGCAGCTATAGTCACACAGAGATAGAAAAACTGAACTATGTATGCTTTCTTGGAGACTACTAAACGGGAGGACAGCAATATCGACAACGACAACAACAAATTCGTTAACAGGGGGCTCTTTTCTAATAATCTCCACCGAACAATCTCCATCAAAACATCACTATCCAAACTCCGATTTGTTGACATGAAGAGCTTTACCAAGGCCAAGCCGTAACGGGCGGGGATCGCCCGAGCCGAATATGGGCACCAGCCAATCCATTCGCTTGGCAAGTATGCACTTCTAGGTTGCGCAATTATTCCTCCGGGCTTACTTGTGTAACGGTGACAGTGCATATCCCGCCCCGGAACACTCCCCTCACGCTCTCTGAATTTCAGTCTGGCCATCCCACACCCAATGATAGTCTCTCTAACTCTTGCTCACTTTCGGTCACAAGCGTAAAGTTAACGACAATTCTCTGCGTGTCCAGCTCTTCAGAAATGGAGACTCTAGACTGCGTCGTCATCGGAGCAGGTTCGTTGCTCAGCCAGTCGCGCAAATTAGAGCACAATTGACTGAACTGTGCAAACCAGGATGGTATGGCCTAGGCGCGGCGAAGCAGTATCGCAGCACGTGTCCAGATGCTTCTATGGCGATACTCGACTCTCAATCGACGCTAGGCGGAACATGGGCTCACGAACGGCTCTATCCAGGCTTGAAGAGCAATAACCTTCTGGGGACCTATGAGTACCCTGACTTCCCCATGAGCACTGCATCGTTCGGCGTCAAGAAGAATGAGCACATTCCCGGCGCCGTTATTCACGCATATCTGAAAGCCTATGCGGTCAAGTTCGGAATCATCGACTTGATCCGCCATGACACCAAAGTCGTTTCCGCGGAACATCAAGATACCGAAGGGGGCGGCTGGATATTGACTATCCAAACGCCAGCGGGAAACGAAGCCAAAATCTTCGCTCGCAAGCTTATAGTAGCCACGGGCCTGACTTCCGAGCCATTCCTCCCGCACTTCGCTGGTCAAGAGAGTTTCGGCGGGAGAATATTCCATGCGAAACACTTCCACCAGAATGGCGATACCTTGGAAACAGCGAACGCGGTAACCGTACTGGGCGGGAGCAAGTTCGCGTGGGATGCCGTGTACGCGTATGCCACAGCTGGTGTGACAGTGAACTGGGTCGTACGTTGTACGTGCTGTCTACAAACCCCCTCCTTACCCAGGGACTTGGACTCGGAGCTGATTAGACGCCGATAGCATCAGGACATGGTCCATGTTGGATGGCGCCGCCGTTCGTCACGCCTTTCAAGAAATGGATCGAAGAACTTGCCAGTTAGTCTCTTCTGACAAGAGCCCCATTCCCCTTCGTGTATCTATCTTCTAACGTAAACCGCTCATAGATATGCGCTTTTTGACGTGGTTCAGTCCATGCATATGGGGCGCTGCCGATGGGTACCCGGGCATCCGTAGCTTCTTCCACGGAACTTGGATCGGAAGGCTCCTAGTCGATGCATTTTGGAAGATTTTGGGAGGGGACGTCATGGCCCTGAACGCGTACGACCGCCACCCCGAAACCGCCAAGCTCAAGCCGTGGCTCGACGCCATGTTCACGGGCACGAGTTTCAGTATTCTGAATTACGATACGAACTTCTTTGATCTTGTAAAAGGCGACAAAGTCAAGATACACATTGCAGAGCTCGACCATCTGAGCCCCCGCGCGGTCCACTTGTCCGACGGCACTGTACTCGAATCGGAGGTTCTGCTTGCTAACACGGGGTGGAAGCATGTCCCGCCCATTGCGTTTCTGCCCAAGGGCATCGAGTTGGAACTAGGTCTCCCGCACATTTTGCCGGACCAGTCGCAAGACCTCGCGTCACTCATTGTTCGAGCCGACCAGGAGATATTGTCCCGGTTCCCCCGGCTCCGATCCCAGCCCAAGTGGAACGAGAAATACGTTCCATTGACGGACCTTGAGGCCATCGAGACGACTGACTCGATTACTCCTTACTCTCAGCTCCCTCCTTTCACGTTGCACCGATTCATAGTCCCCCCCTCGGAACGACTTCTACGGAACAGAGACATAGCCTTTGCTGGCATGGTCACCAACTTTAGCAATACCCTGACGGCGCATCTACAAGGACTCTGGATCGGAGCCTATTTCTCGGGTCGCCTGCTGAAGGACCCCGCGGCGGCACTGGACGATGAGAACTTACTAGAGAATCTCCGCTACGAGGCAGTGCTGCACAATCGATTTGGTCACTGGCGTTATCCCAACGACTGGGGCAACAAATGCCCCTCCTTCATCTTCGACGCCGTGCCGTACCTTGACCTTCTTCAGGGTGATCTTGGGCTGGAGAATCACAGAAAGCGGGGGTTCTGGTCTGAGCTCATGGAACCGTATCGTCCGGCCGACTACCAAGACGTGAATGACGAGTGGCAGAGGAAACATGGGTACGCGGAGTCTGGGTAGCGGCGCGGACAATTCCTATTACTTTTCATGATATATGGTGGCAAGCTTGCAGATATATGCTCCCTACCTGAGAACAGCGAGAGGAGGTTATCGCGCCGAAATTGGTTCAGGAACGGAAATATCCGGAGGAATCTAAGTCCTTCTAAATGCCGAAATGTTCAAGCCACGCCGCCTGGCTCGGAAAGACTGCAAGGAAATCGTCTGCTGACCTTGATGAATCTTAGCCTCCTTAGATCTTCTGAATCCGGACTTTAATGTCTTCCAACGGCCACAGCTTCAAACGACGGCCGTACTTGCGACCAAGATGTGTCAGTTTCTCCAATTTCAATGATTAAAGGCAGTCTTAGTCGTCCCAACGAGATACCTTGTCTCTGTGAAATTTCATGTCCTCTTGACCGCCTACCAATATTCGTCTCTTCCCTTTGAGATGCCTGAACTGCCTAGACGATATTTCCATCCCTTCTCGTGATTTCCTCGTAGATGCTCGGGCCTCGGGAGAAACTCTGTCGTCTGGGGAGGACCCGTGGATCCATGAACTTAGTCGTTCAATCCACGCTGCGGAACGAGGTGCACGGGCGATAAACTTTCGACGGGACTGGGAAGTCGCCATATCTGGCACCGATGGCAGATCAGCAATTTGTGGTGCTTGTTCTTCGAGGAACCAGGGCTCTCTCTCTACCCTAAGTTTCGTTCGTATCGGCGAAAGGTTGAAAGTCCTAGTTAAAAGCGCCAGCAGACCGCGAGAATAGATCCAAATGCTACGCAAAAAGGATTGTGGTGCTTTCGTCAGGAGTGAACATGACACTACCGTCTGGCGCTCCGTCCCAGGACGACCCAGCCATCCAGGCCGCGCAGGGCAGCCCGGCGGACGAATACGCAACCGAGGCGGCTCGGAAATCCAAGACGCTCATAAACCTGACCGAGCTGGACGGCATCAAGGTCCTCGGGATAAGCCAAGCGGATGAAGAGTTCTACAAGAGCTGCACCGAAACATTTCGGAGAAAGGTGTACCAAAAGGTAAGGCGTGGTGAGAGAGCCCGGGTTCGGGGTTTTTTTTTTCGTCTGGGTTGGGCTGACTGCAAACTCGGCAGATTGATCGCAGGCTGCTGCCGATGCTCGCGATGGTCTATCTCATCGCCCACGTCGATCGGACCAACATTGGCAACGCGAGGATCGAGGGGCTGGAGAAGGAGCTCCAACTCACCTCTGTCCAGTGGAGTTTTGTTCTCTCTATCTTCTTCATTCCGTACATGGTACTGGGTAAGTCCCGTCTTTGCTACTGTTCATTATCTGTTCCTCGGCCCATATCTGAACATGAGGCTTGCAGAAATCCCCAGCAATATGGCCATCAGACACTGTCGACGGCCCTCGCGGTATATTGGCCCGCTGGTCACACTCTGGGGCCTAGTTATGATCGGACATGCCTTTGTCCACAATCTTGCTGGACTTCTTGCTCTCCGCGCGCTGCTCGGCGTGTTTCAGTGAGAAATCCCCTTGTCTGCTTTTACACGGGGTGCATCACACTAACGCTGCACGGCCCCAGGGCTGGATTCTTCCCCGGGGTCGTCTACCTCCTGACCACATGGTATATGCCGCAGCAGCTGGCTATCCGGATTGCGATATTCAACGTCATGGGCACGGTCTCGGGGGCCTTCTCGGGCCTCCTCGCGGCTTCGATCGCTCGCTTGCACGGCACGCTGGGGATATCGGGGTGGCGCTGGATCTTCCTGCTGGACGCCACGACCTCTCTCACTTTAGGTATACTATGCATCTTCGTGCTGATCGATTCTCCCGAGACCTCTCAACGCTGGTTGGACCCGCCCGAAGTGAGATTTCTGCAAATCCAAGGCTTCATCAAAGCTGGCGGCAGGACTTCTCGAGACGGCAGGGAGGAGCCCGTCCGGGAGAAGATGAAACAGAGCCTGGCAGAACTCCCGGGAGTGTTGTTGCACTGGAGGTTGTACTTGCAGGCTGGCGTGAACATCTGCGTAGGAACATGCTCGTGGGGTAAGTTTGTCACCGGCTCTCGCCATGCTACTCTCTTACCGATATCATGGTTAAACTACAGACCGAGAAGTCGCTGACATGACTTGCATACCGCTCCTCAGCCATCAAAGTTACGCTCCCCACGATAACCAAAGCCATGGGATTCAGCAACACCAGCGCGCAGCTCATGTCGTGTCCGCCTTATGCCGCTGCAGGCTTGACCGTGCTGCTGTTCGCGTATCTATCCGACCGACAGTACCGACGCCTTCCCTTCGTCCTCGCAGCGCTCTGCCTGGCAGCGGCGGCCCTCGCTGTGATCAATGGCACGGGCGGTGATGTGGCAAACCATATCCCGCTCTTCATGACGGGTATCATCCTCGCCTTCATGGGATTCTCGCCCATACTGCCGCTCATGGCCTCGTGGGTCGCAGGCAACCTGGCACCGGCTGGACGGCGAGCGGTTGGCCTGGCCCTAGTCAACGCGCTGGCAGGGATCTCGGGCATCGCGGGAAGTTTCCTGTTCCAGGGCGGACCGGAGACGTACCAGCGCAGCTTCGCCGTGGGACTGGGACTGATGCTTGGCGCCACCGGGCTGGCGACTCTGGTTGGGTGGACATACAAGCGGGCGAATGACCAACGAGCCACGTTGAACGAGGACGCGATCAGAGGCCCCTTTACGGAAGATGAGCTTCTCGAGATGGGCGATAGATCACCGCTGTGGAGATACAAGCTATGACCTGCAGGCCTGTGACTTGCAGCAACCTGCGCAGGGTATTCCTGTAGGTAACCTCTCTGGAGGCTCAGAAACTCCGGTGCAACGTGGCAGAACCACACGGCTGAAGACGCGAGACGTCTCTGTATGTAAGGGTAAGGCGCAGTTGTCTCATGCAAGCTGGTCGCGCCAATCCTTCGAGAACGTTTCCCCTCTCTCGATGCCAGCATTCCCCGACGCGGGGTCCTGTATCACGGCGCAGCCTCGTCCACCTTATCTCGCCTGGTCCCGATGCCGTGGCTACGCTGGGCGATACCGTGCAGATGTACCGTGTAGATCACCTACGAGAATACCGCCTCGAGTCAAGGAGGAAACGGAAGAGCAGGCAGCGTGGTATATTGGCTGGCCAGCTATTTACGGAAGCGGCATTTTCTGCATGGCCTGGCCGTCGAGGTCTCGCCAGCCCGGTTGGATATGAAGCAGCGCGCGACGCGGCAGGCGAGGCGAGATCCTCCTGGCAGGATGAAAAAGGGGGAGCGATTGGGCTTTGGCGAGCCAGTAGGGTTTATTACATCATATGTATTCTCGATCCTGTCACCGAAAATAGCTACTCGAAATAGCCGGACTTCGGTTTCCCGACACGCTTGCAATTAATTGGGGGAGTCCGCTCGGTCCGTTTGGCCCGCTTTTCTGAGTATTCGCCGAAGGAAGAAAACGCCCCGTGGGGACGAGATAAGACACGGATTTTGGGGTCTCGAACTCTCGATTGAGCCATGTTTCATTCGCGAGAGAGTGCCATAGCTGGGTGGCGTTGAAGGAAGATGGGAAGGAGGACTGAGACAAATTTGATGAAGAAAGAGGGGAGAGGGGAGGGGAGTGAATTTGAAGAAATTGCATTGCATTCCGGCGCGAGATTCTCGGAGTCGAACTTTCTCGGTCGATTCTCACGCTGCTCTCACCGTGCGGATCTACAGCGTACGAATACGGAGTAGTCTCGTCATCTCAAAGTCTCGTCGCCGCTCTCTAGTTCGTTTCTGCGTAGTGTGCGCTGAGTCCAAACGGTGGTGCGTGGCATCATGGGATGAGACTACCGAGTAGGTAGTGACAGTAGGTAGCATTCTCGACCATCATTGGTTCAAGCCCGGGGCTTCGGACGCCGAAGGGAGGCAAAAGGCAGAGTGAAGGCTGGAGGAGAAACAAACAAATAGGGTAATTAAAATCGAGAATACCTCTGTTCGGCGCGACAGAATTCGTACACAAAGATGTGGCATTTTAAATTTTATTCTCTGTTTCTTTTATTGAACACGCGGTCCGACTTGGGACT
>FTLB01843409.1_pt1 | contig 10164 bp, 8 predicted proteins | sample 1658291 | NCBI WGS metagenome assembly FTLB01 (sample SAMEA3914812, study PRJEB12502) | metagenome | biome: forest; material: soil | place: Canada | collected 2011-07-07 | depth 0.1 m
ATTCGATACCGCGGCCTCAAGAGCCTTCGGTCAAGCACCTGGCAGGAGGACGAGGACAAGGCTCACGAGCCCGAGGAATGGCGACGGCTACTGCAGATCCCTGATTACCAGGCATCCCGCATCAAGGCAGCTCGGGAAGCCCTCGTAGGCGGTGTAGCCCCCGGCACCAGGGTCCACGTGTACCTCAAGGGCGTACCGGCCGCAGCCCAGGCGGCGTACAAGGCTGATTCTCCTGTTACCTTGTTCTCCCTCTTGAGGCATGAGCAGAAGCGAACCGCTGTGAACTTCCTATTCAATCTGAGCTCGGATTATTCCACTGCGGTCAAGGCCAAGGAAGAACTTATTATGCAGTGCGGCCCTCGCCGGTTCACGATCAATCCTTTATTCTCTCAAGGAGGCAACACGCCGAACGACGTTCACAAGTACTGTCGCTACGTGCACCCTGGGCAGTCCGCTGTCGCCACGTTCATGGGACCTGTCACCTGGGGTGCTGTTCCGGCGCTCTTCTATAAGCGGACGGTGCCGACCGGCAGTGACGATGAGGAAGGGTCAACGCTGCCCTTGACTCTCATCGGTACGGGAACTGCTCTGCCTCCGTCTACCTCTAGGGTGATCGCCAAGCGAATCATTCTCACTGGCCACCCTTACCACATTCACAAGAAGATTGTGACAATCCGATACATGTTCTTCAACAGGGAAGATGTCGAGTGGTTCAAGGCCCTGCCGCTGTGGACAAAGCGTGGCAGGAGTGGATACGTCAAGGAGCCCCTTGGAACCCACGGATACTTCAAGGCTACGTTCGACGGCCGCATCAACCCTCAAGATTCCATCGGAGTCAGCCTATACAAGCGTGTGTGGCCACGCAACGCACGCCCCCTGGTGGGATCTCTTCTTGACCCTAGCCAGGTGACAAGCACCGACGCTGCGGCAGATGAGATGGAAACGGAAATCTAAAATTAGTATATACACATATATGCTATTCTTTTACGCAGCGTAGATATTGATGAAGGACCGGTATAAGGACCAAAAATAGACAGGGGATACGGGGTTAAGTTCAATATAGAGCGTTCAAAAAAAGAAGCAGAGCAGTGACGCCCTAGTCTCTTGGTGCAATTTGGCAAGACGTATTAGCACTATTATCACGTCGCCTTGCTTGTTGGCTAGCCGGTCCCTTTCGGCACATTACGCGTACTTACGCAACGAGCGTCTCTAGCCCTGCCGTCGGTCGCGGACCGCCTGCTGCTCTCCTGACCTCTTCCGCACCGCTAGCCCTCCACGCACTCAGTATGAGGTTCACAATATGGTCCACGGCGACGCCCTTCTTCACTTGCGCGAACACGGTCGGGCCCCCCTCCCGCATCCTGCGGGCGTCCCGCTCCATCACGCCGAGATCGGCCCCCACGGCCTCGGCCAGGTCCGTCTTGTTCACTACCAGCAGGTCGCTCTGGGTGATGCCGGGCCCGCCTTTCCGAGGCACCTTGTCGCCGCCGCTGACATCGATGACATAGATGATGAAGTCTGCGAGCTCGCGGCTGTAGTTGGCGGCCAGGTTGTCGCCGCCGCTCTCGATGAGGAGCAGATCCGTGTCGAACTCGACGTGCTGGTCCTCGAGGGCGGCCAGGTTCGCGCTGATGTCCTCGCGCACCGCGGCGTGAGGGCATCCGCCCGTCTCGATGGCGCGGATCCGGCTCGCGGGCAGCGCCTTGTGCCGCGTCAGGAACTCGGCGTCCTCGCGCGTGAAGATGTCGTTGGTCACCGCTGCGATCGAGTACGTCTCGCGCAGCTTGAGGCAGAGCGCCAGCATTAGCGCCGTCTTGCCGGATCCCACGGGGCTGGGGGGGAGAAAAGCGAGCCGAGTTAGCAGGGACGGACGAGAAGCAGGGACAAGACGGCCGAGGCCGAGCCCGGGAAGGTGGGCAGCGGTAAGGAGCCGGAGGGAGGAGGTATGTGTGTATAGCAAGGCCTGTTTCGATAGTATCAAAAAAGGAAAAAGGCTAGAAAGTAGCCAAACATACCCTCCAATGCCTACTGTGAAAGCACGATCAGACCAGTTCCTCCCTTCGACAATGGGCATCTCCCTCCCCAAGAAGCTCCCTGGCCCGTCCAGGATCTCGTGGCTGTGGCCATGCTCGGCGGCAGAGAAGCCATCGTGAGAATGGCCATGGCCGTTGCCGTGATCGTGCGAGTGCGTTGCTGCCATGGTGGATGTGGAAGGAAGCTAGAAGCTGCGGGTGAGCAGGTATACGAGAGGATAGAGAAACGTCACAGATTTTCGAGAGCCCTTGTATCGGTGGGAAGCTCTATGGGAAGCTTTAAAGATCTCAGAGATCGTGGATAGCCACACACGGCACCAATGACCCCACAGCTTGGCAAGCAAAGACCAAGATAGGCGAACGGAGCAGCCAAATGCGCGAGGAGATATACGTAATAATCTCTCCAAAAGACGCTGGATAAGGTCGGTAGGGGCCAATGGCACGCGACTGACGAGGGGTAATATTTCTCTCTAGGGCGGAATGAGGGGTAGTTAACTACTTCAAATGCTCCGCGTGGGGGCTTCGCATAGTGGAGTGAGATGACTTATAGCCAGCCAACTACCGGGTACTCTACCTCCCTAAGTACCTTAGCTACCCTAACTTATACCACGCTCATGAATACATCTTCTATGCACAGTAATTGCTTTATAGTAAGTTGTATCAAGCATGGATCCAGTCACAGGCGACTACCTGTGACTACTCGTTCCTCCCTTCTCTCCCCGAACGAAACAAGGAGGTGTCCCTACCCCGGTAGACAAGACGAGCCTGCGTATTGCTCGAAAGGCCAGGTCGATATACAGGCTTCTTGAATGACCCTAGCAGAGCAGGAGGAAGATATCATGGCGGGCTATTCCGTCAAACAAAGAGGGAGCTCCGCACTCCAGACAATGGGGGTATACTTCTTAATAAAACATGTCGTCGTTGAGTCGTGAAGCTCCTTATTTTCTCTTCGTAAGCTGGAACGAGAAACTCTGGAGCGGCCGTACACCGTATTCGTACAATCCCCGAATAAAATTGAGGGGTCCTCTGGGGCATTAGATGAGTTGCCGTCTCCTGCATAGGCCGGGAGCAGAGTGGTAGACTCAGAACTCAGAATTACCTAGGTAGTCTTCGGCGCACTCTCTTCGCCGCGAAAAGGGGGCCCAGCAGAGGATTTGGAGGAGCTCGGCCGACTAGAGACCCCTTTAGGCCCAATCCTGAGATGTTGGAATATCGAAGCCCAAGAGCCAACGTTGATGTGTTCGTATGCACATCCTTCGGCTCGATAATCGCTGTACCAGTCCTCAGTGGGCGTGAACCTGTACGTCATGAAGGTTTTGGATGGGCTTTGGAGTCGGCTCAGCCGTTGCTGCTCAAACAGTCTGTTGCTACATTTGCTTTGCTTTCGCAGGTCTTGGTTTGTTCCGGGCCGAGGATGGAAGATGATCCGAGCCATGTCGTCGTCTTCTTGCGACAACTCATCATCGTCATCGAGGTCCACGAGGTCCATACGCCGGTCGAGGATGCTGGGACTGTAGGGCCGAGCTGTTTCCTCTAGGTCTGTCTTGAGCTTCACCCTCTTAAAACCTTTCCTCAGCAGATCATCAGCCGAGTTGGGGAGCAAGTCTTGGGTATTTTCCATCGCTTCCTTCAAAAAGCTCATCGTCACGTCGAGGGGCTGAGCAGATTCACTTTCCTGTATGTCGAAACCTCCGAGCCAGACATTCTCCAGGAGAGTCCCGGGATTTTTCTTGGCCCCATGTTGACGCAGATGATCAATTAAGCGGCGTTGCATGTCGATAAGCTCCTCCTCCTTGGGAGGTCCGCCGTCCCGGAATCTTCCCTTCGCAGAAACATCCCAAATTAGGAGCTCGACGCCTTTTATCGGTCGTTTATAGGACTGGATCGGACGATATACCGCCAGCCACGGATGCCAGCTCTGTGGCAGCACGTCTAGGGTCTTGACACTGGCCCAGTTCTCCTTGATGGTGTAAAAGAGCCCGAGGTAAGGTTTGGTCCATTTTTGTGATGACCCATGGACATCCACAAAGGCTCTGGTATAGTCGAACCATTCGGCAATCCTCTTGCACCGGTGGTGTAGACTTCCTCCGAAGCGATCAGCCATGTCGAAGTCGGCATAAGAAACCGGGAAGGCATAGAGAAACGCGAGTCGGGTTCCTGTGCTTACCCGACTCAAGCCGTACAGGACATCAGTGAAGAAGTGGAAGGAATTGGACGGGCGGTGTGAGCTCGTGTGTGCGGTGTTGGGGACCGTGGCACGTCCACCTTCGCTACCAATAGCCGGATCTTGATTCCAAAGGTCAACTTTCTGTTGCAGAGCCTGGAACACGGCATCTATGTCGTTGGTTGTGGCCCGCGTGTACTTTGGAATCCTAATCTCCCTCTCCGCCCTCCTTGGCCCCTCAATACCGATGTCTGGGCTAGATCCCATGACGTAGAACTTGCGAAATTGGTCCAGGCGTAGGCTTGACCACCAACCGAACCAGTTCACGAGACTCTGCTCGTCGTTGGGATCAATACATGCATCAACAAAAGTCAGCGAGGTGTAGTCGTCCGACTCGCCGAACAACTCGGTTTTCGTCAAATGGATGGAGTGGATCTCGTTTGCAAGTTCGACAGCGGCACGCCGCAAGTAAGAGCTCTCGTCGCCCAGCCCAGCCTCGTCCAGCCTCGCTTGCATGCGTGGGGTTTCCTTTTCTACTCCGATGAAATCCTTTCTGGCTCGTGACCGCTCTAGCTCTAAGTCGGCTAGGTACTCGTGAAAGTTGTGCGCGGTTATGAGTCTGTAATCTGATCTTTTCGCCCAATTCTCAAGCCACCACATCAGAAATTCAACAGCACGTTGAGGCTCTGACACCAAGAAGCTTGGGGTCAGTAGAATGGCGGCTCTGTGAGGAAACAGCCGGGTCAGCTGGACAGTACCAGGAGGAACTGTTGTCCCTGGTGTTGTGATCGAGGGGAAGACTGGTCGAGGGTATCTTGGGCCGGAGAAGCACCAATAGGTATCCCGGTTGTTCGTCAAGTAGCGGTCGAGGTTCGGGAAGAGGGATAGGGACTGGGCGAGCTGCTCATGAACGATGACAACGCCTGGCTCATGCGTCACGCAGCTCCGAAACGCGGACCAGCTCCCGGGTCGCTCGGCAGTATAAATGCGGCATGCGGGGTTGCAAGTCCGTAGCCAGCGACACAAGGTCAGCAGGAGAAAAGCCTGAGAGTGCGGAAACGCGACAAAGAAGTTGTGCGTCTCCAATCCCGGAAAAACTGGGAGAAGCCGAGTATAGTCGAGACCTAGAAACTTCGCCATAATCGCCACCCGGTTATGCTCTGTCGCTTTGGGACCGATAGATGCCTCGTCGACTAGCTGATCCAGCGACGGCAGGACACGGCCGCAATCCAGGGCCGAGCTAAAGATCCGGAACCTGAGCGAGATTTGACCCGACGGACTCGATGGTTCCTGGCCAAACAAATCGATCCAATCATCGCAGCGATCAGGGAAAATGATCATCTTAAACTCCGGCTGCTCGTAAAAGAGGCCGAGCAACGTCATTCGCAGATATTCCGCGCTCCTGATGAGGGCGTCCGGGTCCTTCTCAGGTCGTATCACACCGCCGCAAAGAGTTGCTTGAATCAATGATTGAAATTGTGCTTTCGATTTGACAAAGAAAGTCCGGTTGATTTCAAGAACCTCTTGGCTTGCGAAGGAAGCAACCCAAGCTTGCTGTGAATCGTCAGGTATCCCATCGAACACGACGCGAAGAATTTCGGAGCCGCCAAGTTGCAAGTTCTTCTCAACGCATCGCGTGGGCGATGGTCTGGGACGACGCTCGCGGAACGACGAAGTCTTCCGGACTGAAACTGAGGATAATGGGGTCTCGATAGAAGCAGTTCCGGAATCTCCAGCTTCTAGGTTGTTCTGTGGTACGAATAAAGACTCTTCCGCAGACTCTCTCGTGGTTGGTCGGAGATTATCGATATCCATAGGCTCAGTAGTCAAGTCATGTTGTTCCTCGGGTAGGAAGCGAACAGATTTACGTTTTGCTATTGGCTTTTCCAATTGTTCATTGGATAGAGACGTTGGAGGTCGCTGGACCGAAAGATCCAGCTCAGCTACTGACCTAAGTGCTGCCGGGTGTCGACCTGTGTTGTCTTCCACAGACTGCTTCGGCGGCAGCCCAGTAGATATGTCATACAACGATGCCCTGGATGGCGTGGGAGCAAGGTTTTCCATATCTCGTGATCTCTTCGACGCCCGCCAAACATGCCGGTGTTTCTGAAAGAGCTTTGGTTCCTTCGCCGACGTGTTCTGAGACCGGCTGGCGCCACCGCGCTTCTTCTCTTCGCCAGCAATGAAAATATTGCTACCAGTGTGGTTAGATTTCTTGGCCTTGAGCTTCGAGTTCAAATTCCTGGGTGCACTGGAAACAGAAGAGCGGCGTCTTAGTGGCGACTCACGAGACGGGACGGGGAGGCCAGTTCCCTTCGTAGATTTGCCTGTTGCCGATTTCCTTCGGACAGGTTGAGAATCTGTGGAAGTTGAATTGATCCGGGGGATGGTGGGCACGGACGCCGTCAGAGGAGTTTGGAGTACTCTAGTCTTCGCGGTGTCAGAATCGGCCTGCCGGCCCTTGCGAGTCCCGCTGTCAACTTCCCGGTTGGAGACAGATTTGAACATCTGCTGACTGGCGACGGGACGCATGACCGGAGGCTCGGGAGCGGGTCTCTCAGAAGGATCGGCACCGTTCGCTTCGTTGCTGTCTTCGTCGAAAAGTAAACTGAGTAATGCCTCCCTGCTCTTCGTCGGAGTTGAGGTTAGGCTTGCCGAGCCTGTCTTGTCCTGCGTGGCTTTCCTCCTCCTCCCACGTTCCATCCTGTCAGCTTCGGCTTGATCGAGGGCTTCTTGGAAAGCAATCTGGTTCCTTTCTTGCTGACCTGGAGGCAGCTGCTGTTTCTCCTCGTTCCACATGGCCCGTAAATCGTCTCCGAGATTTGCTTCGGGCTCCCACGTACACTGATGCATGGGAAAGCCTGCCCACTGGACCAAATAACGATTTTCCCCGGATCCATCCTCACCGGCGATGTACTCGGCCAGGATCGCTTCCACCTCGAACTCCTCATCTGGGTCGTGAGAATCGACACTCGATGTCGAAGAGGTGTCGTCGTCGTCATCGTCAATATCACTGGCATCCACTCTCGACGGTTTGTCCTGGGACGCCCGTCTTTCTTGTGGCCGAAACATCTTGAGGCTGATTAGAGATACCTAAAGTAATCATCGAGCGCAGTGTCCTGGCAAACCAACGGGATCGAGAAGTGCTGGTTCGCATTCGAATTGCAGTGATAGCGGTCATATCAGATCAATTCAGGGTAGGCGAGGTACGGTGAGGTAGGAACGGTACGGTGAGGTAGGGAAGGTACGGTGAGGCAGGGAAGGTACGGTGAGGTAGGGAAGGTACGAAGGTAGGTTGTGGTGCGGCTGAAGAGTTGCAGCACCTTCGAACCCCATTTATCGGGGCGCGTGGCGGCCGACCAATTTCTTTAACCAGAGCCACGCAGTTAAGCGTCGATGTCAAGTGCTTGCACCCGTTAGGCAACTAAGATTTAGGAACCTTAGATGTAAAGACAGAGATGGTAGTAGAGATAGACAGACGGTGGTTGGTGTGCATCAAAAATAGTGACATGAAAGTGGCAGCAGAGGTTGTGCCAATCCAGCTGGCAAGTCATTCAGCGTAAGTGCACGAATTTGGCTGCTGGTTCCTTTTCTTTTTACCTCTTTATCATACTTGGCCCGGGGATGTTCGTAGCCGGAGGGGCTCGAAATCACCATGAGAATTGCAGTCCCGGCAGAGCTGCGTCTCTTTGCAAACTTGGACTATGATTTAATCTTCCGGCGAGACAACCCATAGACGAATAAGTACTGGCTTGCGCATATCAGCTGGATAGCTTGCGGTGCCAAATAAAGGACGGGCGATCGAGTGCATATCTCATCTATTTCACGAGGAAACGGAAATTGGAGGAAACAGACACAACGTTGAACTCAGCGATACCCGGGGTATCGAACGTCAAGAATTTGTACTGCTCCACACCGTAGAAACGGGAAAGAACCGCTGCCGTGAGACAGAACATGAGTCGAGACGACCTGTATACTCAGTACCTGTACAGTACAAAGTAAGGTAAGGTATGTACTAAAAAATTAGGGGAATAGGTAGGGCGAGGTATTGTAGTAGCTTGTGTAGTAAAATGAATTTGGACACCAATAAGGAGGTACCCAATTCCTAAGAAGCTATGGCCAAGGGTCAGCACGTGACTTAGACGAAACAATTGAGACTACTGGAAGTCAAAAGTACTCCGTACTGTAGGACGGTAGTGGAATACGGAGGTGCTTTGAGGACGTTTCCGCGAGAGCTACCGGCCGGCTCTGACACCTTCCGAGAGTTGGAACTCAAATCAGAGGAAACACGAAGGTTTGTCACCAAATTCACTCGTGATCCAGCCCGAGTAATCCTTTCGCCTCTCTTCTGTCCTCGCAGTCCATATTTGGAGACAAGAACGACCCCTCGTCTCGAGTATTCCCAAATAACGATCGCTACCCCATGCGCTAGGCTCCAAGAGTCGCTGCCTCGTACGAAGTAGAAGCCAACGCGCCCCTTATTAGTCGGCATTCCACTAAAAAACGGACCCGCATCGAGTAGCCGCACCGCCCTCATTGTCTCCTGGACACACCAGCTTTCTTGTTGCATACCTATCGAACAACGTCCCCTACGACCCGACATTTCCTCAACCTCCCATAACCTGCACCACCAATACCGCAACCATGGCCAACGACGAATACGATGTGAGTCCATCTTTTAATTTCGATACCATCCCCAAATTCCCGGCTAGACCCCTCCATCTGATTTCGACCTCCCCACCGCAAATGCGATTGCGCTAATCCTGTTGCCCAAAACCAGTTTCTCTTTAAAGGTGCGTTGCCTTCGACCCGAGCCTGAAGCCGAAGCCCGCGGCGGCGGCGGCGGCGGCGGCAAGTGACGATGTCGATACCGCGATCTTGCTAATGCTCCTCCGTCCACAGTGGTTCTGATCGGAGACTCCGGAGTCGGAAAGTCCAACCTGCTTAGTCGATTCACTCGCAATGAGTTTAACCTAGATTCCAAGTCCACCATCGGCGTCGAGTTCGCCACCAGGTCGATCCAGGTCGATTCCAAGACCATTAAGGCGCAGATTTGGGACACGGCCGGCCAGGAACGGTACCGTGCGATTACATCCGCCTACTACCGCGGCGCCGTGGGTGCTCTTCTTGTCTACGACATCAGCAAGCACCAAACATACGAGAACGTCACCCGATGGCTGAAGGAGCTCCGGGATCACGCTGATGCCAACATCGTCATCATGCTGGTGGGAAATAAGAGCGATTTGCGGCACTTGAGGGCTGTGCCCACAGAGGAGGCTAAGTCGTTCGCGAGTACGTGCCTGCTGCCTCGACCTCTCCGCCGAGCCGCTGCTGAGCCGCACCCATGACGATACCGCGCTAACCTCCGTTTACTTTAGGCGAGAACCATCTTTCTTTCATCGAGACTTCGGCCCTCGATGCCAGCAACGTAGAGCTTGCTTTCCAGAACATCTTGACCGGTACGACCATCGTCCGATACCTCCCCCTCCCATTCCTCTGGAGGATAGCCTGCTGACTCCCTTTCCTGTACAGAAATCTACCGAATCGTATCAAGCAAGGCTCTCGACAGCGGTGACGGACCGCAGGCTCACCTCGGAGCCGGCAAGAACATCACACTCAGCGAGTCCGTGGACAAGGATGCGGCAAAGGGCGGCAAGTGCTGCTAAGTTCTTTCACCGAGGGGCTTGTTTTTTTGATCATAGGGAAGGGAATGAATACAAGGCGTCGCATGTGTCAGGGCTGAGGCGGGATCCATGAGTATCACAGGATATGGATCTGCCGGCTTGTTCTACCGAGTCGTTCTTGATGAATTTTTTTTACTACCAGGGAGGCACGTTTACCTTTCCCTTTTGTTTTTTTTCCCTTTGCGCCTTTCTGCAAATCGTCAGGGGCTGTGAATGTTTTTGGACGTTCGCTACGGCGTGGACCTTCAGTAGTTAATGTGCAATGGGCTTTCCGTAATTTTTT
>FTLB01839589.1_pt1 | contig 10154 bp, 5 predicted proteins | sample 1658291 | NCBI WGS metagenome assembly FTLB01 (sample SAMEA3914812, study PRJEB12502) | metagenome | biome: forest; material: soil | place: Canada | collected 2011-07-07 | depth 0.1 m
AAACTCACATTGCGCCGCGATCGGCTCTCCAACCACAAGGCGAGGGCACCGCCGAGGCCGATCAAGATCAGCGCCGTCCCTCCAGCGCCGTTAGTGGTGTGTCCCTGGTTTCCGATGAGACGCGGGTGCTCGGGCTCGGCGTAGAAGAGTAGAGGTCCGTCGCTCGTGGTGATCGGGAAGGGACCCTGACCGGTCGTGTGGAGGAAGGTCACCATGTTGGTGACGAAGCCCATGGTGATCACCGCATCCACCGCCAGGAATGCGAGGGCGACGTAGATGAACGCCATGTACGAGTCCGACATGGTGGGCGAGACTTTGAGGTTTCCGAGAGAAACGAAACAAGGGAAACAGGCGGACGGGCAGAAGGAGGCGGTGTCCCGGTTTTCTTTATAAACCTGTGTGCTCCCTCGAGGCACCCGGGAAGGTTCAAAGACGACTGGACTCCTAGGGCTGAGGAGCAAGCCACCGGAGAAGGTGGCGACCGACACCAACGCATGTCTCGTTCCCTTATTATAACTAACATGGACTACGAGCCCCCCGGTTTGACCGGGCGTGGGATGCGGGTTCTGGCTGGCTGGTCCGTGGCTCGGGTGGGTGGCACCCAATCTCTCTAGGAGGAACAAGAGGAGCCTTTCCCGGGTCCCATATATGCACGTTGCTGCAGGCCAATACCAGGCTCCGGAGTTCTGTCAATCCTCCCCCCCCCTCTTCCGGCTGTCAGCACGCATACTCGGCTGGCCAATGCTCGTTCTCGACCGTATGGGAAGAGTGCGTGTCTCTCCCAACAAAAGGGAGGGACAGGTGCCGTCAGCCACCACGGTCTACAAAGGGGAAGAATTGTCACCATGGTAAGCCCCGGGGTGGCGGGCTGGGGGGGAAGAAAGAAAAACAAGCGTGCTACCGGCGGCTCTCCCTGCTCCCATAGGTCAGGGAATTAAGTCCACGCCGAGGGATACGGGAGGTCTAATTGTTGTTCCTTATCCGGCTGCCTCTGGTTTGAGCGAAAGACTAGCACACGCGAACCACCAAGGTAAGACTTCGAGGCGAGGAACAGTTGGCCATGCATAGTAACCCTTCAAGCCCCTCTTCCCTCCTGAGCCTCTCTGCCTTACCAAGCTTGCCTGCTCTTCGTCTCTTCAACGGTCCTGGGGAAGATCAATTTCCTCAAGGGACTGCGATCGACTATATACAGCCTTCGCTCTCTTCACCTGATCTACATATATGTAATCTTGGTACTCCGTAATTCTGCTGGAGGGACGGGCGTACTATGTTTAGCTACCGGCCGCCGGCCTAGCAGGCTACGGGCAGCGAATACCCTAGCACCCTTATTAGTTGCTCAAGTGCTTAGGGACTACGTCTTCCGTACTCCGTAGTCCGTAAAACAGAGTGTACTAAGTCTAGGTTGTCAGACCCCGGCGCACGAGCTGAGGGAAGTGGGCTGGGGCAGGGGGGAAATGCCCCGGGAGACCAGCCCAAACCCTCGCTTTCGATCCCGGCTTGGTGGTGAGTGTGAGATTCGGCTTAGGCTGTGGAAATTAATCGCGGCCGCCGCTTGGTCTCGTTCAGGTCCAGTGCGCAGATCGAGATAGGCTACCTTACCTATCCCTACCTTACCCGGAGGCGCAGGAAACTTTGCCATTGCAGCTTCGCCCGTCTATTTGCCTCAACCTTACCAATCAGCTATCCAAGCTGCCAGGTAGGTTAGAAAAGGTGGAATTTGACGCATTGTTCTCGACGCTGTCTCATTGGAGATGCAATACGCAGAATGTTCAAACATCAAAGAGGCGGTCTGAACAAGGAGAGACTTGTCTAAGAAAAAACCTTGCTTCGCATCCTCAGAGAAAAAAACGGGAAAAAAAAGCGTCTTCCATCCCAGTGATGATCCATGAATCAGGACTTGTCAAATCAATGCGGGCAGCTAAAATAAGCATCGAATAAACTGGTGCCTATTTTCTTTGCATACCTTAACTGGTAGGTACTCTCGTACTGTAACGTGCTGGGTTCAGTGTCTGCATTTTTACAATAGAGTCTTTTTTTCTAGAGTGGGATTGTCAATTGTGGGCCCTGGACAGTGTGTAAATTTTAGGCGCGGAGTACCTTTGGAGCGTATTCCTTAACGATTCTGCCATTACATAGGTAGTCATCTGGATACCAGAAGTTTCCAATATCAGTGACCTCTTGCCCTCTTATTTACTTACTCCGTACGCAGTACATACAGTCTAAACATCTAAACCAAAGGAATTTGTGTTATTTACCCATTTAGACTCCAATATAAAGCCATATTTACACGAGGACCAGCAGCTCATTTCAGTTCGTCCTCTAGTACAAAGTCACGCGTCTACACAACCAACTTTCTTAAATTCAACTACTGAGTACAGCACGGTAACCAGCTGGAAGCAGAGTCTCTAAATAAATAGGCTTGTATCTGAAAAGCTATACTACTAGTATTTGAGAGTACGCTTCACCTTCTTCCGATCGATCACATGGAAAAGCTGAACTTTGAGAAGATAGCTTGCGTAATCTGCTCGGTGCTGCGAACACAATCTGTAATCACAGCCTTGGTGTCACGAACGACGATTTGCGCCGCAGCCCTGGGATTGCGAATGACACCAGTGACTCCGTCCTCTGCGGCTTTCATCACAGCCTTGGTGTCGCGAACGATAATTTGCGCCGCAGCCCCGGGATTGCGAATGACATCTGTGACTCCATCCTCTGCGTCTTTCATCACAGCCCTTGCATTACCCTTGACACTGGTGTATTTATCGAAAAATTGTGTGACAGATCCAGTGTCGCGGACAGTGCTTCCCACGTGTCCTGCGAGCAGAAGACCCTGTGGCGAGATGGCAAATAGCTCAACTTTGTTATCCTTACGTGATACGCACGCAATCATGCTTGATCCGTTGACTGAATCATTCGCACTATACTCAAGGACGATGCGCCCTCTTTCCCCGTCTGCAAGCAGCTTGAAGGCCTGGGAACGATCCATTACCATGCTCGTCGGTACGGTACTCTGACGAAGTCCTTCTGTATACTCGGTACCTTGGATCGTCTGTGTGTTAGATGTCCAGTAAACTTCCGCCATGTCGCGCTGCCGTACCACAGCGGTAATCCCCCCTTCCCTGTTGGCAGTTGCATGACGTTGTACCGGCACCGGTTCTCCAAGTCTGAGTGGACCATCACCATCATGTTGTACAGAGAGTTGCCAGACCTCGCCGCCGCGTGTTATGTAAAAGAGGTGGGCTCCAAACCCTCGCGGATGATCGGCCTGTGGAATAGCGCAGAGTGCATTGCGTGCTTTGTAGGGCCGGCGCATCTCGTTTGGGTCGGCCTCAAGGGCTCGTCCGCATGTCCAGTCTCTCTCAGGATACCACAAAGCATACTCGATTGTGCCGGCATCCGTGACCCAAAACAAAAACTGCACGTCTTGATTTGCAGCTCTGGATAGCTTATCTGGTGAGTACCACACAAGATGCGGGTTAAATGGTTCTCCTGTGTAATAGTGAGAAGGACGTGTGCGATTAGCTGAGAAAACCAAGCTTCCACCTGCTGGCACTGGCGTGGCGTTGCCGAGGTCGTACAAAGTCCAACCCTGGTTACTATCACGCCAAAATGCCCCTCGTATGCCACCATCCTTGGTCCACCATACTTCCATCTTCTTGTCGAAGAGGGAGATCGAAGCCAGTTGAGAGTCGAGGTCGGCGCTGTTGGGTTGTGCGAGTTGGTATCGCTGCCAGGGACTACCAGCATACCAGAAAGCTGCCTCAACAGAACCCTTGGGACCAATCCAGAACACCTCGAGGTGGGAATCGATCCGTGTCAAAGAGGTGATGGCGGCCCCAACTGCTGCGCTTCCCGGCGGAGCAATGGGATAACCCGTCCAGGGAGACTGCGAAGACCAATTACAATCCATGATGGCGCCATCTTCTGTGATATAGAACAACTCCAAATGCTCTGCGTGTCGCGAGGTGCAAGAGATTTGGCTCTTCAGCGATAGCTTGGGGGCAGCACTGATAGGAAAAGTTTGCCAAGACATCGTTCTTGCGAGTAGTATTTTGCACGGGACGGAATGTTGTACATGGAATGCGAAACCAACAGCCGAGATCGTGGCTTTTGACTCTTTCGTTGCTGTCAATCTGGGACGCTACCGAGTACCTTCTCACGGAACAGAGCTGAACATAGCTCAGGCCCCGCAGTGTGAATATCAATAGTCTCTAAAGCTAGTTCAAATTGGTTGAAGCCGGCTAGAAAGAATAATACATTGGGGGTAGTTGTAGGAGGGAGCATCTGGATCTAGATGTACGGCCATGCGGCCACATACATCTAGAACAAACAAAGCGGTTGCAAGCCACTGTACGATACAGCGTTCAAGATCGTGTAAGGCGCCGTTGAATTGGTGGCAAAAAGACACTGTAGGCTGTGGTAAGTGGCCCAATCAGCGGTGGGTGTGGGAACCCTGTTATATTCTATTCTATGCATTTACATAGCACTGCACATAGAACCCAGAGGGTATCGACTCTAGGGTTAGGGTTATATATAGTGTCCTATGAGCCTATGACTGACTTGGCAGTCAGGTAACGCTTTGCCACCAATAATCTCTAGAGCTAGTTCAAGTTGGCAAAATAAGTTAGAACGGATAGGGCCTGGAGGTCCATTATAGATTTTGCCCAACTAGGAACTGATGCCGTTTTCCGTGTTTACGGACCACATCTCTCCGAATATATTGAATCGTACGTCTTCGACTACCGCCAGCTCGACCTAGACTGGCTAGCTTAGACAATATCTCTTGCCGAGGCAAGCTGAATTCAATAACTTTGCGCACTCCTTCGGTCTGGACAACCTCCTAGATAGCCGCAAGATCGTCGATGATGAAGAGCAGCTTGTTAAACCTGATGATCTTGAGGTCCTTCGCGCCTGGGCTCTTAGATGCCCCTCCATTTTGTGCCCTGGGCTGTTGAGACCAATGGACATGTGTAGCTAACCGTATTTGGCGCTTGCCAAGCAAAGATTATAAGTCATTAAACGGTGAACCTGCGGGTTACAGTACCGCCGGTAATCTCCAACGCTTTGGGCCTGGATCGGGTTTAATCAGGAAGCCAAAAACGTGTAGGAAGAGCTGCTGTCTTCCAAGACCGGCAAGCTTACCTCGCCTGGCTAACAATTTAATTGCCGGGGTAAGACCGAATTGGCTGAACTCCCCGTTAATGTAATAACACTATGCCGGCCAACACACTGAGCACGATAATTGAATATTTCCATGCCACCTCGAACCACTTGACCGAATCGCGGGCCCGAAAAAAATAGCAGAAGTCTCGATAAGCAGTATCACCTACCACCACCATACAAGCTCGAGAAGCTATGTTGTCAAGGATAGCTCAGAGGAGGGCCCATGCCTTTCTCTTACAGAGGACATATCGGCCGCAGAGCATCGCCGTCATAGTACCGCGCCGAGGGCTGGTTGCACCGCCCAAGCCGGGAGATGGCCCGTTGATGGAACGGCGGGCTGATCGGGAACTTCCAGGTACGCCGGCAGCACACCATGCATACCCCCCTGCCCCCGTCCCATATTCCTCTAGTGCCACTGTCGTGTCGTCAATGATCCGATGCATGGAGGCGTGCCAGAGCTGATTATATCCCGCTTGACCCCAGATGTCGAAGGTAATCGTTTCCGCTGGTCGCGCACGCTGCCTATCTTTCTCGCGATCGTCGCCGTCGCCTCAGTCGGCATCTTCAACTACCAGAAGCTCTCGAGCCCGGTGATCGCCTCGACGCTCTACGCCCTCCGCACCTCGGCCAGGGCACGCGAGTACCTGGGCGACGAGATCTACTTCAACCAGAGGATCCCCTGGATCAGCGGCGAGATGAACCAGCTGCACGGGCGCATCAACATCAAGTTCACCGTCAAGGGCACCAAGAACACAGGCGTCATGACCTTCGCCAGCTTCCGGCCCACACCGAGGGGCATGTTCGAGACCACCGAATGGAGCTTGGAGACTACCGACGGACGGACCATCGACCTGCTCGAGGATGGCGATCCCTTCAAGGCCATCGTATCGTCCGAGTTCGAGCTGGTCGAGGACGAAGACGCCACGCGGGGTTTCCGACAGATGCCCAAGCACTAGGAGGAGGAGCAGAGCTAGATGGTATAAAAGGGGACCACGATGCTTGACTTTAGATGGACAAAACATAGAAAGTTCATGAGATGATTGGGCTGGCTATCAGACAGGGGGGAGGGAAAGGAATCTCCAACCAGCCGGCAAGCTCCAGTCGTGGTGGAGTGCTTCTTCTACACGTACATGTACATTAGACAATTGTATAATACAGACATCAAACCGTCGCCTCTTCTTTCGGAGCGGAAACGGCTCCCTCCACCACACCCGCCGACAACAGCTCATGTATCCTCCCTTCTCTCCTTGCCTGCTTGAGTTCCAAGTGCTTCACCCTCGCGGCCGTCAGCTTGGCCTCGGCGTCCGGGAACCGTTCGCCCAGGGTCTTCTTGGTAAGCTCGATGAATTCCTGCGACGGCGCTGGCTTCTTGACCGCGTCCTGGATCCGGACGATGCAGCCTTTGGGTCCGGCCACGCCGCCCTTGACCACCACGATACCGAGGTCGTTGTTGACAAGCAGAACGGGGAGGTTCTGCAGGGTCGTTCGCTCGTTGCCCATCCTTCCCGGCATCTTCTTCCCGGGGATGACGCGGGAACCGCTGCCCTGCGAACCGCCGAGCGAACCACCGGTGCGGTGGTTGAGCGAGTTACCGTGGCTCGCGCCCTGGCCCTTGAATCCGTGCCTCTTCATGCCACCCGCGAACCCCATGCCGCGGCTGTTGGACCGCACATCGACCAGCTGGCCCACGTGGTACCAGTCCGGCTGCAGCTGCACGCCGACGGGCAGCAGGCCCGACGCGTCCCGCACGCGGAACTCGGCCAGGTGCTGCTTGGGCGCGATGCCCTTGGCCTCGTAGTAGCCTAGCATCGGCGCCGTCACGGCGACGGGCCGCCGCTCGCCGAAGCCGACCTGGACGGCCCAGTAGCCGTTCTTCTCGCGCGTCTTGTTGGCGATCGTCTGGACCTGCTCGAGCTGGAGCACCGTACAGGGGATGCGGGCGCCGGTGCGGCCCATGAAGGCCGTCATGCCCTTCTTGACGGCCAGCACGCCGGTGCGCAGGGGTGTCGTGCGTTCCTTGCGCTTCAGCGCCGCCGCCGGCCCGGTTGTCGGGGCCGGGATGCCCGACGAGACTTGGTTGAAGCGGTTGGGCTTGTCACGGGGGTTCCGCGTGCTCCAGCCGTACTTGACGCCGCGTTTTGTCGTCCGGGGGAGGATCGCTCGTGGTGTGGCATGGCTGACGAGGGATGGTCGCAGGAGGAGCGTCGTGGGTTGTTGGAGCTGCCGCCAGCAGCGGGCGGGCAGCTGGGGCGCCATCTCAATTGTGCGATTCCGATGTGCCTCGATCAATTGCTTTTGGCACGAATTGAGATCCAGTCGCTGCGAAAAGGGGGCTCGTCTAATGCGTCGCTGTTGTAGCTTGACTTTTGAGGCTCTCTTTGATGTGGGACCTGGGATCCAGGCCAAAAATTTGAGAGCTCCCGATAAGCTCATTTCGAGATTGTTACTTGGCCGATAAAACTTCTATAGCGATATATGCATTTATCGTAGCTCTTCGAGATTGCTTTCCATCCCACCCAAGAATCAATTTATTGTCTCAACGGGCTGATGGCTATTCCTGTACACAAACTCAAATAATATGCCAGGACAAATATTCTAGTCGGATTATTCCCTCTGGGTGCCTTTTTTCAGAACATAAAGAAACGAAGAGTACGCGGTGGGAATCCACCTTCGCTGAGGTATCCTCTTGGACGCTTATGAGGCACTCTATGCAGGCTCTCCCTTCCTCATATTCCTTCCTACCAGCGTCGTGTCCGGTCCAGATGGCAATAAGCTCAGCAGCCTATCTACTTGGCACGCGGAGCTGGTGTCTTAGGCAAGAGGTCGTTTCTTAGGCAGCCAGCATCCGGGTCAAGAGTTCATCATCAAGTGACGCGTAGCAGGTGGTCAGGAGAAGCCGCCATTCAGGGCATGCATTCCTACCCTACATTGAAACCCGAATACTTGTAATGTAGTGTACCCCAAAGTAAAGAGGTTACCTTAGTCACCTTACGGAGTAGACGTTCGAAGAGAACGAAGCGGTCCCTGTGCGAGATGAATCTTTCGCTGTACAACATTTTGTCCTCCAACCCTAACCCCCACTACCATCTGAAGGCATTTTCCACCGGCGTCCACAAATATCCAAACTGAAGCGTTGTATTAGCCTCGCTTGCCCTTTCGGTTTTCGGCTCCGGTGAAAGCGGCACTCAATATACGTCCAACGTGGTAGAACCGTCGAGGCTCGCGCCGTTCACCATACCATCGGAAACCAAACTGGCCAGGAGAGGAACGTGACGAAGAAGGGTCAAAATGGTTTACTACCTCACCTCGACGGTGGTCGACCCCCCTGCCTATGTGTACATGGGCAAGGACAAGTTCGAGAGTAAGCTCTATGGCACCCCCGCCCACTTTAAAGATACTCGGAATATCTAAGCCTTGGCTGTGCAGACGAGGACCTTATCAAGTTTGGCTGGGAGCAAGATGTCTGGTAAGAGCGTACCTGCGTTCCACTCTCTGAGTAGCTACCTTTTGTATCGGTATACTAAGAACAGAGGTATATGTAGGGTAAGTGAGACATGCGCGGTGAAAGACAGAGTTCGGTCATAAACAGGCCCTTTCACGTGCTGATTTCCCTTTAAAAAAACAGTTCCACGTCGACAAGCTCTCCAGTGCCCATATCTACTTGAGGCTGCGGGACGGGGACACGTGGGAGAACATCCCCCAGGATCTCTTGACCGACTTGGCACAGTTGACCAAGGCAAATTCCATCGAGGGTAAGGTCTTCCGCGTATATATACCTTATATATATCATCCCATCCTCCACCTCCGACCGGTCGTGGGAGTAAGTTGGCATGGGAAGCTGACTGTTCAAAAAGGCAACAAGAAGGACAACATCACCATCATTTACACGCCATGGTCCAATCTGCGCAAGGACGGTAGCATGGCTGTGGGCCAGGTGAGCTTCAAGGACGAGAAGAAGGTCAAGAGAATACACGTCGTCCAGCGCGAGAACGTCATCATCAACCGGCTCAATAAGACCAAGGTCGAGAAGCACCCGGATCTGAAGCAAGAGAAGGAAGACCGCCAGCGCGAGCTGCGCAAGTTGGACCAGGCGGATCAGCAGAAGAGGGTGAGCATTTTCCGTTCCTTTCCCGCGAGACTTCGCACAAACACCCGCCGCAAATGCTTGTGAAACAGAAGCCGGCTCGTCTGAGGAGAAATGGCTGACCGTGCCTTCGTGCCCTGCGCAGAAAAAGGAGGAACTGCGCGTCATGAAGGAGAGGCAGGAGAAGAAGTGGCAGAAGGACCACGCGTACGACGAGCTATTCAGCGAGGAGAACATGGCATCATCGAGCAACCAAGATCGAGGTGACGATTGGGAAGATGATTTCATGTAGAGGACCTGCCCGGGCATCGCCTGCATCCTTCGGTGCAGAGATACACTTCCCACGGCTTGGTATGGCGGTAGCTCATCTATCTATCGACAAATCATGGAAAATTAAGATCAAGGCTTGGCTCTTTTTTTAAATGCGTGACAACGATCGTACTATTCGTAAATGTAGCCTGCTACCGAGGCGTTGGATCCCTTACAGACCCGGTCCCCGTCCTCCGATCTGGCTCCCCATCTGGTTGGCCGACGTGCCTTTGAGCTTATGATCCCCCGGGTTCGCCGCCGCCTCGTACAGGATGTTGGCCGGCGCGCGGCCCAGCTGCATCCACTCCCCCCGAAATCCCAGGTACGAAATGCGGGATACGTCCTCGTCCCCGTCGCCAAAGTTGTCCGGGAAGAACAAGGCCAGGCGCCGCACCTGGCCGAAGCGCGCCCGCTTGACAGGCAGCTCTTGGATGTCCGAAGTCTGCGACAGCTCGAACGTCTGCGTGCCCTCAGCGTCCTCCGCGACGCCGAAGTCGACGTCGTCCCGGTTCTGGATGACCTTCAGAGTCTTGGGCGCCGAGTCCGAGTTGGACGTGCGCAGGAGAATCGAGTGCAGCTTGACCTGCCCCGTGAATCT
>FTLB01008729.1_pt1 | contig 10148 bp, 7 predicted proteins | sample 1658291 | NCBI WGS metagenome assembly FTLB01 (sample SAMEA3914812, study PRJEB12502) | metagenome | biome: forest; material: soil | place: Canada | collected 2011-07-07 | depth 0.1 m
CCGTCCAGATTTGCCAGTTTTAATGAGGTGGTTTGTTTGCCCCCTCCTTTAGCGTATGGAATAAGGCCGCCTTGTTCGTGCTGCAAATTAAGGTAATTAACAGTAATTGGGGTTGCCCATTCTTTTCTGTAATGACCTCCTAATAACCAATGCCCTATTTTATTGCGGGTATAGTGAGCGCTGGCCGCTATAGTTTTAACGCTATCTTTATAATCGGCATGAGAGAGAGAGCAGAATGATTCGGGAATAATTTCTTTCCGTGCGTATAGTTTATGTCTGAATATTACTTGTCCTTTGCTACCATCTTTATTGGTATTCCAAAACTCTGTCCACACCTCGCCGTTTTTATAGAAACTAATTTTTGAAAAACCTTTTGCCTTTTCTACAAACAAAGCTTCATCTCCCCCCTTTACATCATTAGTTTTACTGCCTGATCCACTAACTATATGATGCAGGTTGTTGATGTAATGGTATTGCAGGTTATGCTCATGCCCGGCAGCATAGATGATGTTTTTGTATTTTGAAGTTATTTTCAGTAATCCGTTTTTGTATTCCTGGTAACGATAGCTGCCAATATCCTGCACAGTGCCTCCGAATTTTCTGAATAGAGGGTAAATAGAACCTAGTATGGGGATTGGTATATAATTTCCTTCTTTTCTAATTATTCCTAATGGGAACAAATAGTCATGCGGGGAGAAATAACCGCCGTGATTGCCATTACTGTACAAAGGATGATGCGCTGCAATAATAATATTCCTTCCTTTATTTTTTTCAATTATATCCTCCAGCTGCACTAGTAGTTCTTCATCGGTTGAGGCAGCGCAGTCGCCGCCTTTAGGTTTTTCTTTCTTCTCCAACCACCATTGGGAATCTATAGCTATCAGAATTGTGCCAGGATATAGATCTACCTTATAGGGGCCGGGACAGCCAAAGTCTGGAATAAATGTATTGCCTCTGTTAAGGTAATTTTCTATATAGTTTTCCTCTCTCTTAACTGCCTCCCATCCGCCAGACTTCATGTTGTTCCAATCGTGATTGCCGGAAATAAAAAATACTTTTCCTTTATATCCGTCCGCAATTTTAAGTTGCTCATTAATTTTTTGCTCCATCTTTGCACGGTCAATATGGCCATCAGCAGGTAATCCATTGTAGTAGATGTTGTCGCCCAGAAATACTACTGTGCTGTTACTATCTTTAAGAAGCTGTGTTTTTAATACTTTAAAAATTGGTTCGGTACTTACAAGGTCAGGTTCTCCGGCGTCGCCAATCAGATAAACAGAATATTCGATAGCCGAGGTATCCGGGCTTTCATTTTTCCAGTTCTTTACTTCTTTGCTGTAATACAACTCTCTTCCGCAAGAGCAAATAAGTAGTAAAGAAAGAAGTGTTATACAAATTCGCATTAATAGACAAAACAGATAAGTAAAAAACAGAAGATGTTTTGGACTTCAATAACATAAAATCCCACTCTCTGGTTATACAATAACTTATCTTACTTTTTAAAGTTTAAATAGCTTCATGAGCATAAGTTTAATAGATGAGGCGGCAGATTATGTATTCAAGCTATTCAAGGAAAAGCTTTCTCATCAATACGTTTATCACAACTATCAGCATACTTATGAAACGGTAGAGGCATGTAAAAAGCTTTCCGCGCATTACCAGCTTAGTCAGGATGAAAAAGAAGATTTATTATTGGCGGCATGGTTTCACGATACCGGCTATGTATATGCCTATGAAGGGCATGAAGATAAGAGCCGAGAGATGGCAAAGCTTTTTTTAGAAGAAAAAGGTGTGCCAGCTGGACGTATAGAAACAATAATATCCTGCATTGGGGCTACAAAACGACAAGTAGAACCCTCTTCACTTATTGAGCAAATACTTTGCGATGCTGATATCAGCAGTACAGGAAGCAGAATCTTCTTTTCCAGGGCAGAGCTGTTAAGGGAGGAATGGGATAATTTTAATATAGGAGTCAGTAGTGATTTGGAGTGGGAACGCACTCAATTTAAATTTCTTTCGGAAGTTAATTACCATACTTCCTTTGCCCAGGAACTGTATGGAATCCAGTTGTCGCTAAACTTGCATGAACAGCGCGCCAAGTTAAAAAAAATAGAGAAAAAGGAAGCTAAAAGAGAGCGTGAACTAGCCCAAAGTAAGGCGCAGCCTAAGCGTGGTATAGAAACTATGTTTCGCAGCATATATCACATGCATATAAATTTGAGCGCTATTGCAGACAATAAAGCCAATATGATGATTCATATCAATTCCATTATTATTTCTGTAATGATGGGCATAGTGGGCGCTAAGTTTTCTTTTTTAGGAACAAGCTTTAAACAAACTCAGAAAATGATCATTCCTGTTATTAGCTTGCTTGTTACAGGTATATTCTCCATCATTTTTGCAATACTTTCCGCCAAACCAAAAATTACCAACAAGATTGCTTCTTGTAATGAACTTCAGGAGGCTAAAAACGTGAATATTCTTTTTTTTGGGAATTTTTCTAACCTTACTATTGAGGAATTTGAGTTGCAAATGAAGGAGCTGATGAAAAGTGAGGATCTTTTGTATGGTAATATGATAAAAGACTTGTATTACCTTGGTAAAGTGCTTACCAATAAATACCGCTTGCTTAAATATTCTTACCTCTGCTTTATGATTGGCCTTATTATAACTGTATTGCTTACTTTATTCATTATTATGTACCTGCGTAAGCAGGCGCATCAAACATCTTTTCTTTAAGAGGGCTTAAGCAAACATAGTTGTAATGAACCTGTCCAATGTAATCATAGGTCTTTTTCCCTTTCTTGTGCTTTCCCCACGAAAAGCTTTTATTCACTAGCCGCGTATCCTGGGTTTTTAAATAAGAGTCCGTTAGCAAAATGTACTCATTACTTTTAATATTGTTCTTTAAAAGCCTGTGTGCCAAAATTATGTCTGTGCCCAATAATTTAGGTATTCCTTTTACCTCTGTAGCGCTTACTTCGCCATAGTGAACCACCATTTTAAGCGATAAAGGGTATAATGTATTTTTACCTGCTATTTTATGAAGAGCTTTCTGAAAATCCATAAAGGTTTTTTTTACCTGGCATTCCAGTTTTGTAATAGTGGGAGGAGCGCCAAGACTATAAAAGAAAATAGCGTCTCCCTGAATTTCTGCTACTTTAAAATTAAGTAAATTGGAGTCTAAAATAACCTCAAGAAGCTGGTGGGTTAGTTCTTTGCTTACAGCAGCATCAGTATTTTTAATAAAGTTGGTAAAGCCGCTGATATCGGGTATGAAAAGCAATACGGGCTGTACAGTATTAAATGATGGTATTTCTTCTAATCCAACATGTCTAGCTCCACCCCTTTTCAACAACATTTAATCCGTATTCCTCCTCTTTTAAAACCAGCTCAATGAGTATTTTGTTATTGACCCGTCACTCAAAATTTATTCCTCAGAGCAGTTACCTTTTAGGATAGTTTAGAATAAACAATGGAGTTAAATCCTATTTATTTAAATTCAGAATATGATTATTTTAATAAAAAATTGAACATGTAAAAAATAAAAAAGTTATATTTGCTAAATCTGCTTGTTATAATTATCTGTTTAAAATAATTTATAATATCTTGCTTCTTAATCTCTTTACTAATATGAATAAACTATTATACGCTATAGCCTTCATTTTTGTTGCCAGCCTTACGGCGTATTCGCAAAGTACAGTGCTAACGGGTGGAAATACCTTCTCAGTAGGGCTTTGCGGCGGCGGGGCTGTTTATGCCTGGGGATCTAATGGGTCTGGACAAATAGGGCAGGGATTGGCTAGCGCTTCAGCCTATAAGTCGCCAACCCAAGTGATATTCCCAGCTTCATCAGCCGGTGTAAGTTTTATACAGGTGAACGCCGGTTCCGGTTCGCATGGGTTGGCCTTGGACTGTAGGGGCCATGTATGGGTCTGGGGGGCAAATTCCTGCGGGCAGGCGGGTACAGGAAATTTGACGGCAATGGGGTCGGGAACAGCCACCGGAACCAATACCTACGCAGTTACTATTGCCGGCGCTACTTACACGGTAGGGCAGTATTATACCGTTACCTTTACAAATGCCTCCACTGCCACCACCCCAACGCTTAACATAAATGGCCTTGGGGCAAAAAACATAGATATAACTAGTAACATAACAGCAGGGGAAATACTTATATTACGTTATAGCGCTAATGGGGAGTTGGAAATTATGAATTCTGGAACCACGGGTGGCACTACCTATGCCCCTAGCAATACAACCTGCAATACCTCGCCAATAAACATACCGCTTAGCGTACCCTCAGAGGTTGTTTTGGGCGCCCAGTCGCCAGGGACAGGCTCTAACGCTATTTTTTTGCATAGTATAAAATCAATAAGCGGCGGTAACGATTTTTCTATGGCTATAGATTCCAGCGGCAATTTGTGGACCTGGGGTAATAATATATATGGGGAATTGGGAAATGGAGTTGTGGGCGGTATTAGCAATACTCCGGTGCAAGTAACAAAATGTTCAGGTGGTAACTTGACCAATGTGGTGCAGGTGCAGGGAGCAGATTATACCACCTATGCCTTAACTGCGGATGGCAAAGTGTGGGCATGGGGACAAGGAGGCGCTAATTTTTTATTGGGAAATGGAGGGGCTTCGCCAGCTCAATCAGCTTGTGCTGTGCCGGTAGTTAATTCAACGGGGGCGCAGTTATCTGGAATAAAACAGGTAGCGGCCGGGGATGGTAACGGCATGGCCTTGGACAGCAGCGGCCAGGTATGGACCTGGGGCGGAGACTGGGGATTTGGACAGTTGGGCCAGGGCGGCGTTTATGTATCTAATAACTATGCTAGCCGGGTAGTTGCTCCTGGAACTGCTTACAACAATCAGTGCCTAACAGGCTGTACTTATATAACCGGGGCTAAGTTTATAGCTGCAGGGCAGGCCAGTTCTGTAGTAGTGCTTGGTAATGGCGATGTAGTTTCATTCGGCGGGGAAGGCTTATTTAGCTGTGGTAGCGGCGATGAAATGCTTTCGGGAACTTTAGGCAATGGTTTAGTTACAAACAATGCAACTTGCGTAGCCACTACCTGGTGTACCGGGTACAATGGCGCTACAAATCCTCCATCCTCTACTCCTGCCGGTTGTACCAGCTATGGAGTGCCCACGTACGTTTTAACAGCAGCGGGAGATACGCTCAAAAATATTGTTTCTGTGGCAAGGGGCGATGCTTGGTATTTTGCTACCAATATATTTGGGCAAACGTATGCCTGGGGCTTTAACGGAGGAGGCACTACAGCTTCTCCCGGCGTTCCTGCGGCTTTAGCTAATGCTAACAACTATGGCGGAGAACTGGGTATAGGAAACACGATAGACCAGCCTTATGCCACTAAAATTACTTTGCCAAGTGGTTGTCTTATTTCTGTCCCCTGCCCGGAAAAACCTGCTTTAGGGACAAATTTTTCTATATGTCCCAGCTCACCATTTACTTTAAATGCCGATGAATCTAACACAGGTTATAACTACAGGTGGTATTCTAATAGCTCGAACACAGGAAGGGTTTCAACCTGGACGCCTTTGACAACGACAACGAAAGGAGATTCCGCCTATACTGTAAGCAGCCTGGGTACTACGGCAACCTGGTTCGGAGTGGTAGTATCTTATACCGACCCTTGCGGCAACATTTGTTCGCAGAGCGATTCTGTAAAAGTATCTCCAATTATACCACCTTGGACCCTTAGCGGTAATTTTTGCTCTACAGATACATCAGTTCAGTTTGTAGCGACAGATCCTAATAAGCTGGCAAAATTTGTATGGTATTCAAGCCTTACCTCCCCAACGCCTCTTTCCGCCGCTAAAGGGGGGGTAGAAGATACAACCATTATTGTTGGAAAACCTGAAGCAAATAAATCGTACAAAGTAGGCAAAGCCTGCCCTTATGCGCTGTTTGTAGTAGATACGGCTACTTATTCGGGTATTTTGGAACCTACAGTGCCATGTACGCCTGCTACTACAGGGAATGGCAGTTCAGTAAGCGGAGGTAAGGCAAATTCAAGTAGCGCCTTCCTAATGGTTAGGGTTAATCAGGCAGGACTTACTCTTAAATCTTTACAATTTTTGTTTATGGGCAATGGGTCAGTCAACGCCAGTTTTTCAATTTTTCAAGACGCGGGTTCGGGCTTCAATTGCAATGCTCCATGTACTCCTACATCAGGGGGCTCATTTGAAGGGGTTATTAGTGGCACAACGCCTGCCCTTTATACTTCTCCCACAACTGCTATAAGCAGTACACTTACTACGTATGTTCCAGAAACGCTTAAAGGTAACTATACTTTTACCACAACAGGGGTATATTGGATAGGCATTAATTTTTCAGGAGGGAGTGGCGGCTATAGTTATGGAGTATTTTGTAATCCAACTTCATACGCTAATGGGCTTTGGACATCGCCTTGGGAAGATAATACAACCTATAAAATACTGGAAGGCATTAGTGGGGCTAATAATTCAACTGTAAACTACCAGGGGCCTTTTTATAATTTAAACTTTACTTATAAGTCTCCTTTTACTTGTTCCAGAATGCTTGTTTGCGCTAACGACAGTGTCACCTGTGCTCAACCTGTCAAATTCCTCGCCTTTACAGCCACTCCGCAAGCGCCTTCTGTGCTCCTAAATTGGTCAACCGCTAGCGAGCAGAACAGCTCTTATTTTGAAGTGCAACGCTCAACCGATGGCGTAAATTTTGTAAATATAGGCCAGGTACCTGCTGCGGGTAATAGTTCAATAATCAAAAATTACACCTATACAGACAACAGCGCCAGCGAATTTAGCGGTACAATTTATTACAGAATAGTAGAATACGATATCAACAACGCAACAACTACAAGCGTTATTCAGTCAGTTAGTACAGGTAAAGGGAAGGATGTAACCATTATTCCTAACCCAAACAATGGCAATTTTGAAGTAGTTGTAGCTGGTGAAACAGAAGTTTTAAATTTAACTCTTTACAATTCGGTAGGCCAGGTAGTATATACTGCCGTTGGTAAGGCGCAAGGCTCTACCTTCACAAAATATATTAATATACAGAACTTGCCTGCGGCCGTATATTACCTAAATATAAGCTCTCCAAGCAATAGCTGGGTTAAAAAGATAGTTAAAGAATAATAATAGTTAACAAACTTATTATAGAAGCAAGCTCTAAAGGGCTTGCTTTTTCATTTTATGGATATTCAACTTTTTTATAGTGCGAGTTGTTCTGAGAAAGGATATAAGGCAGAAGGATATGAACGAAGATAAAGGAACGGGAATGCCGCATTATATGTCGTCGGCAATTGTAAAAGAGCAGGAGTTTGAGAAAAATGGCTATACTACTAATTTTAAGCTTACTGACGATGGTTTGCTTGCAGTAGGAACTGGTAAAGTATATAAGCCAGCACAATTAAAAATTGTTGAACACTTTCGGTTTGAAGGAGTCTCTGATCCAGATTATATGGATGTGTTGTACGTAATTGAAACAGAAGATGGAACTAAAGGATTGGTAATAGATGGGTTCGGAGCCTATTCAGATGCAGCCCTAAGCGAATTCTTTAAAGAAGTAGAAGACAATACGGTAAGAAATTTATAAAATAGATAGGTTTATAGTCGATAAAACGGGCCAACAGCTCGTTTTATGTTTTATTCGTGGTGATCGTTACTTCCAAAAAATCGAAAAGCGGTACCTAATAAAAAAATAACAATCCAGGTAGGGTACAATGCCCACATGGTTTTAACTTCTTTCCCAACAAGAATAAGCCCCATTTGAGCTGCAAAACTAAGTATAAGCCCTGTAACACTAAGGCTTTGAAAAAAATTAAGTTTTTTCATAGTACTAAAAGTAGGAATTATTTCTGATATCTTTTGCCTTTTATCTCTTCCTTTTTTGGTTCTATATCCTATAAAAAACTAATTTTACAAATTACTGGATTAATGAATGATGGACGTAAAGCTAATGGGCAACTTAATAGACGCCAAAGAAATATTAAAAGCAGAAGAACAATTAAGGGGTATTGTAACGCATACTCCTCTCAGTAAAAACTTTCATATTTCAGAACAGTACAACAGTAATATTTATTTAAAAAGAGAAGACCTCCAGGTGGTTCGCTCCTATAAATTAAGAGGGGCTTACAACCTTATTTGCAGTAGTTCGGCAGAGCAGTTAAAGAATGGCGTAGTATGCGCAAGCGCAGGCAATCATGCACAGGGGGTGGCCTATTCATGCCGTGCGCTTAATATAAAAGGAACTATATATATGCCAAGCACTACTCCCAAACAAAAGATTACCCAGGTAAAAATGTTTGGAAAGGATAAAGTTGACGTAGTGCTAACCGGCGATACCTTTGATGATGCGTATGCTGAGGCTATAAAGTTTAGTAAAGAAAACAATAAATTATTTGTGCCCCCTTTCGATCATCCTAAAATTATAGAAGGGCAGGCCACTGTTGCGCTGGAAATACTAGAAGATTTAAAAGAAAAAATAGATTATGTATTTGTTCCTATAGGCGGCGGCGGATTAGCGGCAGGCGTTATTTCATACTTTAAGCAGCAAAGCCCTGATACAAAAATAATAGGCGTTGAACCTGAAGGAGCTCCCGCGATGGCGGAATCTATAAAACAAGGAAAAGTAGTAACTCTTGATAAGATAGATAAGTTTGTGGATGGGGCGGCTGTTAAGAGAGTAGGAGACCTGAATTTTGAGATTTGCAAAGACAACCTAAGCGACATAGTTCTTGTGCCGGAAGGGAAGGCTTGTTCTACTATTATAAAACTATATAATGAGGAAGCCATAGTAGTAGAGCCCGCTGGCGCTTTAAGTATTGCCGCGCTTGATTACTACAAGAAAGAGATACAAGGAAAAAATGTGGTTTGTATTATAAGCGGTAGTAATAACGATATAGGAAGAATGGATGAGATAAAAGAACGTTCATTAATATACGAGGGGCTTAAGCATTATTTTATTATCAGCTTTCCACAACGGGCAGGCGCTCTAAGGGAGTTCCTGGATGACGTGCTTGGCCCTAATGACGACATTACCAGGTTTGAGTATACTAAGAAAAATATTAAAGAAGAAGGCCCTGCATTGGTAGGGGTGGAGTTGAAGCACAGGGAAGACTATGAGCCGCTAATGGAACGGATGAACAAAAAGAAAATAAAATTTACAGCGTTAGACAAAGACCCTAACTTGTTTAATTATTTTCTATAACTATAGATTTCACAAATTTAAGTGAAGCAGCATTCGCTGCCTTTTACATTTATAAAGCTTAGGACAAATGATAAAAGCAGTAGTATTTGACATGGATGGCGTGCTAATTGATTCCGAACCTTTTTGGAAAAAGGCAGAAAAGAAAGTGTTTGCCAAAGTAGGAATTGCTATGACTACAGAAATGTGCAACCTTACTATGGGATACCGGATAAATGAAGTGGCTGAATATTGGTATGAAAGAATGCCTTGGCAGGGAAAAACAAAAGAAGAAGTTGCCAGAGAAATAGTGAATGAAGTAATCAATGAAATAAAAGAAAATGGTAAGGCTATGAAGGGCGCTTTAAACCTTTTACAATGGCTTAAAAATAATAATTATAAAATTGCTTTGGCGTCTTCTTCATCAATGCAAATTATTCAGGCGGTGTTGGAGAAATTAAACATTAGAGATTTTTTTGATGTAGTACAGTCTGCAGAGCATGAAGAATATGGTAAACCCCATCCCGCTGTATTTATTTCTGCTGCAAAAAGACTAGATATTCACCCAATGTATTGTATTGTTATTGAGGATTCAGTAAATGGGGTGATAGCTGCCAAGGCCGCCAAGATGAAGGCTGTGGCAGCGCCAGATGCAAGCCTGAGAAACGACAAACGATTTATGATAGCAGACTTAATAGTAGATACCCTGGAGGCAATAACCCCAGAAGTAGTAGAGAAAATCGGATAATACAATAATTAATTTTCTTTTATCCTTATTACTGAAAAGTCCTCCCCTGATAGAGAACCTGAATATTCATTTACTGATAATGTAAAATTGCCTTTAGGAAGGTGTTTTAAGAATGCTTTGTTTTGATCACTTTCTACGTGCAAAATTAAAACGCCCTCTTTTGCTCCTTCTTCTTTCATTTCTTTTTGGAGCGCATAAAAT
>FTLB01386216.1_pt1 | contig 10148 bp, 13 predicted proteins | sample 1658291 | NCBI WGS metagenome assembly FTLB01 (sample SAMEA3914812, study PRJEB12502) | metagenome | biome: forest; material: soil | place: Canada | collected 2011-07-07 | depth 0.1 m
CACAACTGCGGATACGTCACTACCGCCTCTGGCGCTCACATTGTCCGTCTTTTTGCTATCGCCGGGTACGTGGCCACTGTCCTTCCCGCTGTAGCTCATGAGCAGCATCAACCCCTGGGCGACCGCAAGCCTGCTACCGAAGACGAACATGCTGACAGCAATGGTGGCGCAGATTAGACGATCGAGCCAGAGGAAGTACGTGACGCTCAGCAGTGGGAGTATCAGCATCAGAAAAGCGAAGGACAGGGTTAAGAAATGGAATGGGTTGGCCAGGATCCCGGAGCCGGGGAGGAGGCTGCTGAGATAGGGCAAAGGCACCCGCATGACGCGCCGTATGCGACCATGGTTTCGAAGGCCGTAGGCACTGACGAGGGTGCTGACGACGGCTGCAAGGGAGGCCGTGTCGACGGTCCCAGCGCTGACGCTGCGATGCGTGTGCGGATGGTGCGGTCCGTGTTCGCCAATGGACTCGAGAACATGCTTGAGATTGTGGGACAGGAGGTCAAAGCCGCCGAACACCAGGAAGATGGACATAGCGAAGCCGGCCAGCACTTCGGCTCTCTGCAAGCCGAAAGGGTGCCGGATGCTGGAGCGGCGCCATACTTCGAAATTCCCGAACACGTCTACCGCCACGCATACGGCGGCTGACCCGACATCGAAGAAGACGAGGTGGGACAGGGCCGTCATGGCGAGCGAGCCCTCGGCGCTGAAGAACACATAGATGGCAACTGCGGCATGACAGCAGCACCACCACAACCGCAGCTTCTGGTCCGGTTGCATACTTGCCCAGGCTTCCTTATATGTCGGGACCGGGAGTGAAGCCGGAAGCACGGGCGGTGGTCTCGGCGGGGGCTCCTGGAAGATTTGATGTTGCGCGCTGATCGAGCTGTGCTTGTATCGATGGCCGCGGCGCTGGCCAATATTCTGGGACTGGTGCTAGTTAGTGAAACAGGACCGAGACAGATTTTTTCGACAGAGACATGGCCACGGTGGTAGGCGCAAAGTAAGAATAGCAGCAAAGCCAATTGACTCACAGATTTAACTGGAGAGGTTGATATGAATTGTGTCTGAAAATTGAAAGGAGAGGGGGCGGACGTGGCGGTGGCCCCTTCCGTCGTCGCGTCGTCGGACGCCATTGAGAAAGTTAACGTCGGTGTCGATGGACGGTAGCCCTGCGATTGGGGACGGAGGAGGAGAGGAGATCGAGGCGGCGCAGAGGAGTCGCGGTGGTGGTCTCGGTTCGGAACTTCTATGAATCTCTCATCGCCAGCGTAGAGTGCCGAGTCAATGAAGGTATCAGCGTCGTCGTTTGGCGCCACGATCGTTGGCCACGTCGCGGAAGGAGATACGTTAGGACGGTCGTCGGGAAGGCCAGAAGCCATGGGCCCAGATGATGATGTACAGGCTGGGGACCAATCTGATATGCTCGGCTTCAATTCTCGTTCGCGACCGGGAAGCTCTGGGAGGAGTCGGAGCCTGTCTTGCCCGTGATCGTAGCAACGGCGCTTGTTTTAGTCTAGCGGGTCTCCAGGTTCACCTAGAAGCCTGTCCCCGAGATCCAAGGATTTCGCACAGACGAGGATGATATCTTGATGAATCGTACTCGTTGTTGTTGCTATATCGATTTACAAATATTCGAGGTTACTAAGAAGCGAATAAAGCAAATAAAAGACTCGAAGGATAGCTGAGTAGTGTGGTCACAATGCTTGGCAACAACAAAAGTCAGCGGTCGCAACTGCCAGTGGCCTGGAGGCACAGTGGCCAATTCTGGACCGTCCGTGGAGGGGGGATATAGGGAGGGGGATTTCTAGTGGAAGGAGACAAGGATCAGGGGGGTGATCCCGCTCTGCTGCAGGGGTTTATGCATGGGTCTTTCTCAACTGCCATCAGAGACTGGCTCGACTGGTAATTAAGTTGACGAAACTGGCTTCTTGTGTCCTTCTCGAATTCAAGGCGCACCGCCGATGTTTGACGATGTGCGATATCCCATCTCCTGCAAGAAAGACACGACATGGATCGATGCTAAGTCCATCCTGAGAATGGGTCCTTCGAGTTCTCTTCTTCAAAGCTTCCGCGCCGAGAACACACTGTCCGAGCCCACCGACTCGTTAGCTCGAGCGGCCTGAACTTTAACAAGAGCCACGTTTTTTTTTCTGCTTCGACGCGCCCGGTTGAAAGCCCCGAAAGGCTAGTTTAGTCCTGCTGGCAATCGCAGACAAACTTCCTTTTTGCAGTACAATGGAACAGCAAAGTGCCACCGTGCAAGCTGCGGATGGGTCCATTGCAGGTGCAAACTCGGGTCGCCCAGCGGCGCCGTCCCGCAAGCGTAGCATATCTGGCACCGGTGGGCTGCTGTCGCGCATACCATTTGTACGACTGTCTAGGTCCGGCGACAATCTTCGCCCGAAATCTAGGAACAGCAACGACGAGCACGAAACCCCGCCTCCGAACTCCGCGACTCCCTTCCCCCCCGTCCCTGAATTCCCATCGAACAACCCCTCCGAGACAAACCCGAGCATGGTCACTTCTGTGCCACCATTGTTCTCCCCCTCGGCTATCGTCACGCCCTCATTCTCCCTCGTGCAGCAGCCACAGCAGCAGAAGACACGCCGGCGCAAAGGCTCCCTGAGGAAGGTGGCGCTGTTGGGCCGCGGCGTGCAGCGTGAGAGGAGAGAGGCGAAGGCCGAGGTAGCGACAGCGGCCGAATCCAAGAGTAGAATGGAGGCCAAGCTCGCTCCTGCGAGTCCCCCTGTTCTCTCCAAAAGCACGGTCTTAAACGAGGGAGACATTGATCCCTTCGGCTTGGGGATATCGGATGTTACACCGCGGCCTAGCATGGACGGTTATGCAAGCCGGACCGCGGCTCGGACGAGCATGCCAGCCGCGCCAGCGCCCACTGTGGCAGCAGCAGACATATTCCCCGATCCTCGCACCGCGCAGAGGAAACCGCAAGGGGATGGCAGCGACGTCAGCGTCACGAGCCCAACCATCAGCTACAGCACCACGGACGATGAGGACTCGCTGCACATCGGCGCGTCCACCTCGCGGCATACTCCGCCGTCCTCCACCTCCAGCCTCCTGCGGCCGGAGCGCACCTCCCTGTCCTCCGGCTCCGAGGCGTACTTCCCATCGACGATCCCCAACTCCCACCCACGTCACCTGGGCCTGGGCACTGCACGCGGCAACGCAGGCTCTATGTCTTCGATCCAGCGACGGCGCAGCACCGTTCAACGAGCGAAATCCCCGCTGGCACTGACCAGCCTGGCAGGGCTGGCGACGACGCCTCTGCCAGCGCCCGACACGGACTGGGACTATTCCGAGACGGAGTGGTGGGGCTGGGTCGTCCTGATCGTGACGTGGGTCGTATTCGTGACGGGAATGGGGAGCACGCTCGGAATCTGGAGCTGGGCGTGGGACGTAGGGAAGACGCCGTACGCGCCGCCGGAGCTCGAAGACGATCCCACTCTGCCCATCGTCGGATACTATCCGGCCCTGATCATACTCACCTGCGTCATGGCTTGGGTCTGGGTGGTGGTCGCCTGGATGGGCATGAAGTACTTCCGGCACGCGAGAGTGAGCGGAGACTAACGGTCGCGTCGTGGGATGCAGATAAATATTAGACTAGCCTGCTCCAGGTAATGATACCCTGAAATTTATGTGCTCTCGTCTCTCGGCGCCCAGTGAACTGCTCTATGAAGACCGTGATGGTATGGAATAGTAGCTGTTGAACGTTGACGGTTGTGCGGCTTGACAGCACGGCTCTTCGGGAATAGATGATATCCTGTCCAGAAGCCCGGGTGGACAGGAAAGCATAACGAGTATACAGTACGGGGACAATTGCAACACAGCCATGGATGGGGCCGCTGAAGCATTCACATTCCTCCCTCTTTAGATTCCCATATATATCGGACATGAAATATCTTGTTTCTACTGGTGTGAGAATGTATAGTGACACCAGGTGTAAAGACTATTTCCTTTGTGATTCCGACGGCCCAAAAAAATTGCGAAATTGATAGCACTGCAGTTTTCATAGTCTGCAATAGACAGTCGACTTGGAACGAGAAGAGGACGTTCAAGTGAGAAGCAGTCCTGGCTGCTGACGCGGTTACACCGGGCACGGTAGCCATGTATATCTGCGATCTGGGTAGCTTTCCCTTCCTACGAGGCGCCAAACAGAGTATGCGCAAACTGTGGGACAACGGTGGTACGCTCAGAGTTTGCGCAGCAGAGCAGGGAATGGCACCAGTCAGAGAACGCGCTGGCTCCAGATTCGGACCGGTGATGCCGGACATGGAGCTGGCATCCCAGCGCCGGAAGCTTTTAGGATGTCTTACGGTTGTAAGACCATGGCGCTCGTAACAGCGGTCCGGCTGCACGGCCTAGTGCAGGAGAGCTACAGAATGAACAACAACGATGGGGGGAAACGGAGTGAAAGCATCTATCTGCTTCCCGGAAGAGCACGTATTCGGCCACCTAGCTATCTTATGTACAGCGGGTCGGGATGACAGGAGAGTGCGCCGCGTTCGGGAGGTGCTCCCTCTTTTTTTTCTCCGTGTCCAGCTCTTGTCCTCGGTGGATTGCGTTTCTCGTCGAGACCAAAGCTCCCCTCCCGAGCTGGCCCGTCCCGGCTGTCGAGAGTAAACTGCTGGCAGCCCTGCGTCCTTGTCCCCTATCCGCGAAACCTCACTGGTTTCATGCTTGCGCAGAAGCGCAGGTGGGGACAGTGAAGAAGCGGTAGCTGAAAGTGAGTACTCCGTATAATCCCCCCCAAGTGTGGTCTATATGTCAAACGGAATAGAGGAGGAGGCGGCCGGGCGGAGGACACAGAGGGTCTGACAGGTGGAATCAGCTGCTCCGGGATGTTGGGTGCTCGGGCGGTGAAGAGAAATGGAAGCTTATAAAGGGCGAAGGAGGGGGGCTCGGACGTGAGATGATCGTCATGAGTGCCAACGGGCGACGCACAGTCTGACGGCTTGCCACCTATACTTTCGTCGCCAGTAGAGAGGGGAGCGGAAGAGGGGGGAGAGGGAGGGGCAGAAGCGAGGTCAAAGTGTTTTCCTACCTTAATTTTGCCTAGGAACTTGACATCAGGTGTAGGTGACGGTTAGACCGGATGCTCATCCTGCGTGCCTAGGTAGCTGACGGGAGTATAAGCGTCGTGCTTGATGCGCACAGACCGGAGGAGTCACTGCACGAATGGATAACACGGGGAGACTTTGTTTTCGCACGCCGTGAGGAGAAGGAATCTGATCCGAGAACAGACAAACACGAAGAGGCAGGATTGGGGGCGAGCAAAAACGGTCGGAGGCAGGAAAGGGGAGAAAATAAGAGCCTTGGGTTCTATGTAGAGCTGTTGTGTGCAACCCGTACAGACTGTATGCCTGAGACGGCCAAGGTGGCTGACATGTGGAACAATTTACTGGAGAAGGTTGAACTCAAGTACCTCTTCGCTTGGAACTTTGCCAGAGCAAGGGAGAGCGATGCACTGACGGGCCTTGATCAAAGCGGTCGAGATTACCTAAGTTATCTGCATAGGGTAAGGTAGCCAAGATACTCTTACTACATACTCGGTATCGGCGCCTTACCTCACCTCACTGTACTTGCAGTTCGTCAAGCCAAAGCCATGTGATGCGAGACCTGACGTCGTTGACAGCCCCGGTCTGCCTGCCCAGGCAAGACGCCACAAACTGTAATGGAGTTGTGCCAGGGCCAAAGACATCGTAAGCGCGAGCCACCAAGGGGCGGAGGGTTGCCGGCGCCACGAATGGATCAATCGAGAACTTTCGCAGCTGATGGGTGTCTGAGGTTGAAGGAGCCCCCGGAAACCAAACGGGTCGAGACGAGACAGTCCGCCAATTAAGAGCTGTATTAATATATTAAGCGCTGCACTGTGGATGCAGGGGGGGGGGGGCGAGTCTTGCCTCGCCCCAAACGCCGTGAAAGACAGGCTGCAATTAGGCTGTTGACAGCGACCGCTTTTGACGTGAGCATGGAGGAAGCTGAGCGGAAGTGGACAAGAGTCTATACGAGACAACAATACATCCTGGCGTCAAATCGGCGACTGAGAGCGAGGAAACCCCCAGACTCCCAGACAGCGTCTAAGGCGCGCGCCAGTAAAGAAACGCAACCTTGCCAGGGCAAGGAGGCAAGCCTGCGACCGAAATCGGATACGACTCAGGTGTAAACAAAACCTGGAAACTTGCCACCGTTGCGATCCTGACGCTTCAGGGCTGCAGGGCTTGGGGATCTGATATCGGACTTTGAACCGCCGTTGCATTGGCATCGATGCGGGCCCTACAGTACGTGCGTGCACTCTGCAAAGGAGTTCTTGATGGACTGCCGGGTGAAATTCCAGGCAAAATCAGAGGCTCCGGCCGGGAGCTGCACCCATGGGGGTTGTCGGACACGGCTGGAGGAATGCCCTATCAACCTGGGAAAACCGTGGTCCGAGCAGGATTTGGGTCAAGAACTCGCAAAGAGGTAGCTAATTCCTTCAGAACCTTGTCCCGCGGCCCTAGAAGCTCTCGGGGTTTCCAAGTTCAGCATCATTGGTCTGCTCGCTGGCTCCTTTGGCAGTCGCTACTACGGAGTGCTTGCTAAAACATCTACGAAGTTAGCTTGTAATTACCGGAATAAGTCCAGGAGGCTTGGTGCTTGTGTTACAATCGGGGGCTGGCCTATTGGGTGAGACTGAAGGTTAAACCTCCTTAGTTCCTCCCCCCTTACCGGGATTCCGGCGGGTGAAGAAGCCACCACCCGCCACTTGGCCAACCACCACCTCGTCAGCGCAAGCCAAGCTCTTGCAATTTTTAGCATCTGGATCGTATATCCAGAAGCCTCAGACCCCCCTCCCCCCTACTTCTTTAACTCCCCAGCTCCTCACTCTAGGAGCACCAAGTAGGTAGCCCCCCGTCCCTGTTGCCAGCAGCACAGAGAAATAGACCTTAACCCTTTGATTCGCCTCTGACATGAAGTTGTAAGACAATGCTTCGAATGAGTTGATTCACCCGTAGATCGGAACCCCATTGATTGTCAACGATTGGTTGAGCAAGGCAGTAGAGAGAGTAACGTGTCCGTGGTGGGTTTGTGGATGCAAGTCAACTAGGTGGAGGGGAGGACTACCAGGATTCTTGCATTAAGCCCCCCTCCACGCCGATGCTTTGACGGAAGAGGAAGTCGTGGTGTTTTTTTTTCCATCAGGAGGGGGAGGGGCAAGAGATAGCAGTGAGGGAAGATAGCTTGACCGCACAACCCCGCGTGTGGTGGTTATCGTCACGAGAATTAGAAGAGATTCGAGAACACTTTGGTGGTCTAAGATGAATTTTTGCCGTTCGAGTTTCTAGATTGGAAAGAGTAGACTCTACTATTTTTTTTTTATTATTTTTTATTTTTTTTTTATTTTTTAAAAAAAAACTACTCCTTACCTGCGTCAGGTCCGTCTGTCTGTTTGAGGGCCCGGAGTGGCGACCGCCACCACGCCTTAGCCCACCACAGTACCAAGAACTGTCCGTATCAAAGACATCGATCAGCTCTGGAAACAAGAAGACCCAAAGGTTGGGGGTTGCTTCTCGCCAAAGTGGCGTGCTCAGAGCACTTGCATGTCTGGAGAGAGAGGGGGCAGATGAGCGTAGTGCCAGAAGGTGAAAAGGGTCTAGACTACTGCAATGTGCATCGCAGAGGGTTGCAGAATGACCTGAATCCGCCGAGGAAGCTCAATCCATTGGAGAAGGCTGGATCGTCAGGTGTGGCCCGAGAGACCCTTGCCTTCGGCTCTCTCTTCGCCAGCAAGTAGCGGAGTTCCATCACTGCCATGCCGCGAGGTGATGAGGACACACCGTCTCGTGCTCTAACGGCGGTCAGGCAAGCAAGGCAAGATACAGTTGTGTCAGGGCAGGTAGGAGATAAAAAGTTAAGTCACGGGACATGGAAGGGGTACGAAGTACAGTATGATCCTTTGAGGAATCGCCGAAGGAAGGCCCCGGTGAATAAAGGCCGAGGGAGAGATACCTTGCGTGCTTACCTCCTTACGCACAGTACTGTACGTATGTTGCCAGGTAGAGTTTCTTTCTGCTCCCGCGCCGCCGGCCGGCTCCTTTGGCACCAATGGCTATTGAATCACGCGCATCTTGGCATCAGCCTCCTACATGGTTTTGTTCGGCACATTGGCGTTCCCATGAAAAAGCTCTGGAAAAGAAGTATGTAAGCTGTATCAAGGCTCCAAGGCAAAGTTGGTCATCAGCAATGCGCACTTGGGAGCATAAGGTAGATAGATGCCTTACCTACGGTACTCGCACAGCTACCATACACAGTATACCAAAGTGCTGGAGGTAAATTAAAGGCAAAGGAAAGCACCTTAGGCAAGCACGGCCAGGTACCTTGGTCAATCAAACAGAGTATTGAGTGGGGAGAGCGATGGCGTGGCTCGCTTTGACCGGCGAACTTCGCGGTCTTGGGTTTGGCAGTGGTCCAGTGGATATCCGGCATGGAAGCTAAAGAAAGTCCAGTAGGTTGCAGTAGGTTATCGCGCTTCCACTTCCACGGCGCTGCCCCGCAAGGGTCATATTTCTCGCCCCTTCCGGCGGATACAGCCTCCTGGCGGCGGGCGGCGTGCGGTGGGCGCGCTGGGCAGTGGGCGCTACCTTACTTTCTTTGCCTGGGAGCCTGGGCAACTGGGTAAGGTACGGTGCCCCCCTACTAATAAGATAAGTTAAGGTAGGTACCTTACCTTAGGTACGGCAGGTAACTTACCTTTTCCCTTTTTCTTGGCCCATGTTCCAGCGTCCGGGAACGGCAGCAGAGCAACCAGCAAGCTCGTGTTCCCTTCCGAGATTCGCCCTCCAGGATGCCTAGGTAAGGTATATAATCAATTCTTACCCAAAGATAGAATAAAATACAATACAAAAACAGAAAAAGGAACTCCCCGTCCATGAGATTCCAAGAGAATTAGTTAATCGGGATGACCGCCACAGTCTCGGGCACAAAGAATCTCCTACTTCTTACTCGCTGTGCCCTAGTCCAGAGATTATTTAGTCATCCCCGCGCCTCGCCATTTGGTAGCCGAAAGAAGCCCATTTGCGATTCTATGCGGTCTTGGTAACTAAAGTATGTACCTAAGTACCTTAACTTAGTAAAAAGGGGGGGGGAGAACAAGGTCACAGGTTAACTAACGGCTTGTTACCGCCTCAGGCAGAAAGTTTTGGAAACTCCACTCTCCACTCTCTATTGGGGGCCCAGCTTTGGAAATTGGAGCGAAGAGCGCAAAAACCCAGCTTTGCCGCCTCTTTCTTTACTCGGGTTTGATCCATCCACCAGAAACCCAGCCTCTCTTCACCAGGCACGGGGGGAGACGACGCTCTCGAGATCGTTTCCCTTTTTTTTCTTCTCCCATTCGCTTCGCCATTTCCCCGATTTCCTGTTATCAAAACGAAGAAGAACGATTCATGTCTTTTTTTTTGGCCCTCTGATCGCAACCGTCGAACGCTCCGAGTCCAAGACACGCAAACCCCCTACCTATCTTACCTGACCAAGCAGCACTCGCCGCACCCAAAACCCATTCATTCAACCCTCGACTTCGAAACCCCCCCCGATCTCGTCTACATCTGACGCTGCTCGACACCACCGAAATCATCCATCTCACCCGTCCTCTCATCTATTTTCCTCCCTCCGCCGTCTCGATCAATTCTCGTCGTGGTGCGTGCTGCAATCTGCCGCTCGATTACCAGCTGAGACGGCCGATTCTTTGGCCTTGACGGAGCCAGTTCCGGATTTGGCCACCCGGCCACACAACCACAATATCCCCATTCTCCCCCGTCGAAGACCCAATCCCATCCCCCATTAACGCATAAAACATCGAACCGCGGTCGCCTTCCATTCATCTCAGCCAGGGGCTGTCGACTTTTCTGCCTCTGGCGTGTCATCGCTGCAGCAGAGCATCTGTTCCTGCCGACGCTGCCACCGGCATCGGTGTCTGCTTGCCTACCTTGGCCTTTCACCCTCTCTCCGTCTGGAGCCATTCCTCGTGCGTCGCCGCCGATCGAGGGCATCCAGGATGAGGGAAGTCAACTTCAGCATCCCCAACGTCAACAAGGCGTCTGTGGGCATTACCACGGCGCTGTACGATCGTCGCGCGCTGGATTGCACGTCGACGC
>FTLB01828756.1_pt1 | contig 10148 bp, 14 predicted proteins | sample 1658291 | NCBI WGS metagenome assembly FTLB01 (sample SAMEA3914812, study PRJEB12502) | metagenome | biome: forest; material: soil | place: Canada | collected 2011-07-07 | depth 0.1 m
AGGACCGTCGTCGTCAAAATCGGGACTCCTACGACGTCTACTCCGAGTCCAGTGCGTCAAAAGTACTCAATAACACGCCAGTATCCGGCGTCGCCCGGACCCCAGATGCATTCCACGGGGTTCTCGACCCCCTCGCCGTGGCCGGGATGGTCATCGCCACTGCCGAACTTGACAGGCTGTCTTCCATCGCGGAGCGTCCGCCCATGCTTCAACTCCAACGTGACGTTACTTCAAAGAGCGACGCATCGATTCACTCTAAGCTACCAAGGACTAGTTCAAGCGTTTCAAGGTCGTTTGCGAATGATCAAACTACCTGCCCATCGCCCACGAGTGGTGCTGCCACCCCAGTAGCTCCTGCTAACTCGCCGCTATCAGGAGCCAGCACACCCACCAGCTCAAACACGCAGCCTTTGCGGGCCTGTCGAACACGTGGGAGCAGAAGAAGAGCAACTCGAAGCAGGCTCTCCGAGGTCTGTTCGGCCGTGGGTGTCAAGGCAGCGTCAGATACATCTGGAAACATCGTGTCTGAGCTGAAGTGAATCGCCGGCGTAGCAGCATGCGGCGAGAACCGAATGAGACGATAGAGAAGGCCACCTCATTGATTGATATCCGTAGAACGGCATCTCAGGACGGAGTTCTTGTTGTGTCTCAGAGACACATTGCCCCGTGTGGTGTTTAAACAGTGGCTGACGTCCTAAGAATCCATAGCATGCAATGGAACAATCCTTATATCCGCAGACTCCCAAACAGCCGGCACAGCTCATTTAGAACGTCTGCGAGGGTGAGAAGCGGACCTGGAACCACCGAGGGGCCTGGTAATCAAATCTCTACGGAGATGGCAGCCGCACACTACCGGCGTAGCTAGTGCCGTGTGTAAATTGCAAACTAAATACGAAGAATAGCTCCGAAGCAACGGGTGCCACCCAGACGACGAGAACATACAGTACTGCAGAGGAGGCATCTTCAGAGAGTAGCTCGTACGTCGCTAATGTGTCGAATACGGTGTAACATGCGTGGATATAGAGCATCACTTCATCCCTGCCCCACGAACTCGCGCACAGCTCGAACATGTCCGTCTACTCTGTGAAGCCATTGTCCACCCCATGTTCCAAACAAGTTCTCATGGCTCATAACCTCGATCAATATTTAATATGCCCACTAGCAAAGTGGGAAATAGTCTATCTGGCTACCCGTGGAACCCATCCTACAGTCGACGCAGAAAGATGCTGCCTGCCATGCCAAAAAGAGACACCGAACTCCCCAATCACCGCTGCCACGATGCTTCGAAACTACAAGAAATCTGAATATATATACAAGGGTGAGTTCATGCCTCAGCATTCCCATTCATCTTCACCATTTCATACTCCCCAGCGCCGTCACGTCCTCGGCCGCGCCCTCGGCCCCTGGAGAAACCCGGATCCGAATCGTCATCACCGCCGGCCGTGCCCTCTTCAAGATCAGTACCACCCCTGTTGGCATCATGGTTTCGACCGCTGTCGCCCGCGGCAGTAGAGCCGCCGAAAGATATGGGCTTTAATTCTCGGTAGCGGCAACCCCATGTTGCGAGGCCGACTGCGACGGCGCTTGCTATCGCCATGGTAAGCCACCACATGACGTTTCGGGGGATACGTCCCGAATAGAATGTCACAACCACCAAGTGGATAAAGTGAAGCGACAGGGCAAAGTCGAGAACGAGTTTTGAGCGTGCGACGAGGAGGACGATAGCAACAGACCTGTGGGGAAAACCGAGTCAGTACCACAAGAACACTCTTTGGGACCAAAGGAAAGCAAGGCCATGATATATGGCGAGATAGAGGGCCGTACATGAACAAACCTCCATCCAATACCCAAACAAAGGCCATCAGCCACCCCTGGGTAGTGTCACCACGCACTGCATTCCATCCGAAAACCAGATCCAGGCTGAAGGTTGTGCCAGCCACCAGCGTCGTGAAGAGCATCAGAAAGAGCGCACATCCGTAGTAGAGAGCTTGTATCGCTGCGATCTGGCCGAGGATCTTGAGGGGGGGGAGTTCCGTCAGCGCGCCGGCCCGCGGTGGCCGTCGACGGCGAGGCATCGTATCTGAGTCGGATCGTGGTTTTGGATCGAGTAGTTGGCGATGATAAATCGATTGGCGAATTTCCGATTCTCAACCTCACTACGAGTGGGGCTTCAGCCCGAGCACGAGAGCGAGGAGAAGGTAGGTTTCTCAGAAGGCGACTACCTCCAGAATGTCATCCTGTCCACGCTCTTGGATGGAGGACGAAGGGTGGCTCAAGGCAAGAAGCGTCAAGAGCAACCAGCAAGGCTTCCGACACGTTTCTTCTGAGATGCTTGAGCTGATGGGAAAGAAAAGAACAGTAGAGGCGAAAAAAAACTCTCATATGTATCGTTTCCGTGGAGAAAATGCTGTATGAGTCCGTATATTGGTTTTGATTTTGATGCTTGTCGCGAACTGAGAGCTGCTCAATTTAGGAATGCAATCGTGCCAGATGGAGGTACATAGGGGATCATCATGGGGCCCACTGCTCGGCAAGCAATCCTATGCGTTTAAATAATATGGAGTCTTTCCTATAATAAGCACTACACCGCGATATACGCATGTTTGTCTCGTTTAGTGCACAAACCAAACTTACTAACTAGGTACTAGGTATAGTGAAATAGCGGTACTTATTTACGCTGTATCGTTATCGATAACAGAATTTCTATACCAGCTCCGTCCAACTCCGCGACGGTCATAGCTGGGTACCTTTCCTGTTCTACGTTCTACGTTCTGCTTCCAGGCTTGGGTTCTGCCCGTTATCTCACATTCTCCTATCACCTTGCCTGGTAATCTCACACTGCGATTTGACAACAAGCTCCCCAGTAACGACACCACACGGCGAACATCCCTCCCGAACAGCGTCCAACGATAGAGCTCGTGGCCCAGCCGTGCAGCTTCCTCTCCTCCGACTGTCGATAATTCGCGAACCCGCCTACGCCCAGCCAATATACCATCACAATGGGTCTGTTTGGTTCATTCAAGAGTGAGGCTGATAAACGAGCCGACGAAGTACGCCACGGCCATGTTGCTCCATCCCGCGAGGAGCGTCAGAAGTGCTGGGTAGCTCGGGATACCTACTTTGCTTGTCTTGACGCAAATGGTATCATTGACCCCCTCAAGGACAGTAAAGCGGCTTCCAAGGCATGCAGAGGACAAGAGACCGAGTTCGAGCACGATTGTGCTGCGCAATGGGTAAGCTTTTGATTGTGAGCTGTTACTCCTTGCGGTATAAGTCGCTGAACAACCCGAAAATATTACAGGTTACATACTTCAAGAAGTGGCGAGTGCAAGATCTCAAGAAGAAGGCACAATTGAAGGAGTTAGAGGCCCAAGGGGCTAACAAGATGGACGTTCAGACCGACTTCTCTACCAGGTCATAATGCGCGGTCGCCAGGATTAACATGTCCCAGCAGCGACAGAGAAGGCAGCTGTCGCGACTTGGATACGTTGAAATATGTACATGTACTTTACTTACAGATGGGAAATCCGGCGTTCGAGAGGCCTCAAAATTCTATACCAGGGCACATCCCACCTTCACCTTCTCAGCTGTTTTCGACAAGCAAGCACGTTTGATGGTCTAGGACTTCAATGTTGAGCAATGGCACTACACTGAAACTAAAAGAGGAAAATAATCTAACAGGTATCAACTGTGTTATACACACAAGGCAATGCACAAGTCTTTCTGTCTAAAACCCTTCTCTTCAGCACCTGTCCCGCCAACTAACTCTCCTCACCCGTCTACCAAGGACCTCTCTTTCCTCTTCCTCGCGTCCCAAGCAGCTCGATTTATCAGCACAGGTTTTAGTAAGCCTTGTGTGTTGGTCAAATTCCATCGCCAGTGGATTGAACTCACTCCAGTATCTCTATGGAAAGCCACTTGACTAGAATCCCGCTGATACCATGAAAAGAGGACAGAATAGGGGGGTTGAGAAACGAGAGTACTCCAAGACTCATCAAGAAGAAATGGGGCAGTGAAGACCAAGGAAATAAGTCAAAATGCGAGCCGAGGTTATGCGTTAATGCAATGGTGGTATCATGGCTTTCAATAAACAACCAAGCAAGTGGGCAGAAAAAAAGAGGGAAAGGGGAACGCCCTAGTGTGAGTCTCTCAACGTCAAATCCGACATCGACTCGAGGAATTTCACCCGCATGTGTAACCAACGCTGCCGATCTTTCCCTTCCTCGGCACTACTCGAGCTCAGGTATGAGTCTCGCGCGCCAAACGACGGGGCGACAGGGCGCTCATTCTAAGAAACCGGGCTGCGTGACGAAGCTTCCCCTGTGGGAAGTGGCGGCAGGGCCTTATCCAAGCTGTCACGACTGATCTGGGGGCGAAGGCTGAGCGACTTTTGGGAACCGCTGGCGCTCTTCAGACCGTGGCCTCCAGCTGCACCGGCGCCAGTGACCCCATACCCGCTATCAGCGCTCTCCGGTTTGAGGTAGGCTCCTTGGCCGGCCGTCTTCGGTGGCGTAGGGGGACCGCGGTCTTTGCTGAATCGTCCTTGTACCCCCAACGGTAGATTGCCAAAACCAGGCCGCATCTCCTCGCCGTCCTTAGCAGGAGTCAAAGGTCGCTCTTCACTCTCTGTTCGGATGCTGTCAACACGGCTGCTCCTGCTGGGATCTCCAATGGATCCGCCTTCCGCTGCCTCCTCCACGACCGGTAGAATCGCAGTCTGCGCGGCCGCAGAATCCTTCCGTTCCACGGACTGAGAAGAGCCTGGCGCCCCATGTTTAGCGATAATGGGAGCGCCAGGACTAGCAGGAGCCGCAGTAGTTCTCAATATCCTGTCTGGAATATCTTGCTCTGGGGCCCCGTACTTTTCTGATTTCCATGCCTCCTGCTCCGCCCTCTGTAGTGTTGTGTTCGCCTCTGAGGGGACGCGCCCAGGCGGTGGCGGCGGCGGCGGGAGCGAGGGTGGAGGGGGTGGCGGTTGATAGCTGGGGCTGGGTGGAATGTTGACAGTGGACGAGCGGCGACGACTGCCACTTCCCCAGCTTACGACACGCTCCCTCTCATCTGCTGCCGCTTCAGCCTCGAAGGCGGCATTCCTCGCTTCGGCCTGCCGTACAGCCTCTTCAGGCGACATGGTGACACCAGATATAAAATCCATGAATCTCTCTCCGTAGTCTTGGGGAGGTAGAGCTGAGATCTGAGTGCGATCGGTGGAGAGTCCCTTCCAAAAGTGCTCCAGCTTCTTTATTATACCGTACTGCAAATATAAATTAGTTTATGCGACCGACAAAACGGGGTTGAAAAGACGAAGAAGACTAACATGAGTAAGGCAGTCAATCACGCCAAGATAATAGATCTCGTCACCAGGTCGGTTGTCCTCGTGGGTGGCCCGGAAGCCTCCGTCGTCTTGATTGAAGACAAAATCGGATCGATTGCTTTCCTCAAGCTCGTCAGGCATCCTGCTGCTTGTCTCCCCCATCGGAACTGGCCGCTCCGCCTTGATCATCTGCCTTAATTCTCTCGCCTTGCGCTGGTTCTCAAGCTTGGAAGGAGTTCTCATCAGTACCGAGTGAGGGTCAAATTCCTCGGAAACGCCCCCGCCAGGGTTGAAGACACGAAGAGTTTTGTCGCGGAGATTCTCTTCGTTTCCTTTCTGGAGATCATGAATACCAACCAGGAGAGAGTAGTCCATGATGTGAAGGCGCTGAAGTAAGCGGACATCCTTGTTTAGTTGATCGAGAAACATCTGCTTCTTCTGAATGCCAAGCTCCAGACGGCGGTGCCTGCGAAGCCAATTAAGATCCTTCAGCGTCGCTCGTGGATTTGTCGCCAGATCGTCCTCCCTGTAGTCTCTTCCGATAGTTGAGCCTTTTAGATCAAAGGTCTGGTGAATGTCCCGGTGGGGAGGGAACAAGTTGTTCATGACAACAAAATGTATCTTCTTTCCGTAGGGCATTTTGACACGGTGGAGCCCGTAAAACTGAGAGAGCAGTGTGTTTGGATTGTCGGTGACGTGCTGATAGTAATCCTTCAGGATTTTTCGTAAAAACTTGTGTTCGCCATGATGAATGGTCTTGATGATATATTTGTAGTCACGCGAGAAGTAGAAGAAGCTTCCGCTCTTGCCCGGAGACCCGAGTTCTGACAGTATATACTTTCCCGTCAACGACATTAGGTAGTCTGCTGGGTCCAGCCGGAAGCGGGCTCGCAGATGCCGAAATACCCAAGGGGCGTAGTCCTTAAACTTGAAGTCATACTTGGCCGAGGGCACAAGTTCATTTCCTGCGCTATTCCACCCAAAAAGTATAAGCTTACCGTGGCCAGGCCATTGGAGAAGACAGACAGGGAGGCGGGTAGAACTAGGAGCAAGGCAACTTACACGTCAAAGGTGGACTTCTGCTTGGCATCAAAGTCGGCGTCCGTCAGCGGGCGGTCGAGCTTGGCGTTTGTTCTCGATACCGACACCCGGATACCAGTCAGCATGTTGTATGCAGTGGCCCAATTCGCGTGAGTCTCATCTACTTTTGTGCCGACCAAAACTCGATCGTCGTCCTCGATCTCTCGTCTCTTTCGCTTGCTCGCCCTCTTCTGCCTATATGCTTCGGCCCATCGGAGGGCATCCTCATCTGGAACAACCTCCTCCCGCGGAATATCTGAATGTAGAGACCGAGTGTTTCTCCTTCCCAAGCTCAGCGACGGCCGTCGACCTCCGGCAGCGGCAGTGGTAGGGGAAAACCTTCCGCTGGTATAGGCCGTGTCGGCTCCATCACGAGAGACACGTGTAGTGGGCGGTTTGGGCACCTCCAAGGTGTGTCTATGCTTGAGGCCCGGACCAGGTGCGGGATATGGGCTGCCTGTTGTAGTTGAATTTGCCCCAGATGGAAGCTGGGCTGCCGGCGAGGAGTAGCGTTGTGGAGAGTTCTGGGCGCGCCATCCCGAGTCAGGACCGGGCGGTGTCGAGATGGCAGAGGAAGAAGCAGGCGGGGGGGCTTTCAACGGCCCGTTGGGGGCAATGGGCGAGAGCGGAGGAGTCGCGTTGTCAACCGTTTGGAAGTCAGCTTTACTAGTCGGTTGCATATATATCTCGACGGGGGATTGTTGGATGGAAGTGCCGGCGGTGGAGCTCATGGAGTTCCTAGACGTGTCTTCTCTTGGGCTCATCGTGGGCGTCTTATTATCCCTTGTGCCATTAGTGAAAGGTCGTGATGGTAAGGTTCGGTCAACCAAGACGGTGGAGAGGCCGTTTGGTTTCGGGCCATCATTGGCCTCGCACCCATCGAGCTCGTCCAACCCTCCTCCGGCATTCCCGTTAGGCAGTGCCGTCATGCTCGGAGGGCGCGAGTCGTCCCAATTCGCCTGGGACCGACTGGCACCTGAGTCCTCTGAGGTGTGTGTAGAATGCGTGGAGCTCTCGTCTTCAAAGCTGTCATTTGAAGGCTGAGATGGTGTATGGAGATGGGGAGCGCGTCCATTGGTTTTGGGGGGGGACAGGTCGTACTGGCTGATCGGGTCGAGATGCACAATGCCCGAGGGCTGCGAATAGATAGGCGAGTTTTCGTCGGGCAGAAAGGATGGCATCTCGAGATGTAGGGGCGAGGGGGAAAGGAGGGAGATGAAGGAGCGGTTGGCTACTGGACAGGCAGATCGTCCAGGTCAAAGAAGGTCGGTAGCGATGGACATGCTCAAAACAACTATTCGAGATGTTCGAGATCGGCCGTATCTCGGAGTAGGTTTGAAGAATAGGCACCACAGGGTGGCGAAGATGTTGGCACGGCGTCGAGGGATGCTTGATTACGCGGTGCCGTGCGGTGCCGCGTTGGGTTGATGGCTTCGGCTCGTATCCGGTCGGATTCTTGCTGATTTTCAGGGAGTAGCTTGCTAGAGGAGATGCTCAATCGCCGCTGCTCTACTGCCGGGGACTGAGTTGCTTCAGGAACGAAGATGGCGGAGAGGGAGGGCTCAACAGCATCCGCATTGCTCAGCGAGACCGGCCATGCATGGCTGCGAGGAGAGAAACGATGGTTGGAGAATGAATGGGCTGATGCCAGCAATGATTTGAAGCGATTGAAAGAGGCAGGAGAAGGAAATTGTGACGGAGTTTTGGGTCCAGCTCACCCGATCAGAAGCGAGCAATCTCAGCAGCTGAGTGGACCAAAAGGAGAAACGGCCCACCCGCTGCTTGCTGGGCTTCCTATTATAAGATGGGGGGTTCTGGGGCTTTTAGACGCCTAAGGCACGGAGAGTTAAAACCCATGCCAGCCCATGCCAATGCAAATAGTCAATTCTAGGCAATCCTCTCGAGTTGAACGGGGAGTATCTGCATTCAAACCACATTCTAATACGGTTCTCATCCATCAAGCTGCGAAGCGAACCGGGTAGCTAAGATTCAAACTTGATTTCTCATTTTCGCTCTCAGTCTCGTTCCTTCGCAGCTCCGGTCGTCGTGGCAGTGCTCTGGTGGGCACGGTGGTGGATACTTGGGGGTAAATTAGCTGGTGTCTGCCCTGTCGTCCCCCCTGCTAATTTGTGTGTTGTTCAACTGCTCCTGGGAAACGGAGGCAGTGAGACCCTTCTTCCAAGGGACCACGGCCGGAAATTCAGGGGCCCGGCTGTGCGATCCGGGCTCTCTGGTCTTGGCCGTCGATGAACAAATTACTATTAGAAAGCTACGGTACAGCACCCGCCTGGGAAGACAAATGCTTACTTACTCTGTCTGTTCGAATGTCCTTCCGTTAGGTTGGCCTGCAATAGCACCCTTCAGGCTGACGTCAGTTAAGTACTAAGACACCTCCCCGCCAAACCGCACCTTTTGAAGACATGAGGGGAAGAGGGTGCGGGAAGAGAACAGAGAACCTGACTTGAAATGGTGAATAGCGGCCCCCAGCGTACATGCAAGGCCACCATTGAGACGAATGACGGCTGTATGCCTTACTTATTTAGCCTCATGGTTTCCTCTGTAACTACTCCATGAGGTTGCCTTGTTCTTTTTCCAGGCCCAAATTGATTGTCTTTTCAAGGAGGTTCGTGACGAGGAAGGATCACTCGCATTTGACTGGTAACACCGGAGCATACAGTGGGGAAATGACGAGTGATTCCCAATCTCTCACTTCTCGGCCCAACCGTACCAATGCAACACGGTCACTGGGTTATTTAATTCGAGTGAGTATCTAGATGGCTGTAGCCGCCTTCCCTTGCTGCCGCTGCTATTCTTCTCCTCCTGCTCCTCCTCCTCCGATAAGCTGCGGAACCCGCTTGGGCTTTCTCCTTGGCTCTCCTTGGCTATCCTCTGCATATTTTTGCAACGGAGTTCAACACGATATCGCCCAGTTGCCCGCAAACGATTTACAAGGTATATATACGTGCCCAGCCAGTCTTCCATGCACCGTGCGTTGTTCATGTGCAACTCCTGCCCTAGGGTGGTACCTCGCACTCACGAAGATGAAGACTCAAACTCGATCCGTACATTATTCGACCCGCTCTGCCCTGGCAAACTAGGGGTTCTGGGCGCACAGTACACGCGACATACCCTCGGAACCATGTACGGAGTTGATGGATGTAAATATAGCACGATATAAACCATGGTGCGAGCCTATGCAGCTCATGCAGTCCTCTTCTCCACGATTGGCTGACCCATTGGCTTTCCGGCCACAAACCCGCGATTTGGTCCATATAATTGGAATACTTTCTGGCCGCGAAGCCAGGTTTCTCGAACGCGGCCCTTAAATGTGTGCCCTTCCCACGGTGAGCAACGGTTTTTCCATCGCATATCGCCAGAACGCAGCGTCCACTCCTCAGTGTCATCGAAGATGCAGACATCACCGTCCATGCCAGCTCTCAAGCCGCCTTTCCGATGCGAAAGACCAACTTGTCGCGCAGTTTCCTGGGAGCACAGCCTCACGATATCCGGGATGGACGGGACCTTTTCCCCAAGTCTCGCACGAGCAGCGATGGCGGAGTGAAGGATTGGGAGCCCGAGCCCCACCGAAGAAATGCCACCCCATGCTGCAAAGAAATCCCCCTGGGCTTTCATTTTCTCATAGACAGCGCGTTCCGCAGGCGAGGACATGTCAATGCCCGAGTCAGAGTGATGGATTCCCATCCCATTCCCATCCTCGCTTTCGACGGGCTGTAAGTGTTCTGGCAGCAGCTTC
>FTLB01772171.1_pt1 | contig 10144 bp, 10 predicted proteins | sample 1658291 | NCBI WGS metagenome assembly FTLB01 (sample SAMEA3914812, study PRJEB12502) | metagenome | biome: forest; material: soil | place: Canada | collected 2011-07-07 | depth 0.1 m
AGGTACGAGTGGTGCATGGCGTTCCGCTGCAGGCTGAGCCAGTCAACCGGCGAGACCAAGACCAAAGATCATCGGTGATTCCACTTCCTACGGGCAGCAAAACGTGGGCGCTGGGCCTCGTCCGCTTACCGGGCAGGATTCTCGACGTCTCATTGGTTCCAATTAATTTCGTACAGCTCTCTAATAGAGATCTGAAATCCCATTCTGATGACCATCAATCCTCCCGCCGGGCTGCGTGCTCCATCCCTCTCAGCGAGGGTGACATTGGCCCCTCGCAGTAGTGGTGCTGCCATGTGCCGCTTTTGGCACACCAAGAATTGAGCTGCTCACTAGGGCCGGCATATGTGTTCTCCAGTGTGCGATTCCAAATGAGTAATTTAATTTTTTTTTGCGTTATGCATCCTGTATTGTAAAAATTCCCAGTCGCCGTACACGAGCGAAGACGCGCAACGAGAAAGTCAGGCGTTCTTGGTTTTTGGTGTTGGTTTTGCGAATACCTAACGTATTTCAGAGATTTGGCCCACTTTCCTGTCGTTCCTTGGCTCTTTCCCTATTTTTAGTAGCCCTGGTAGATGAATGTACCCTCAAAATATGCAAAACTCGGTGTCATAATATGGATAGATAGGTACACGGGGATGCCAACGAGCGGCGCGACAGGAGACACCGCAAACCAATTATTTTGGCGAGAGTGGAGGGGGGATTCCGCGCGCAGCAGACATTAGTTCATCCCTGCTTCTATGGTACGACTAGGAGCGAAGGGTCACATTGAATTACCCCACAACGTGGCACGATCAAGGGTTCAGTACGGCGAAGCCTGAAGCGTGTTTCGGAGTAAACCGACATCAGATCAGCCCAATCATCTCCGCCACATTCACCCAGTTCAGATATTTGTTGCGAGCGTCGCCTACAGCTTACCATTATGAGGCGAGATTAGTCTATATCCCAGCTCGGAACGCCTTCTCGCCTTACCAGCTGAGGTAAGTCTATGAGACCGTACCTGCCGCTGGTGGCTCTCCATCCCACGATGTGCAAGGGGCAACGGAAGCAAGCTGCTAGGCATATTCCTTCGGAGCAACTGCCTAACTAATGGAGGCAATTGGCCGGAGGCAGTGCTGACTGTCATCTTCACCTCGGTGTCCGCTCGATCCCTAAGCCTAGCAATTTCCATAGTTTCGGCCCGGGTTATGTACCTTACTATATCTCGATCAGAGTAAAGTCGAACAGGCAAAAAATAAGTTGATTGGTTCCTTGTCATTAGCTGGGGCTAGGTAACCACAGCGAGACCGCGTTGCGACTGTAGGTGCCGATAGAGGCTGAGCACCATAGTCAACAAACAGTCTAAGGTTGAGCGCGCACGCTGCCTGCGGCATTCGAGAACATAGTACATGGAAGCAAGAATCGCATTGCGCGTTACGCAGATAAGCTGTCGAATGTGATAGAGATGAACGGATTGCGATGTTAGATGCTGTAGAGATACCCGATTGAAAGACTAAATCACCAAGTTGTGGGAAATCGTCATTTGTAATTGTATCTCATAGCTTCTCGACGTTAAGACCCCTGAATATAATTTACACGCATAATCTACCCAGATTTAACTTTCCACGGATACTTTAACTGAACTGTTTCAGTCCTATGAAGAACCCTTACCGACCTTGTGCTGTCTTGTTAGGTAGTGGCATCCAACGTGGCGCATGGTTCTGATCTGAGTCAAAACAAAATACTCTCATACATGTGTTTTACTCGGGGAACCAGCTCTCTGGCACTTTGCGTATTTGTTTTGTATGCTTCAAGTTTTACTAGTCGCACCAGAAGCACCGTAAGTGCTACGCTCTAGGACAACCCTCCTCGAGATCCAACGTCGAGATTTTACGTCCCGATATCATGTACAGATTTACTTGCAACTGATTGAGTCAGTGATACTGGGATTGAGTTGCGTGGCTTTGTATAGTTAACATGGTCTACATCTCAGCCACTAGATACAAGGTAGCCGTGGCCTAGATGCTGCGACCTGAGCTTTCGTAGCGAACTTCAGAATTCTAAGTCACCGGCCATCTCCATCCAGCTCCGCAGAATCGAGTTGACCAGAATAAATATTGTAGAAATACTAGTTACGAGCTACAATATTATTATAGTGTACCAACATACAAGCATTCTCCTAAGAAGCATACATTATCAAATACAACAGCTTTGATTACGCGGAGCTCAGACTGGCCACTTGGGCGCAATACAGATTTTCCACTTTATTTATTCGACTAGCAACTGCATTGTCTCAAGATCCGCAATGGATAATATGCCTTCAACTGCATAAATGAACAAAAGCACAGGAAACAAGCAGCATCAATGTCTTCCCCGTGATCGCGGTACGATATTAGGGTTAGAGTATCTGTAGTCTACAATGGCAATAATCTAGTCTCTAGATCTTTACAGATGTTGTCTGAACGTATATTACTTCGTAACGTGATATCACTCCCTGCATAAGGCCTAACAATTTCGTCAACTAGAATTCGAGAGTTTTGACTTAGCAACTACTAGAGTCAAATATACACGGTGTTTTTGCAATATTATCTGAACAGGACGCTTGGCATTGCCTTGGGAAGTCTGGCTTTTATCACCTCACGAGACAATACATTTCGTATCGAATATTCCAGAACTTCCGTCCCCCGGGGCCTCCGAGCCCCCGAGCCGCATGAACTGGATCCCTTAGTTCGAGGCGTCAAATAAAGCCTGGTGGCAGGTCTTGCATTGTACATTCAACTGTTGTTTACTCTGGCCGGCTCAAGGCATTGTGACCTCACTGCGCGCAGGGAAGGTGGTAGAGAAATGGACCCAGAGAAATCTTCCAAGCCCCATCCGATGTATGATCTTGTCTTCATTCTTGAGGCGTTATTGGATTTAATTTACAGCAAGACCGCAAAGGTAAGGTGGTCTCGCGATGGAGAGAAAGTCAACGGCGGCCGAAGATGCGATGACGGATAAAACATGCCGAGAGCGTTTGACTACCTCACCAATCTATCAGGTCCGCGGAGACCGCCACGGCCTGGGCGTAATGATGCAACGAGAAGATTGAGGCAAGATTCGAAAAGGATAAACAGCCACAAGAGAGCTCCTCGGTCGCCAAGTTTGCTGGGCATGGATGATGGAGCATACGCATTGCCTTTTTCGATCTTGGGGACGCTCAACAGAGCAATCGACCCACACTGATGTGGGATCGCACAGGCATCGGGGGAAGTTCGCTAGTTGGCCCAATCGGAGATTAAATCTCTTCCTTGCTCCTCAGCCAAGGCGATCCAACCTCCAACGGCTGAGGCTGGCTGCCCAATCACAGCCAACTTTGGCTCTGGGGATCTCCCAATCAAGCAATCGGTAGTGGAGCGTCACGATCCTGTATTAGTTCAGATGGGAAGGCTTCGAGTCAAACCTCAATCCACCATCCAGTGCCCTGAACACTGTGACCATGCCCATGATGGATTGTTTCAAAATACCTTCACAGATTCACAGTGCGTACCGTACATCCAAGTTGTTGGGGAGTTATACTCACCTACCTTAAAATACTGTCTCTTTAGTTACCAGCCTTGCCAGCATTACGTTGCTAGCTCCGCATCCCTGAACAGCCCCAAATCCCCCATTACCCCAGGTACTAGGCAGACGTTATGCCGGCCCCCGGATTCATAGCGAAAGGTGCAGCCGTGATTGGCGCATGGTCAGTTACCAAATCCCACCAACCTTTGACTCATCATCCCATTGTCCATCTCATCTTCGTTGACACCAGCCCGGGCCATGAAAGCCCCGAAGCCGGCTCAGCCCCGCTCCGCGCCGATAGTATGAACCTCCGCCTACCATGGAATACCATGCAAACGCAGGTCAGCATCGTGGCAAACGAGACGATTAACTTTGTAAATTGTTATCCTTCAAAGTTGTACTATGATGTTGTATAAACAGTTTTCTTGCCCCGGCAACTGTCTCCGGGATAAGCTGTCGCAGAGATCAAGGTAAGCAAAGTAGGTAGCTACGCTTGGCTTCCCATTGCCCTACCGAGCACAGCTTCGGGGGGAAGCCTGGGGTCTGGTATCTCAGGCATCCTCTGCCCAAACATCTGAAGACCCCGAAATGGCACGAGGGAGGAAACCCTGCCGTCGCCCAGGTCAGAAAGTTCCGATCGCATCTGACCCGTGCTTCCACCAGCAGTCAACTACCGTTGTGGCACGAGACTCGCCACCCAAAAAAAGATCGATAGACGAAACGTAGGAGCCAGGTTTCATAATACTGCATCGCCACATTATGAGCCTCTCGAGTGCAGCTTGGCTCTGCACCGGGGATGCTGGGCCGTCCGCCCCGACCGACCTAACCAAATCCGAAGGCTGGACGTGACGGTCGGCCTTGTACGTCCCCTTTGGGGTTGTGTTTCTTTCTGTCGAGCAGGGCTTAGCACTCGGATTCTCTGAATTAAACCATTTGATGGCATCATCACCATTGACCCTGCGCTCCGAACACACGACACCGCAGTTTCCAAAAACCGTCCGAGAGGCAAACAAAGTAGATATCTCCTTGTACATTAAATATCTATCTTGCCGCGGTGAACATAGAAACTTTACCAAGCATAAAATAATGTGTAGTCATTCGCGGGTCTGTTGCTTCTCCCAGCTTCAGTTTCCGAGATGTGCGGATGGAAAGACTCCTATAATGATGCCGCAAACGAACGAACCGAGTCGCCACCTTCACGACAAGTCTAAGACCCCGTTCTTGCCCGCCAAGTACCCGCTGGCCCAAAGAAAAATAACCCTATCATGTTCTGCCCGAACCCAGCGCAGAGAAACCCCTTGAACGCCGAGACCCATCCGCCTCTATTGTCCCTTCGGCCTCCGGTTGAGTACAAAAGGAAAACGGTGTGTGATAGGGAACACAAGGAAGATTCCATGGTATGATACAAAGCCTGATGGGAGAAAACTTCCGCCCCCACCCCCCATGTCCCCGGGAAGAATGTTAAGATGCCTTATGACAAAAGAAAAGATGGTAGGGTTCCCACGGCCCAACGCGCACGCCCCATGCAAACACCAGATGAACACCAGCTCCACTGCAATAATATACCGTCTGGACGGGTTAAACAGGGTAATTTCAATTCGAGTCCAATCCTGGCCGCTCCAACGCATTTACGTGGGCGCCTTTCCAAAGAAGAAACCGAGCAACCTCTCCGTGTCCCCCCGAGGCCGCGAGGTGGAGTGGACGAGACCCTGTATAATCGCACGCCTCGACGTCTGCCCCGGCATCTACAAGGAGGTTTACCACGCGACTAGCATGGGTTGATCAGCAAATGTGGCCCACTCGCGGAAAGAGGAGAAGAAAGAAAAAAAATACACGCAAGAACAGAGACTTACAGATGACCAGACTCCGCAGCCATATGCAAAGCACGTCTGCCTGCATGATTGGGAAGCTCGGCATCCGCTCCACCTTCGAGAAGAAGCCGCACGATCATCTCGTGGCCAGATGCAGCCGCTTTGTGTAGTGCGGTTTCTCCTCTGTCTGAGGAGTTGATGTTGTCGACGGTACTGCCTTCGGGAAGCTTAATGTTGAGACCTCCTAAGGTGGGGCTTTTGACGAACTGATCAGGACTGCCGGTTGGGGTGGAGGCGTGCGTCGAATTCGAGACCTATTCGGGCCGTATTAGATGTGTACAGTGCTTCTTGAGGCATGAGAAAGGAAAAAAGTTGGGTCTCTGTCCACCCTTGCTGGGGAACCCTGAGCGTTGTTGGGGGTGGCAGCGGTTGGATGGGACCTTCTTACCATGTCGTTCAAGCTTGACTTCGAATTGTTCGAATGTGAGGATGAGACTAGAGACGATAATGGGGACAGGAGATAGCTAGCCTCATCTTCTTGAGGCTGCCTCAGGTCTTGTTGCAGGATATCGGGGCTGATCACATCACTCGGTGGTGAGGGGCTGGCCGTGTCGATCCGTGAAGGGGCCCTGAGTTGGCCTCCATTTGATCCCTCGCCCTCGTTATCTCCAGCACCCAACTTCGCAGCGGTAGGTGTGTTCGTCAGCTCATTCGTAGGTGCGCGCACTTGGGCGTCTGCACTCATTGCCCTCTCGCTGAGCTCGTCGCTCGCTCTGGGCAGATGGAACGAGGGAGTGGCCATCTCCTGCTGACTTGGCGAAGCCATCTGGGCATGCGTGGGAAACTCAAGCAGATGCAGGAGCTCGTCTGCAGGAGACTTCATCTTGGAGTTGAGATCAACTGTCGAAGATGGCGAACTCGCGGATGGCGGCACCGGTGCCGCCATCCTTGGGCTTAGAGACACCTCGACTGTGTTTAGCACTGTCTGCCCAGTCGAAGCTGGCACCGTCATGGCCTCCACTCGGACTTGTCCATCATGTTGAACTGGTGCCGGTGGAAGGCGGCGGAACGGCCGTGGCATGTCCTGGAATTGCTCGGAGGCATCCGCGCCTTGTTTTCCTATCCGGCATTAGCTATCGAGCTCCGAGCCAGCGCTCGCCATCGGCTGCCGTGCGTCTCGGCTCAGGGGTGAGTCGAAGAGGAGAGACTCACGGAACTTGCGTTGGGCGTTGCGATTCTGTCGCCACCTGCGCTGCGCATCGTCGGACAGGTTCGCCCACGTCTCGTCGCACGGCGCTGGGCGCTTGTTGTTAGAGTTGGTGACGGAGTTCATGGTGATGATGATGATGAGGCCACACCATCTACGACAGCGGCTCAGAGAAGAGCAAAGTTGTATTGTCGGAGAGTTCGGAGGGTAGAACAAAAGAAAAGAAAGTTACGGCGGTGGAGGGACCGTTGTGGTGGCACAAACGCGACTCTTGACTGAGGAAGTCGCTGCCAGCAAAAGGAGGGAAGAAGTGGAGAGCAGCGAGATGGTAATAGAAGATGATACGACTCTGGAAAAGGACTATGAATAGACCGCACGACTAAGGGCGAGGCAAGTTTCGGCTCTGGTGACTTTTTTAGTTGACCAGGGTCGCGGATTTGGCCGTAGAACGGGCGAGGAAGAACAAGCTGTGCTGTGCTCGCTGAGCTTGCTGCGCTCGCTGCGCTGGCGCTCTTGGTTTATCACTGAATGGCGGACAAAGAGAGCCGATCGCAGACGCCGTGGGGCGCGTCAGCGGGGCGTCCAATTTGTGCCGGGGTCAGCCCAGTGGCTTCCTGCTCCAATTGCGGGCAGCCGTAAGGAAGACAGACAATGGCATCATGCATGTAACGCCTCCCATCGACGCTCGAAGGAGTCGCCTAAGACAACCAGGATGGGAGCCATAGGGTTCCATCGTCCACGCTGCCCACTCCTTCGGACCCAGAATCTCAGAAGCTCATGAGCGCGCCCTCTCGAAGGACTCATTTGGAATTTCTCGAGGGAGAGTGGGTGGTGGGTGCTAAGTTGCTAACTCGTATGCTGCGCAGCGCACCAGTAACTTTGGTGCGAAGTTTTCCGTACCGGTGCTGCATCTACTCCTTTCCTGGCGAGCCTGAGTCGATAAAGAATTCGTACCGTCTCGTATTAGCGCGCTATCGATCGAGCCTAAGTAAGGCGGCGCATCTAGTCGTGGCATTACATAATGTGCTGCTGTACGGCTGACACTGGCAGAAACCGCAGCGTGGACCACTGGGCCTGCCTTCATTGGCATTCTCTGCGCGGCCATCTGAAGGTGTCGGAGCTGCGCGTCGGTCAGATTAACCAGGTCCTCCCGGCTGAGGAAATTTTGCGCATGTGGAAACGGCGAAAATATTGAATCTGATGAAAATTGTCGGATACCTTACATAATTTATTAAACTTCTGGGTGACATTCGTCGGCTTCATCGGCGGCCCTCCGATGCGTCCCAAGGCCCAGATTCCATCTGTGTGACCAGCCAAACTGGAGCAAGATATGCCTGCAGCATCGGAGAAATTATGCAAGCTTCGTCAGACAGCGAAGCTGCTAACTATCATGAACTCCCAAGTCGATTCCCTAGAGTAAGCGAAGATTCGCAACGCTCTAACTGCCCTGCCCAGTCCATACAAGGAAATCGGTTCGAAGCGAGGCATCCGATTACTGGACTGCAGCGGCCCAAACGGTCGAAACGAACGAACGTACGAATCCCTCACTCGCCTGACCTGATATCTACGTCAGAACGCGTCTGCAAAGGTAGAAGCAGATTGCGCTAGCAGCTATCTTGCTCCAAAGACTAAGGCACAAAAGCCTCGAAGGCGGGGAAGTAGTGCGCTCGATATTTCCTCGGCGTCAAGCCGCCAAGGACTGGCCGTTTTCGGGCCTTCTGAGCGCCATCATTAGAGGTTAAGAATTAAGCTTTCTTAGCAGTCCCTTGGTAGCAGTAGTCTTTTGCCTTCCTATCTGCCAGTCGTGGGGAGCGTCGCAAATGGTCTGGCCCTCGTCCACAGGCTCCTTTACCGAAGTTATGGGTGCTAGCGCTGTGCTACCTGACTCTTTATTCTCCATCTCAACTCGTACTCGGGGAGAGAGGGCTTGCGCAAGTATTTTTGGTGAGAAAAAAAAGAAACTGTAATGTCTGCCCTGCGCATCTGTTACTACAGAGGGGAAAGCCAAAACCTACCGTGTGGTGTCGCATTGCCAGCGTCTCGTCCTGGCCCGGGTGAAATTACTACGTAAGCTTGGTAACGGTGAAGATAGATTGCCCTCCAAGGGTCGGAGGAAAGCAACAGAGAGGCTGCCGGTGGACGGGCTGTCTCAGATCCGGCTCTATGGTCGCCCAGTTAGGAAACTCTGCCCAAGCTGAGAAGCTGAAAGGACAAGGCGAGTAGGGTCAGTCCGATTAGGCCCGGTTCTGCGAAGAGGTCATCTCAGGCAGGTCCTACAGTTCTACAGTGAATTGGTATTGCTCCACCACTGTGCTCCCACCAGAGGGCTAGCTGGCATGATTGCTGTCAGCAGGGCAAGCCACATCGTAACGGGACCTTGGCTTGCTTGGCTAGGGGTGCTTGTGTGTAGCCGGTCATCCCCGCCCCGCATTGTTCTTCGCAATCCACACAATCGGTCTCCATCGGACCGTCTGGTTGCCAAGATAATCCAGACAGCCCTTCTCAGCTCCCAAAGGTTGAATAAAGAACTGTCTCTCTCTCCATCGTGAGATCTGAGGCTTGGCTTGGAGGTGAGAGCCGTGGTCAGCACGCTCGGGCGGTCACTCGCCGACGCCTAGCATCATGGCCCAAGCTGAGGATCTAGACACTGTAGCAGGATGCGATGATCTATCCTAAACCCGCTGCCCCTTTCCTGTACGACGCTGTCTCGGTCGGTGCCTTGAAGCATTCTGTATGTACGTGAAGGGGCGTCACAATCCTTTCCTGGACTAGCCGTGGTGCCGTGTTTCTCTCACTCCAATGGCACAGTGAATTGGACGGAGGACGGGGGCAGGGGACTTTTCGCGTCCAGAGGGATGCGGACCAGGAGCTTCGTATACCCCAGCTGCTGCGAAATTCTCCTCGACGATCGAGCCGCAAACCCCCGTTGTCGATTGCCCCGGAACCTGGAGCTTGGGGGATTCACGGGGTTTCTCTTCGAAGCCTATGTTAAGCAAGATGGTACAAGGGCAGATAGATAGATGCCTTGGCGAGCCTGGGCAGAGCGCAACGTGCACCGGCACTGTGGACTCATGGGTGCGTCGCCATGGAAGGGTTCGAAGATTCCAGGGGATTTCCCCATCAGGAGTGTATGAGCTTCTGCATCAGTGGGTGCGATGCTGCGCCAGGGGGGCAGTCTGAATGGCAGTCTGATTGGGTCTCAGCCAGGAGCGAAGGATTGTCCACTTGTGGTGGACTAATCGTTGCTATGTGCATTGCGATCTTGGTCTCCCATGGCTCTGCCGAATCCGAACCCACTACAACTAGCCCTATTAGCTGCGCGCACCGCTGGTTCACGGAGGCGGAGGAAGGACGCTGGAAATGGTCGAACGGCACTAAACTCCAGGGGGGTGAGGGGGGGGATTCAGTGGGGCAGCTAGCCCAGGGCACACAAGCTCCTTGGCGACAGACATCTGTGGAGTCCAGGTAATCCTTTAGGTAATTCCCAATATAGCAACAGTTCCTCAGTACGTACCGCCAAGGTACCTCTGAGTACCTCCCAAGGACCTATGCTCTTGCCAAGGGGACCCCACCAGGGTCTTGGTGGCACCCTTGTCACCATCAAATT
>FTLB01130122.1_pt1 | contig 10123 bp, 8 predicted proteins | sample 1658291 | NCBI WGS metagenome assembly FTLB01 (sample SAMEA3914812, study PRJEB12502) | metagenome | biome: forest; material: soil | place: Canada | collected 2011-07-07 | depth 0.1 m
CTCTCCACGACGAGGACACGATCGAGCCACCTCCGAGATACGAGTCGGTTTCTCCCTTGGACGTGAACGAGCTGTCGTCGGCGACCGAGATCGTGGAGATCGACTCTACCGAAGTCGACTCCGTTGCTGGATTCGAACAGGTCGGCGCGGCAGCCATCGACCCGCAAGCCCTCTTGGTACCCGAGCTTGATTCGACCGCTCTCGTTTCGGACACTATCATTCAACATGCCATGCAGTGGCAGCCAACACCACTTATCACCACTTCGGCGCCGCTGAATCTTCATGACTATGGTGAAACTCGGAGCCCGAGCGGCCGCCCGTCTCTTCAGCTCAACACCTCGGGTCTGCAGGGTGTGCGAAGCGCGGTCCGGCCAGCCCCTCGACCTAGGCCCGAGCCGACCGTCGCACGAAGCACCAAGGGCTTGTCACCCAGCTCGTCGGTCCGATCGACCGCTAGCACGGACAGCAATGTCAGCTCCGCGAGCAACGTCAGTTCGCTCATATCGCCTGCATCGAACTGGAGTGGCGCTTGGTCCATGGCCTCGGGACATAACACAAATCTTACGTCCCCTGTGGATCTCGTTAGTCCTTCTGGCTTGCTCATGGACAATCCGTTCACGGACGATGTTGCATTCGATTCGTGCCCAGATTTCCTCCACAGCTTCTACTCCGAGCTGCCGGCAGATTCAGCTCCGCAGGAGCTCCCCGACGTGTTCTCGTCGGATGCCTTGCTCCTGTCTTTCGATCCGCCAGCAGCGGGGGATCTTTCCTACGCATCGGATCTCGTGTTGGCTGAAGAGGCTTCCAATCTTGCGACAAATGTGGACGAATCTGCCGCTATCGAGCCGGATTCTTGCTGCTCCGAGACTAAGGCTCTCGTGGGTTCCGCTTGGGACGCGCTTCAGGAACACATCGTCTCGTCAATTCTCAAGATCCAACAAATCCGGGGCAACGCGCTCGCAGACCAATTGCGGTCCATGTCGACTAAGACCATTGCTTCAGCGGGTCTTAGCACACTTCGATGTCTGCTCAGCGGGCAGCAACCATCGTCCTCGATCGACACTCTTTGTTTTATCCACCTCATATACGCATTCTCTTTGGTTCTTCATGAGCAAGGCACATCGACCAGGTCGAAGGATCTTTTCTTACAATCATTGTCGTATTCTATCCACCTACCGGCCGACTCACGCGACATGTACACTCAATTGGTGTACGGCATCTGGCAACCGGCAGATATCACGCAAGTAGACATTAGCATGTACTTCACAATGACTTCAAGCTCGCCTCTTAGTCGTTCGTCGAGCCGGAAAGGCAAGCAGCCCGACATCGGGACAAGCTCAGGTGCCGCCAACGATGAGCTGCTCTTCGCAGCACAAAACTTCCTAGACGGTAATGTGCCACCGGGTCTACTTCTCCATAACACAATGACTAACTGCATCACAGAGCTCGAGTCCTCCATTCTCCTCGCGCAGTCACCCCTTTCCTCCGAGGTACAGGAATCCGAACTTTACACTAAGCATATCATGGACTTCGACCCGAGCGCGTCCCTTACACCCAGCAACTCTCCGTTTGCCGTTACTATGAAATTCATCATGGCAATGCTCGATCGAGACTTCCAAGACGCGGAAAATCTCGGGAACAGGCTCCGTGGTGTTCTCCAGCGGTTGAACAATGGCACAATTTGTTCGGTCCGGAGGGCAGAGATTGAAGTGCTTCAAGCCGGCAAGGTGCGTGCTCCATCATAACCCCAAAACGCAGCCTTGGGAACATCTAACTAACATGGGCACCAGGACTGCATGACGACGCAGAGATACTTTGATGATTTTGTTCCCAGCGTGAGACGCCTGTGTGACCCGGTCTACGCTGAGCACGATCAAGGCGTCTCCCGGCGAACTGCTTACCACAGTCTTGGAATTTCTTTGATCGAAAGCTTGCTACCAGAGCTCGACAATACAAGTCTTGGTTCACCACAACTTGTTGCTGAGGACCACGAGGACTTGGATCTCCTCCTGGAAAGCTTGGATACGGGTACCTTCTCTGACCCGAATCTCACTGCCCGGTCGATGTCACAGATCACCGCAGTTCCTTATGCAGGGGAGCCGAGCTCGATGTGCGACTTGGATACTACCATGACTGCTGTACAAGCTTTTTCCACCGGGATACCTGAGACTATCGAGTCTGTCACCGAGTCTCTTACACCCAGTCCCCATGCCAGCCTCCCGCTGCAACCACCCGGAGAGGCGGCAGACAGCTTGCAGGCTCCGTCAGACGACGAAGGGATGCAATCGAGCGCTTCGAAAACGGAAGCCAATTCCTGCTGCGAGCTCTGCGGGTACCGACCGAAAGGACACCCACAGTGGTTCAAGGGCAGCATGGCTAAGCACAAGAAGCTGCAACACAGCACCGCGCCACCCATCATCTACAAATGCCCTTATCCGGGTTGCAACAGTAGGTACAAGAACCGGCCAGACAACTTGCGGCAACATCAATTGGAGAAGAAGCACTTTGTAGATGGAGAAGAGGGCACGACAAGACGCCCGAGCAAGAGGAAGAAGATGTCAACAGCAGAGGACGAGTGATGGGAATGAGAGCTTTTGGTTTTGGGGAGAGTTTCTTTATCCCCCTTTTGTTCCCCTGCCTTTACGTGGGGCAAAAGACCTGGGTGGGAGGGTCGTGTCGGCTCACGTTGGGATGGAGCATACGCAAAAGGGGGGAGCCTGCGTTTTCTTTTGTGTGTCTTTCCTACGTGTACGATGATACCACTGCATTGGGCGGCGTTTTATTTCTTGGATGAGGGAGATACCAACGCTGGCGTTTATAGGGGGGAATGTGATAGCCGCATGGGGCCTTGACGGCGGACGGTGTGGAAGGAGCCGGATATACACAAAGCCAGGTATAAACGACCTCAGAATCGTTGTGTTTACTTCTGGATATCGATGTCTCGCAGTTCAAATAAATAAAATACTCTATCCTTCCTCCCACTTGTCTGCAGTGCCACCTTGAGGAGACTTCCACGTAGTTGCTTTTCGTAGTGACCAATTCCCGTCGCGATACCGAGGACCCTAGCAGTCCTGTCACTCAAATGGGATTCCCACTACTCTCTATACTATATCGATTGTTAGAACAAAGGAGTACAAGTCCTGAGATGTACGGTATTGGTGTCTCTTGGGCCAGCCATCTGGCTATGCGGCCCGGAGACGTATGATAGGGAAGCACGGTGGCGAACAAATCTCATCTCACAGACCCCAATTGGAAGTAGTCGGGAGAGTTCCTTCGCTCCTGGACTCCAGGTCTCCATAGTTTGGAGGATAAACTACCTATTCAGAAAGAGCGAAACTAGATCCAAGCCTTTGGTATTTTTTTTCTTTTTTGCCTCTACAGGAGAGGCAAGGCAAAAAAACCCCGTGGGTTGCCGGGTTGCTTATTCCTCTAACGCTCAAGCGGCGGAAACCATTGCGGGAACGATGGGGTTTCTCTAGCTAAGGGAGCTCGCCCTGACTTGCTGGCACGCTGTCCGGCGTGGTGATTCGCTGGGGAGTTTCGGAGCAGATCACAAAAAGCGGGAACCCGTCTCCATTATTTTGGCGTCCGGGGGTCACTAAGAAATAATTTGTGCTGTTGCTCCCCGAAGCCAAGGCTATTTGTCTTGGAGATAGGGGGTTTTGAGAGTGGGGTTCACGGGTCTGCCGTATAAATATAATATTTTTCAGAGCCTCAAAAGGGCTTTTGAACTCGTGAATATTCCCAGGAAAATCCAACACGGTCTCGCAGAAACCTAGCAAAGGCAGTAGTACCAAGACGTTTGTTATCTATTCATCCTTGGAGTCAATAGTATATCCCTTTTCCACAATCGGAAGGGAGGCTCACGACTGGGAGCGGAGGGAAGGAACAACACCTTCACACGTCCAAACAGAAAAAGAATGGCCAGCTCCGTGCCTCGCATCGCCGTACTCGGCTCTCTTAACATCGATCTTGTGTCGTACGTGCCACACCACCCGGCACCAGGCGAGACGCTCACAGCCAACACGTTCGCCGTGTCGCCCGGCGGCAAAGGCGCCAACCAAGCCGTGGCATGCGCGAAGCTGTCACGCGCACGGTCGTCGCCGCACCAAGACACCTCGGCGCATGTGAGCATGGTCGGCACCGTCGGCGACGACAGCTACGGCACCCTGCTGACGACCAACCTGGCCGCGCACGGCGTGGACGTCGAGGGCGTCGCCCAGCGCGCGGGTCTCAAGACAGGCATCGCCATCATCATCGTCGACGAGCCCAGCGGCCAGAACCGGATCGTGCTCTCGCCCGAGGCGAACCACGCCCTGCAGCCGGTCGACTTCGCGTCCGGCCTGGGCCACAAGATCCCCGGCCCGCAGCCCGATTTGCTCATCATGCAGCTTGAGATCCCGCTCCCCACGGTGGCGGCCGCCGTCAAGGCGGCCAAGACGGCCGGGGTGCCGGTGCTCCTGAACCCCGCCCCCGCGCAAAAGCTGCCGGACGAGATGTACGACGGGCTGGCGCACCTGGTTGTCAACGAGACCGAAGCAGCCATCCTCGCCGAAGTGGAGGAGAGCGAGCTGGACACCGAGGAAGGGATGGAGAAGGTGGCGCGGACATTCCTCGCCAGGGGGGTGCAGAACGTTCTCATCACGCTGGGCGGCAGGGGCGTGTACTTCCTGAGCAAAGCGGCCGGGAAGAAGGGACTGGTGCCGCCAAAGAAGGCCAAGGTGGTGGACACGACAGCAGCGGGAGACACCTTTGTCGGCCAGTACGCCCTGGAGGTAGTCGGAGGCAGCTTTGAGATCGAGGCCGCGGTGAACAAGGCGAACGCGGCGGCGGCCAAGACGGTAGAAAAGATGGGAGCACAGGACTCGATACCGTGGAGGGACGAGTTGGTATAGAAGAAGAAAAAAAATGGGAATTCAATTCAAGAACCTAAAAGTGCCCATCAAGAAGAATCCTCCTCTTCCTCCAGAGAGAGACTTACGTTAGATTTACGACCCGGGACTATCTGCTGTGTCCTTCATTCAGACTAATTTTCTAATATATCCACGATAAATACTCCTTTACTTGCGGTTGGTCCTTCACTCCTCATCCTACGCTTCAAGTAGCCTCCGATGTTTCATCCGACGGTTGTTGATTAGGAGAATCCAATCCGTCCTTTACGGGTTTTCATACTTGGGCTCCCATAGCTCCCAGCCATTGGCCATCTTGATTTGCTCCTTCTTGATAGCAGTCATGTCAAAGTCGTTCAGTACGCGAAGCGTCACGGCAACCATTTCCTGGGGGCCCACAGGGTTTCGTCGCTTCCGGTGCGTCTCCGGCAGCGCCGCGAGCTCTTCGTTCGTCAGAGGCACCCATCGGCTGACGAGCTGGACGCCGCAGATCTTGCAGAAGCCCTTCTGCCAGACCTTGAACCCCATGGCGTAGTAGGTGAGGTTGTCTTCGCCCTCGATGGCGATCTGGTCGGCCTTGGCGTAGATCCAAATCGAAGCATTCTAGAAAAGTTATGAGCCTAAAGCTATCCTACCGGAGGCGAGAGGAGGTATAGGAGGGAAAGAGATCACATACGCGCTGGCAGATGCTGCAGTTGCACTCCGTAATCAGATTGGAGTAGGTGCCGTCCAGAACAGGTACCTTCACGGCAAGCTTCACTCCACCGCAGTGACAGCTTCCGTGGTAGACTTTTCCGCCGTCAACTTCAACACTCGGATCTTTACCGGTGAATTTCGGAGTAGTGTATACGGGATCGAGCTTCAGTCCGTCGTAGCTGGTTATCAATTTTGGAAAGTTAGAGTGTTCACTCGCCCGTCGGAATCATCGGGCCACCTACACCGAATTCTCCAGCTTGCTCACGTCTAGATCCTGGATACACCTCGCCTGTCTGAATCAGCCTTTGTGAATCTGCAAAGTGTCCGCAGAAAAAGCTGTTTCCCATACGTACATTAATGGCCGCGTTCATGCCGGGGGGGAACGTCGAGTTGTAAGCGCAAACGGGCGAGCCGCAGGTAGAGCAGAACTGAAGCTGGAGTTAGCGTCGGGGAGGAGAAGCAGCGGTGGATTCTGGGAGACGAGTGTACACGATGCTTGGTGTTGCCGGCGGCGAAGGTATATTCCACGAGTGCGTCCTCTCCCTTGATGATGGTCATCGAGTCGCCTGGAAAGATCCATTTGTACCCTTTCTTGAAGCAGATGCTGCAGTTGCAGTCCGAGGCCGACTTGATCTCGGGCATCTCGAACTCGAACACATAGTTACCGCAGTGGCAGTTGCCACGGTACTTCTTGGTTGGTTGCTTCTCGGCTTCAGTCATCTTGCGTGTTGTTTCTGTTAATCACGATTGTTGGTAGATCTACATTCCCTTTGTTTGAAGGGGAGACGAAGGATTGAGAGAACTACGAAAGCCTTTCGCATTATATAACTACCGGTGTTTCAGGACAGTCTTCACTAGCTGAAGACATTCTACTCACCCAGATTACTCGGGCGCGGAGGAAGGTTGGATGCCGACTTATTCTCATCACAAACACTGCAATCCTGATCCTGCCGTTGCCGTATAAGCTCAACTGTCTTCAGCCTACGTTAATGGCGTTCCAGCTTGACGTGTAGGTTGAGGACAAGGGTATGTTCAACAAATATGTCAAGACGGCAGAGACGGCAGAGACGGCAGAGACGGCACTAATTGCAACGCGGAGGAGGCCATTGGTTGTCCTGCTCGTGAGCTGAATAATTCGACACAGATGGTCGGTTTGCCAACCGAGGGGAGCGAGGGACCGAACAGGCTCGGCCGAAACCTCGCTCTAACCCCACAACACTCCCTCCAGAAGACACGTTGTATTATCTGAGCGTGCTGAGCAAGCTCTCCCGAGCAAACGCGGGGCTGCCACGCCATCAGGTGATATGGATCATCAGAAGCGGACAAGCTCCAAAATTGTTGGGGTTCCGGGAAGGTTCGTGTTTTCTTTATTGGACACTGCCTTGGCGGGACTCTGTTGAGGCGCTCTGCCCCATGTGTTCTGATTCGACCGACGGGCTCGTTACCCTGCGCTTCATCACAAATCACCCCCTCAGCTGAATGACTCAGAGGTCCGAGTTAGAATCCATTCAGGAGAGAGTAGCTCTGTCTATCGGTCGCCGTCGGTGGTAGCTCGGTGATAGGCTGTTCTCTTGTAGAGGACTCTTGCAGAGGAGAGGACGATGAAGGATGTGATTTACTCAAGTCTTTCAGAGTGCCTCTCGCAACTACTTGCCTGGAGAATGTGGGGCCTCTGTATCCCCGAGAAGTTGCACGCTACGTCATTATTTTTCCGCATCCTCCTACGCAGCGCAACGAGGAAACCGCGGCGATATAAAAGATTTCATCGACCTAGCTTTGTCTCACATCTATAACACGTTTGCTTCCGGGCGAGGGAGAAACCGGTTTAACTAACCGGCGTGGTCTACGGTCGACGCTCCGGGTGTGCTCCACCTCCGGGGCCGGGTTCCCGGACTTCAGACGGAGAGGAGGTTGGAAATGCATCACGTCCAGTCCGAGATGGTAGCCAGAATGACGGAAGCACCGCCGTTGGAGACTCGGAACATCGGGTGTGGTTGGATTTGACTGGGACAGTTGTCCAATCATGGTCGCCTAAAGCATATGGCGTGATCCCTAAGTCGATGGTTGGCAGGTGGCCTGAGCTTCGGCGCGATGAGGATCTGATAAGTCCCTTAGAATGAGTTAATCCTCAAAATCCTCAGGCTCGTTATGTGAAATCGGCGCAGGCAGGGGTCCTGTGTTTCTACCTAGCTTGCTGGAAGCATCTGGCAGCAAGAGCATCTGGCAGCAAGCGGCAAGCACCAGCGAGCAGCCGGCGAAAGCTACCTCAATATCTGATGCGGAGCAAGGGTGAGAGCGAAGACCGACATGCCGTGTTGGTGACCCAAGTCAGTCCGTCCGTGTAGGGGAGAACCCTGAACAAGGGTTGGCCGGGTCAGGAGTAGGTGTAAGCTCGTCAACAAGTCCCGTCAGAACCAAAACCAAGGATCGCTGTTTCCAGAGCTTAGAGATATCCCTGAATGGTCGGGGGAATGGACAAGGAGATTGCATCGTCATTCCGCTCTTCCACTGATGACTGTGCCGTGATTCCAATCGAGTTCCCTTATGCTGCTGGGCCGTAGTCAGCTTTCCCCACAGATGTCGCGCATACGACGCGCTAGCTTTGGCGCATTGTTACACCACCACACCCTTTCCCATGCGAGCATCTCTGCAGATGGCCGTTTCTGTTCGGTCCCTGTGCTATCATACCGGTCGAGTAACGAAGTGAAGTCGGAACTGGGGAGAAGGCCAAGGTACTAAGGTACCACAGCGCTACGGGCAGGCAGGATTCGATTTCCATTTCGGAGCGAGACCACTTGCTTGGGGAGTAGCTCTCGAGCTAGATGGGGCTGGTGACGTCTACACTTGATATAGAATGGACTCCTGTGACACACTGGAGAAGTCTGGAGGAACAGTGAGGGGTTATTATGTCCCCTGTGCCTTGTCCCTTGGAGCCATGGCACGTATGTGTATTGCACGTTTTACACGCGCTTGGCTTGCCTGCTCAAAGGCCTATGTAGGCAAAGATAGGATGTCAAGAGGGGGATATCAAACATTGGAATTAGAGCTTCGCCATCTGGATGGAACCCAGGAACCCGGGAGGACGATGTACCTTGTTCGATGACAGATCACTTTGGTGATGACAGATCAATTCGCTGGGCTTTCCTGATGCGGCTAAAATGTGGTTTCGGTCATACAAACTCTGGACATGCCCTGAGAACGCGCATGTGCCAGAAAGGGCGATGGCTGCTTCGCTCATTCGGCCGAGCTCCTCAATTTGCTGACGCACGATCAGCTGTGAGGACCGGGCGCAGGTCGCGAATAGTTTCCTGGCTTCCTGGTTTCCTGGAATCGACCCGTAGTGCGCTGCTGTTCCTCGAATCTTCTAGTGCCGAGCATGTCAGCGTCGGCTGGTCGCCACTCTGATGAGAATTTGTCGACAGGACTTCGATGGGGAACCGAACCAAGCGTGGAAGCCACCCCCCCCTTTCTTCGTAACATTGGGACCTGAGGAACTACAGGCCGCGCCAGAGACAGATTACGTTAGAAGAAAATTATGACGTGGGGTCCGGCGAGACAACAGCCACCTAGTGAGGGGTCCAGAGAGGGGTAATGTACGGAAGCTTAACTCCTTCCCTTGTCCAAATGCATCCAGAGGTACACCATTCTACCAAGTAGGGAGGTAGCTAAATTTTGCCCCGAAAGCCTGCAACAATCCACTGCAGCGTGTGAGTCGTTTGGATAGTACTGTAGAAGAGAGGTAATTTACAAGCAGCTTTGGCCAAGGTACCTTATTATTATTATTGTTTTTATTATTATTATTATTTTATCTCTCCTCTTATTTTCCTGTGTACCTAATAATAACACCCCACAACGAGATGGATTGAAAGGAACGAAAATCGCTCCAGATCTCTCCTTCCTCTAGGCTCTAATATAAGATACGATTTTTTTTTTAAAAAAAAAACCACACACACTGGGTCTACTTTGCATTTTTAATTATCTGGCAAGAAAAAAAAATATGAAAACACAAGCCCGTTGCACCAAAAAAGGACGACATTCTTCACACAGGGCATCGATGGATGCATCATCCATTTCATCGACATCGCATCATGACACCCTCATCGAAATACATACCGTGGCACATGGTCCCATAATCCTGGAGTCAATATCCCAGTCTGGTCGCGCAGGCGAGCAGGAATCCTCACCGATAATTTCTCTAGTGTCTTTTCTCACGTGGGGGACACCGCTCGTTTTGCAAAGGACCTGTATACATTGTACCAATCGATCATGCCTAGCACAGGTATCTCCGGTAGAATCAACCCTGGCTGGGTACTATACAGTTTCCACTATCCATCATCCTGCAGACGAAGGTGGACGACTCTGGCGCGTCAGGTACACAGCTACATGCAAGGGAAACGCGCTAATCAGTCACCAGTTATCCAGGGCGTGGGGCCTGGAGCTTACACGATGCGATCTCTGCTCGTGATTTGTCCCGGGGTCATCGACGCTCCCACTCTCCACCAAGGATGAGGCCCTACTCGGGGCATACGATGACAAAA
>FTLB01821327.1_pt1 | contig 10122 bp, 7 predicted proteins | sample 1658291 | NCBI WGS metagenome assembly FTLB01 (sample SAMEA3914812, study PRJEB12502) | metagenome | biome: forest; material: soil | place: Canada | collected 2011-07-07 | depth 0.1 m
CCACTGGGCGGCGGCGTCGTAGAGGAACTCGCCCGCGCCCTGGGTGATGAGATACCACGGGTTTCCGTTGTAGTACACGTCCTCGGGGTAGCGGCCGACCGCTACGCCGCTGGTCGCGGGGATGCCGGCGTTGATCGGGTAGAGGTCCGGGTTGCGGAAGACATCGACGAACACCTTGAAGCTGGCGAGCGACTGGCTGTGGCACGGCTGGAGCGTGGGGCTGTTGCAGGGAGCCTTGACGTCGAAGACGGAGATGGCGCCGAGCATGGTGTTGGCGTCGATGCCCGAGCGTCCGTTGTTGACGTTGATGTTGGCGACGAAGTGCTCTCCGTTCCAGTAGCTCTGCAGGAAGCAGAGAACCTCCGGAGCCTGGTCGCAGCCCGTGCAGGGCACGCCAAGCGTCTTGGACAGGGTGGAAGCCGAGACGAGGGCGCGGTATTGGTTCTGGGTCGTGAAGAAACTCGATCCCGAAACCTCTTCCCAGAGATCGAAGCCTGTCATGTTCCTAAGATACCACCCAAGTCAGAGGGACATGCCATCTTTGAGGCTCTCCAGACATGACAAGCACACACACTCTGACTCTCTCCCCCATACATATATATGTATATATATATTTACACATACATATATACATATCTATACATATATGTACAGGAGCGAGGAAGAAAAAGAAAGCAAGTCGACTCACCAGTACTGCCCGACATACGAAATGTCATTGGCAATGATGGGCCACAGAACTGTCCTCGCCCGGTCGATATCTCCGTTCTGCACGAGGTAGTTGCTGTATTCGATCAACGCGATGGCGCGCAGTGCCGGGCCGTCGCGCTGCGGGCGACCCCAGGCCCCGTTGAAGCGCGTGCCGTCGACTTCGTACTTGGGCTCTCCGAGGCCGGCGCCCGAGGGCAAGAAGGACCCGGACGGGTTGGTGATGGTCTGCAAGACAGCCTGGGCCTTGACGTAGTCTTCGATGTGCGGCTGGAGGTCCTTGTTGCCGAAGATGAACTCGTCCACCAGCATCCGCAGCGTGAGGGCCGAGTCCCGAGTCCAGGTGTAGTAGTCTAGTCATCTGATAAGAGGCTATTCTCCATATATTTCAACTCGGACTAGCCAATGGAGGGAGGCGAGGAGGGAAAGGGGTGACAGGATCCCGGATCTACTCACAGTTCGGGTTGGCCTGGGACGGGCTGGCAATGAAGAGGCCGGCGGCAGCTCCGGGGGCCAGCGAGCCGTTGGCTCCCATGTTGTTCAGCACGCCCTGGAGCGCAATGGGCCGCTCCGTGGCGACGAAAGAGTCGACGCTGACATTGCGCGGCCAGTCGAGGGCCTCTACCGTGGTGGCGAGCAAGCCGGCTAGGCCGAGCCGTCGCGTGTTTCCTACCCTCATGATCGTGGTGTACGGATGGGAGAGTTGCTCGTACGATCAGATAAAGTCCCGGTGAGAGGGTGAGAGAACAGACCAGACCACCACAGGTTCGCCGGCAGGACAGCCAGCCTTTAAACTTCTTCCACGAGGAGATCCAAAACTGGCTCGCTCCATCTATACCTTAGCCGTAGAAAAAACATTCGGCCCTACAGGACAGACTATTGGGGTATTGGGGACATGATGAGGATCTTTCCTTCCTAACCGACCCTTAGTTCCTCCATAACAGGTCCGGTTCGATGCTACGATGAGATCACATCCCTCCGGGAATCTGGGAACCCCCCTGGGTTCCTTCTCCAGTCTCCAGAGCCACGCCTCTATAGGCAGACGCGGCAGACAGATCGAGGAGGGGAAGAAAGGGGGGGAGCAATGGCACCCAACCCAGCAGATTTGGGGACCCCGACATGCCTGCTTTTATCCCAACCCGGCTACCGATGGCGTGGCATATGCCAACCAGCTGTAAGAGCATCGATCTCATTGGCCATTCGCGCTCTCCATCGCTGAGCTGAGAGGGCGAAGCTAAGCAGATTGAAATCATAGGGCCGCCACTGGCACCACCGACGCCGAGGAATGTGACCTCGTGGGAAGTTTTCTCCCCAGGGGAAAATGGCAATCTACTCGCCAATTACGGGTCCGTTGACAGGCAGCGACCGTTTAGACCGAGCTCCGACCTGGACGGTCCGAATCTGTAGTGGAGAGAATGGAGAGAATGCGGGGGTTAGACTGGGGACGAGCAGGGCCGTCCAGCACGTTAAAGCCGTTGAGGAAGTCGATGATGACGGATGGGGTAGGATCTTGGAGTGAGGTGGGGAGATGCCCACCTTGACAGTTGACAGTGGAACAGGGAGGGACATTAAGCCTTGTAGGCCCTGGCAATTTCTCCGGCATTTGGTTCTTGTGTTTTGTGTTTATTTTCCGGGTCTTGGCTTGATGTTTCTGCACGAGAACGAAGGCGACTCCAATCCAAATTACTGTATTATACCTTTGCGTCGTCTCCGCTTTCCCGCAAAGAATGCCCTCACTTGCTCATCCTCAGACTGGACAAAAACAATGGTCAACTCGACTATCCAATGCTGAGGAAGGGAAGGAGGAGAGGAGCCCGATCATCACCATCCATGATCCAACCCAGCCCGGTCTCGGCGTACCAGGTACTCGGTGGCGGTGAGAGCATGGGAATTTATCTAGTCTCCAGTGCCGTCTCCCGGGTCAGGGAAGCAAAAAGTTGGCAAGAGACATGTGACGGCGTCAGCTCGTTGAATGCTTTTCTCCGGAAAAGAAGGATGCATTCGATTCTTCATGCTTCTAAAGTAAGAGAGCAACCTAGTCGCCGTTCGCACTAGCGCCACCGAAAGAACGGCCGAGCCGCAACCAATTTTATATCACGGCCCCGGCTGCTCATCGGCTCGTATCATCCTGATAACGCACAGCACGGCAGGTCCTCCGAGCATCTTCATTGGGCATCTACGGCAAGTACACGGCCATTGACGTATGTGTGTGTGTGGTATGATATCCAAAGTTATCTGGTGAGCTGTAGTTGCGAGGAAAGAGTGGTCTTGTTCAGATCTTTCTGCACGGGTATGCTTAATATACAAATTCGAATCGGCGACAACGGCGTGGGCCGGTCTCCAGCCGTTGCTCGACATGTTCGCCCGCCCCCCTTCGGCGCTGGTGGGCAAAAAAAAAACCACCAAAAAAACGACGAACCTATGCAACACCGTCCCATGCACCCCCACTGGTCTATCAGTTGTGTATGTTCGTCGAACAAATGCGTATCGTACATTATTGGTGTGCTTCATCTACTCAGAGCCCGAGCTCGACGACGTCTTCTTTGGATCCTTGTCCCCCTTCTCCTTGTCCTTCTTGTCCTCGGCCTTGGGCGAATCCTCGGGTTTCTTCTCTGAGACCCCAGGTTCTTGACCAGGCTGCTGCTGGTGAGCTGGATGATTAGTAAGATTGTGCCACATGGACTTCAGAAATCCTTCGTTCTTGTGTAGATCTGCCGCTGATTCAGGCCTAAGAGGGAAAAAGGTTAGATAGAAAGCTCGATTCGAGCACCACCGCAGGATGCCACGGCGAGACGAGCAACTCACTTGGGCTTGTTTGCGCTGACGACTCGCTTGGCAGTCGTATCGCCCATCTCGTCTGCGAGCATCTCCAGGATGGTCCGCTGGTTGGTGTTGAGATACTTGGGAATGGCGACTCGGAACTCGACCCTGAGGTCGCCGTTCCCCCGTCGGCCGCTCAACTTCTTCATACCCATGCCCGACAGCGTTATCTTGTCGCCTGTGTTGGTGCCGGTGGCGATCCGTACGTTAACATCCCCGTCCAAGGTCGGGATCCGTACCTCTCCACCGAGCAGGGCGGTTGTCAAAGGGATAGAAGCGGTGTGCAGGATATCGGATCCTTGACGGCTGAACTTGGGGTCCGAGGCAACCTTGACGAACACGAACAGGTCTCCACGGGTGGCCCGGATGTTCGGGTCGGCGGCTCGGCCAGTCGGGGGCGCGTCTCCCTCCCCAGGCACCCGTAGCCTCATGCCGTCTTCCACACCACCGGGAATGTCCACCGTGATCGACTTGCGCTCCCTCACGACACCGTCTCCGTGGCAGCTCTTGCACTCGGAGCCTTTGGGGATGGTGGTACCAGAGCCGGCGCACGTCCCGCAGGTCGATGCCATCTGGAAGCCGCCCTGCATGAAATGGACCCGCGTGCCTGTGCCGCCGCAGGACTTGCAGCTCGATCTCTTGGTGCCTTCCTTGAGACCGCTGCCGGTACATGTCTTACACGTAACCAGGGGCATGACATTGATGGTCTTGCTCGTGCCTTTCGCGGCTTCCATGAAGGAGATGCTGGCTTGGACCTCGATATTGTCGCCCACGAGGATCTGCTCTCCGAAGGGATTCTGCCGGCCACCAGCCCGACCGCCGAAGGGATTCTGCTGACCGGTGAAGGCCGAAAACAAGTCCTCGAAGTTGATATTGGCGCCGAAGCCCCCTTGCGCTCCGAAGCCTCCCGCCTGGCCACCGCCGAAGCCGCCGAAGGGATGACCGCCGCCGAACGGGTCAGCACCCGGTTGTCCGTTGGCATCGAATCCGGCCGCTCCGAACTGATCGTAGTGTTCCTTCTTCTTCGCATCCGATAGGATCTCGTAAGCGGATTGGATATCGGCAAACTTGTCTTTGGAAGCTGGGTCCTTGTTCGTGTCGGGATGGTATTTCTTCGCGAGGCCGTAGTAGGCCTTCTTGATGTCGGATGCCGAGGCACCTTTGTCTACTCCTAGGGCCTTGTAGGGATCCTTTTGCGCCAGGGAGACTGGCGAGGCATGGAAGAGCTAGTCTCGCGTCAGTATCGGATAGGAGGGGAGCTTCTGGAGCATCCTCAGCAGCGCAGAGCACGACTTACCCTCTTGTGCGTCGATTCAGGGGTCGCAGAGCTGCGTCTGGAACGAGCGTACGGCCTCGCCGCGGTAGAGAAGCGGCAAGCCAGAGTGTTCTTGTTTGCGCCATGTTTTAATCGATCCGAGCGGTAGATCTGCTGCTTCCGCGAAAGCTGCCGGATCGGGAGGGTCGCTTTGGGCAAGATGGTGGAATTCATCTTGGGCGAAGCTGGAGAAAAGAATTATCTAAAATCACTGCTTAACATTGGAAACGAGAAAGTGACTCTGAGGACCGTCAAGGCGAGCAAGAGACGCCAGACAGACGTAGAAAGATCCCGAATATTCGAAGCTTTCCACATCTCCAGAGCTCAAAACTTTTTTTCCTTTGGCCGATGCAGGCCGTCGACTCGTTGGTGCCTCATTTTCGAGGCATTAGAACTCAGTGGCCAACCAGGTACGAGAACATCCAACCCACTATACCCCACTTAACGCCCACGAGAGCAGTTGCCGTCGCGACTTGACGCGATCAATTGGGAAGGCGCCCCCCTCTGCCCCGTTTGAAAGTGTCTAGAGTTCGGGTGTCTCAAAGTCTGGCTCAGGAGAGCAAGACTGTGTCAACCACGATAGCAGGAAGTGCGAAGCTGAATAGAAACAGTAAGTTTTTTAGAGGAATCTCTGATATGTACATAAGACCTAAAGTGATTCCAATTGAATAGAGAAAAGGGCAAGCACGCCGTCAACTCCTGAAGACCCCTTGGAGAAAATTTCATAACCGCACTGCGAAACTCCGAGTCAGGCCAGGACGTTCGCCAGCCCGACTCTATGTCCAGAAGCCGCGTAGACGATACGGTCGATCTTCCCACGACTAAAAGCAGAAGAATTCCATATCTATAAATTTATTGATCGTTCCCCGGGTATAATTTCTGTCTTTTGCGCCTTGTGTGCCTTGCCAACTCGTGAAATGCTGGGCGTCCTAGCTTTGTGTAAAAAGTCGACGATGATGTCGTTTTCCTGCACGCCTTGGCCGTTGAAGTGCTTGCGCACTGCCGTGGCGAGCTGATCCTTGGATTGTCTCTGAAAATCTTTCTTTCTTGCTATCGTCGGAGAGTGCAGCCCGACGCTGCCACGCTGGGTGAGCACCCACTGGTGGTATTCCCTGGTGAATGAGGTCGGGGTGGAGAGGCGATACACTCGTCGGTAGGCGTGAAGGACTTCGCGTTCGAAAGCGGGCCATTGGATCTGCAGTAACGAAGGTGACTTAGTTTGACGATGTACGGAAGGAGAACAGGCGGCGTAGGGTTATAAAAGAGGACCGCCAAAGAAGACTTACCCCTGGGTTGATGTGCTCCAGCACAGGGCCTTCTGCGACGGCAGAAGAGAGAGTCACGACGGGGGCATTGGTGACTTCGCGCAGGTTGGAGCCTGCGGAACTTGCGACTCGACGCATCTTGCCATTGGAGACGGAGTTGGAGGCGGCATGACCATTCTTCTCTTTGGAATTGGGGATCTCCGACTTGGAGTCATCGTGCCCGTTGCGGGACGACTTGGGCGCCATTTGCGAGGTGGAAGACGAGGGGGGAGATGGGCGGTGGACGATCGTCGCTCGACAGCGAACCCGGTATGGCTCTTAGGAAGGATAAGCAGAGCAAATGGGAAACGAGACTTCTGGTCACATCGTATGGCTTGACCTCGTGAGCTGTGTGTTCGCCAGAAAAATTGTTTCGTGGCCGAGAGAGGGGTTCGGGCGAGAAAATGCAACGAGAAGGAAAGGAACCATTTGTTGGTGCCTCCAAGCAGTGGCCGGACCCCAGCCGATCGCTGAATGACGACACACTGGGACCACAGCGCTTTGTGCCAGTTGTGGAAGCTGTTCGGTGCCACAGATCCCGGCTTCCGTTTTCTAGGGACCCGCAATAAATATTAATAATAATCAAGCCACTCCTCGCCTCTCCTCTCCTCTCTAAGCGCCCGCCTCTCATAACCCGAACCCTCATCATATACCATCATTTTGACTTTATGCTCCCGCCTTCGAAGACATTTCTCGCGCTTCCTTCATGTCGACCGTTGATCGTATAATAAGAAACAAAGAAGCGGAGAAAGACAGCTTACCCCTGTCCCAGGCCCGTGGTTGAGAAGAGCAGACACTGAATGTGGGGGGAGAAGGCGAAGAGGAAGAAAAAAGGAGAGAAGAGAGAGAGAAACAAAAAGCAAAGAGTCATGTTTAAAAATAACCACTTTTGATTGCTAGAATGACGGTTTTCCAATACACTGGAATCGAACGTGCCGGAAAAGCAATCATAGCACCTCTAGTATGGCTCCTCATATTCGCGCCGACAGTGTGTCGCAAGTCGGACTGTACAAAAGTACCCTGGATCTTTCTCGAGGAATAGACGGCCTAGTTCTTTCGTCTTGCTCTGCAATTGAGATGGAAATTTGACACATCGAACTCTTGGTTTCCCGGCGGACCGATCGCGAGGGCCTTATGCGAGACGAGATTTTTTTCAGATGGGCTGCGATCGATCTATCTCCCGCAAAATGCCTCACACTTCCGCTGCCCGTGGGAAGTTTCGCCGTAACCCGTGACGCAGCTACGGGGACCGAAGAGGAACAGCCTTCTAGAGTAATAATTTACACCCAAGCCACGGGGTGTCTCTCGAGCAAGAGGGACAGGAAGGAGAGTGAGGTCGGCCGAGCTCATCCACCCAGTTCCGTTTCCGATCTCATTTGCAGGGAGCTGATCCTCAGGGTAGCATCTTTAATACTTTCTGCACGGGACGTGGACGCCCAACCTCTTTTACGGAGTAGTTGTATTATTGCTACCTTGGTTTTCCAATCGCTTCGAACGGCCAACCTGGGACTAGTTAGCCTCTTGCATGGCACGTCCACGTCCATTGTATTACCAAGTAGCCCTATAAGAGAATCGGCAGAGAGCGAGGGGGTGCACTCATAGCAAAGTCTCCCCCCAATCCCAGAAGTCCAGGACAGCTCGTCGCTTAGCGTCAGCGTACTGTACCTTCTTACGGAGTATCTTCTTTACATTACCTCTGTTCCGTACCTAGTTAGTTAAAATACGGTGCTCCGTAGTCATCCAGAGCCGAGCGGCGTGGAAATTCTCAAGCGACTGATGCGGACCGAATTGGCCTGTTGATCAGTGCCTTCGCGCCTCCATGTCTAATCCTGTATGATTGTGTTGGTACGGAATCCACGGCGATGAGCATGAAACTTGAGGCCTATAAATGAAAGGCAATAACCTGTAGTGGCCTGTCAATGGTACTGTACCTCGAGCTAAGAGAAAAGCCAAGTTCACTGGCTTGTAGCTGTCCATGCCGCTGTGATGGGGGGTTTTCCAGCCCAGGGTTCGTTCGGCCAGGGCCGGAGCAGAACAACGGACGGACAGAAACACAGCTCGCAGGACATGATCCCATCACCCACTTTTCCTGCCCTTGTCTCCCCCGTCGCCTCTGCGTCTGGCACCCTTGGCACCCCAAAAGACCTACCTTTTCGCTCACCTGCATCTTGGGGGCTGCGAACCAAGACGCCAGTGGCGCCCACCCTCCTCGCTTTCCTGCCGCACCATCTAGACATTTGAACAAATCAAGGGTCTGCATACCCAGTCATGTGCAAGACAGCAAGGATCGCCAGCGAGAAAAAATTGGGTGCAGGGCGGCCAGTTGGCAAAGAGGTCTGTGGATCACCGCCGCCTTGCCATCGCAGGTGAGACCGGATGGCCGGGCGTCGTGTGCTGGCCTGTCCACCCTCCAGAGGCCTGTCCAAAAAGTCTCTCGCCGATTTCGATTTCGACCGCAGCAGGGAACGCGCTGTCGCTCGTCGTGTCTTACGCCAGGGCATCTCGTAACCAACATGTCATCGCTCTGTGTCACTGCTCGAGCGTACAAGATAAGATGGACGATCTCCTCCGTCCATGACCGTGGTTTGGGCCATCTTGCTCCTCTTTCCGTCTTGGCTTGCTAGCCAGGCGAGCCAGGATGCCATACAGACCTGCCATCTACCTGCGTTCTACGCCCTGGGGAACCCCCCCGCCCCCCGAGCAGGTGAAGTTCCCTCACGTCTTGCTCTATCGCTGGCGCGGTACAGAGAAAACAGGAGACGCCACCAACCGATAATACCCTGTTACTGGTTGCCCATCCGGGCGACCAGCCGGCTTGAGGCTAACCATGCTTTCCCAAAATAATCAGGTAACTAGGAGTGTTAGGGTAAAGCGAAGGGCGCCGGGCATTGCTTTCTTCTGCCAATTATGTAAATTTGACGCCGAGGCAGGTCGTTAAGCCCCAAGATCTGGGTTAGCGTAGACCTATATTCCAATATGGTGGTGTGCTCTGGTTTCGTCTTCTCCCACTTGTAACTGGCGAGACTACCTACCTAGTATGTTTGGCGTGGTCGCCCGGAGAAGACATATCCGTATCGTGGCCGAGAGGGCAAAGGATGGGGACGGACTAATAAGTGCCTCATTTCAGTCTGGATCACTTATCAAGCAGGCAGAGATGGGCCGTGGAATGACGGGAGGCTGATGATCCATTTTCTCTTGGTCGCGTGCCGCGTGGTTGGGACAAAACCCCTCAGATGGGAATTGAGTTCAAGCAGGCCATCCCGCGCCCCTGAGCCAAGAATCGAACCTCTTCGTCTATGGATCGTACCCCCATGTTACACAAAGGCAGCGAGCGTGGGTGAATTTTTTTTTCTCTTTCTCTCTTCTTTCCTTCTTTCCCTCCCACCTGCGTTCGATCTAGGAGAACGCTCGGAAGATGTTACCCATGCATGCTCAAAGATAATTGACCCGGTCAATCTTGATTTGGCTTCCTCTCCTCTTCTGGACTCTAGGCTCGCCGAAGCCGGGGGTCGTGTTACGCACATTATCACATATATATCCCTGCCTGCGTCTCTCGCGGCGTGAGAGGCAGACCCTTGTAGACTCTACACTGCGACACATATACACACAGACGCACATCTCGAGCCAATGTCGAATGCGTCTAGGCTCAACTGATTTATGGGCAGTGCTGGAATCGCATCGGATCCCCTGGCACGACCAGGTCGGTGCGAAACAGATCAGCCCGGCGTGGACTGAGAAGCGAAATCCGAAATGCCTTGCCCTGTTTAAGAGCACCCAAGGATGGTGGTTGTATGCCACAGCCCTGCGGACCCTTCTTCTCACACCCCCCCGTGCCCCCCTACCGAGTCTTTGAAAGTATGTAGATCATCCGCTCCGAGGGGAGGGGGGACCTGGCGAACGAACCCGCTGCGAGTCGAACGAAGGTTACTCTGGTAGGAAGACGCATCACCCATGACTGAACATGAACCGATGTTTGCC
>FTLB01012392.1_pt1 | contig 10121 bp, 9 predicted proteins | sample 1658291 | NCBI WGS metagenome assembly FTLB01 (sample SAMEA3914812, study PRJEB12502) | metagenome | biome: forest; material: soil | place: Canada | collected 2011-07-07 | depth 0.1 m
GTGCTTAGTAGGAATCGCGGGTGAAGTCTACGGACTCTCGTCTGGATCGTCGCAGCGGACATATATGCCTCTCGCCTCCTGCTTCTTCTCTTTCTTTTTTTTGTCTGTTTCGCACGGTAATGGCAAACAAGATGATCCTACTGACAGGCTCAAGATCGATAACAAGCAGATGAAGGATTGGTACCCGAAAGCGGCGGTGGTAACGCACTGCGAGCTAGTACTGACCGACAGGTTGCACCGATGATGGACATTGATTAACCTTGGACGCATACGCAGACTAACTGTAAGAATATGAATTAACTCCGTAACAAATAGCTTACAAATTTTTTTTTTGCTTTTCCTCCTGCGTCTCATTCCTCTTGTCATCAGTTCTTGATGCTGTTCAATGACTGGCTCCTAATGTTTGTAGATAAATAATATCACTTTTGCTATGCACTGTAGAATGAAGCTGAATACCTAGTAATAATAACGAAAAATTATTATTATAGGACACCAGCTCTGTTCGTTGGCTTCTTGGGAGGCCAGCCGAGTCTGATTGGCCTTAATTTTTTTTTTTTTTTTTTTACTTCTTGTCACTGCCTCGGCTGCGCGTGATCAGGTAGCGCTGTAGGCAGCCCTACCGCAGCGCCCGATGGTAAACTAGCGGTAACTTTACCAGGAATCGCCTAGGCATCATTACCCCGTCAAGCCCGTAGACAGAGCCTTACAGCACTTGAGTAGTAGTTGACATCACGTCGCATATCCCGCTTGGGGGAGCTTGGGCCACCTTAATCCCGGGTGAGCTATGGACCCTCGATCGCCGTCTTTGCCTCCCCCTCTTCTTGTTGTCTTGTCGTCGACCTTTCCTTCCTTCCCAAACCCCCCTCGCCCCCGTCGTGTGTAGGGATTTGGAGTTCGCTTGCCTCAGACGACCCGAATTGCATTCGTGTCTCTGGTCGCCGTGATCAGATTTCGGTCCTTCGCGGCGCCTTCGTCTTCTTGCTCTCCCCCCTCGGCTCGGCTCCGCACTTCCTACTCCTCCGCTTTCTCCAACAATTTCACCGACGTGCTGCCTCGTCGAACCCGTCCTTCAGACGCGCGCCACTCCGCTTCTCATTTCCCCTAAGGATCCATGCGCATAATCTCCCTATACATGACGCCGACATGTTGAATCCCATCTCCTTCCGGCCTGGGCCAGTCACTTTCTGGACCACGGTCGTCTATCTCGCCTTGCTCATTCCTATCATCATCATCAACGAGACGGTCCCTCCAGCGCCGGTCGAGGCTCATGGCGTCAATCTGACCGAAGCATGGCTCGATCTTGCGACGCTGACAAAGGGCTACCACCCGTTCAACAGCCATTACAACGAAGAGGTGCGAAACTGGTTGCTGCTGAGGACACAGCAGATCCTCGACTCCAACGGTGTGTCTTGGACGACGGACACACTGGGATCCGGCCATGAGTATGCCTCTCCTACCCCTGTTTTCTCCATTTCCAATGAAATCTAGGGTTAATCTAGCGACTGCTTCTTAGGTCGGGATATGAAATTCCAAAGTCTGGCGATGCCATAGTCTTCGACGACTTGAGCGCCAATGCTACGTTCCTGTTCGCCGGTTCCCTTGGCACCAATGCGCAGCAGCAGAGCAAGGGCGGACAGGCTTCCTATTACGAGGGCACCAACGTCTATGTGTACATTCGGGGCTCCGAAGACGACAAGACCGGAGGCAAGGGTCTGACTCTGGTCAACGCCCACTACGATTCCGTGTCGACGGGCTTCGGTGCCACCGACGACGGAGTGGGTGTGATGTCCGTGCTGCAAGTGATCAGATACTTCACCACTCCTGGCAACCAACCTAAGCACGGCATTGTGGCTCTGCTCAACAACGGCGAGGAAGACTTCCTGTACGGAGCCCGCCTGTTTGGAAAGAGCCCCTTGTTGCCTTACATCCACACTTTCGTGAACCTCGAGGGTGCCGGTGCGGGAGGCCGTGCCCTTCTCTTCCGCTCCACCGACCAAGAGGTCACTGCCGCCTACGCTAGGACGGAGAATCCCTTCGGCACCGTCATCGGCTCTGATGCGTTTGGTCTCGGATTCATTAGGAGCGAGACCGACTTCGTCGTCCTGGACGGAGTATTTGGCCAGCGCGGACTCGACATCGCCTTCTTCAAGCCTCGTTCGCGATACCACACCGGTCAGGATGATGTGACGCACACATCGCGCGCCGCAATCTGGCACATGCTCTCGGCGGCCATCACGTCGACTGAGTATCTCTCTGGAGACACGGGAGACACTTTTGTTGGGAAGCGACCCGACGAGTCCCGCGAGAAGGTCGACAACGGTACGCCCAGCGATGGAGTATGGTTTGATCTCTTCGGAAAGGGCTTCGTCTTGTTTAATCTGCGAGGCATGTTCGCGTGGTCACTCACCATCCTGATTGCCACGCCATTGATCCTGCTCCTGGTGACCTACCTCCTGCATAGGTTTGATAAGTATTACTTCTTCACGTCGAACGTCAGGACCTATGAGCAACCTGACTACGAGCCCGTCGCGGTTGGAGGCTGGAAGGGCTTCTTCCGCTTCCCGTTCGCCTTCACTGTGGCTCTCGCGCTCTCTCTGGGAGCCGCCTTCTTGCTGAAGAAAGTGAATCCGCTGGTTATTAACAGCAGCAGATACACAGTGTAAGTAAACGGATTCCCCTCCCCCGTCTCGTCACAATTCGTATCTCTTCCTTCTATCTGGAGCTGCAGATCGGGCACTGACGAACACGTTAGATTGGCTATGTTTTTCTCCCTTTTCTACTTTTCTCTCTGGGCCATCATGCGCGGGGCCAACTTTGTCCGACCGAGCGCCTTGCACCGGGGATACGTGAACATATGGCTGTTCATCCTCGGCTGGGCCATCCTGGTCGCCGTCACCGTCTTGGAGGACAGGTTCAGGATCAGCGCCGGATACATCTTTGTTTTCCTTCAATCGGCCGTCTTCCTGTCCACCATGATCTCCCTGCTTGAGCTGTTTTCCTTGCCGAAGATGAACGTCTGGGGTCAGCAAGTCCGGGAAGATCACGAGGCTAGGGATCATCTCCACGCAGTCCCCCACTCGGAGGACCTCATATCTCCTACCCCTGGCGAATCCGTGTCCCCTGCCGCTCAGGAGGAGCAACAAGAACCCGAGGACGACCTACCGGACGAGACCACACCGCTCGTGGGCGGTAACGCCACCCACGATAACACCAGGGTTACCTTCGCGACCACATACCGCCGTTCCCTGTCGGCTGTGGTGGGCGTTGCCCGCAAAGCAAGTGCTGAGAAGGGAGAGGGTCCATTCGAGTTCGAACAGCCTTGGTCGGCTCAGCTGCCATCATGGACTTGGTGGTTTCAGTTCTTGCTCCTGGGACCATTCATCATCATCTTGTCGGCTCAGATTGGTCTGATGCTCGTGGATGCGGTAAACCAGACAGGCGGCGACGGATCCAGCCCTCTGACGGGCTACGTTATCATCGTTGTGTCCGTCACCCTGCTGCTTCTTCCCCTCAGTCCGTTCATCCACCGGATAACCCATCACGTACCCGTCTTCCTCCTAGTTGTCTTCGTCGCCACCTTGATCTACAACCTAGCTGCGTTCCCGTACTCCAGTAACAGCCGCCTTGTGGTTTACTTCCAGCAAGCCATCGACCTCGACACGGGCGCGACCGTCAGCCGCTTCCATGGGCTAGAAGGATATATGCCCTCCATCGTCGACGAGATACCCTCGGCTTCGGGCAAGGAAGTGACCTGCGTCGACTCCAAGACGCCCGGAACTGTGGACTGCTCATTCGATAGCTCGGAACTGGCCCCGAGACTGGATGGGAACCTCCCGGAAGGGGTGCCACCGCAAAAGGGCTACAAGGATCTCGTGTCATTTAGCATCACGCGCGGAGCTGGAAACACCGCTACCTTCAAGATCGATGCCGTCGATACCAAGGCCTGCTGGCTGGATTTCGACCGGCCGGTCTCGAGCTTCACAGTCCGCGGCTCCTCTGCCTGGGACGAGCGGTTTGGGCCGTACCCAAGCGACGGCGTCGGTTTGATCAAACTCTGGCGCCGCGATCGATCGGTGCCGTGGATCGTCGACGTCGAATGGTTAGACCCCCCGCCATCGAATGGAACCGAAAGCCACGAATCTGCGGAGCCAGCCGGCGAGCAAGATACTACTATCGATGCGCTCACGGGCAGTCTTGGCTCCGGCGAGCTCAAGCAGCGAGACTCCGGCCTCCCTGGCCGACTCGTATGCCAGTGGAGCGACGCTAACAAGCAAGGCACGATCCCCGCTCTCGACGAGGCGATCAAGTTCGCACCGACGTGGACCGCCGTCACCAAACGCTCCGAGGCACTCGTTGAAGGAACTACGAGGTTCATCCTGTAATGACTGAAGCGTGTCCTGGCACGGCGTTTTCGGCACTTCTCTCCCAAACCTAGTCTGGTATTGGCTCATCGTCTGGTCCTGCCTGCTTCTGGTTTGCTGTTGTCTATTTCTGTATCGATTGTTGTATTCTCTACCTCACTCATCCGAGAAGCTGTAACTCGCGCTCGTATCAAAGCAAGCGGTCTATTGCATAAAGAGTTTGATTAAAGCCTCCCGGCCCGTTACAAGTCATGCATAGGGGGCGGAGGAAACGCAGATACGCGTAATGCACACACATAAATGAAAATTATATGGCTATCAACCATCAACCACGTAACTGCCGCCAGGCCAAGGCTTCAACAAGTGTCATCAATAGGCTCTTAAGTCTACCGTAGCTTCCCCTAGTAAGAGAACGAACCCTCCTGGTCGAGCCCCCTCGACCAAGCAGACGACACCATCCACGCTTCCAAAGCCACAATGCCCTCGATTTCAAAGCTAGAGACATCTATAATGTATCAATCCAATCTTTATTCAACGCCCTCTTCTTCAGACGATAGATCCAAATAGTAGCGAGTTCTAGCTCGTGCAAAAATCCCCGAGTAAGGCGGAGCTCCCTCCTCTATCGGCATTATGACCCCGTCCCTTTCCCCAACCACCACACTCCCGTCTTCCGTATCTTGGCCATTTTCCGCCGTAGAACCGCGTTGGCCAAGTATAGCTGCGAATGGTGCGAAGCGTCCGTTCGGATCCGTCTGAACCTTGCGCTTCTTTCGCGGCCGAACCTCGTCCAACTGCGCCCGCAGCGAAATCAGTTCCTGCTTTTGTAAGAGCAGACCAGCTCGATGGCTATCTATTGTCTTAACCAGCTTTTGGATTATCTCGCGAGCCTCCGTCTGCGCACGTGCGGACTCGGTTCGGCGACCGAGCTTGGTATCAGCGTCTGTGTGGCGTTTGAGTAGCTGTTTTCGGTACTTCCGCTTCTTTCCGCGGTGACATCTTCTCTCCTTTTGGTCTTGTGCCAACCTGGCTACAAGAACGCGTACTTCTGCGTGCGTAGGGGTGAATCCAACAGCCTCCTGTTGCGAAATCCAGTTTTCGAGGCGTTCTCCACGCTCGGGAGATAGGCTCTGCATCTCTGGACGGCTCTCCGTGGGCGGGCGGAGACGTTGACGTCGGCCGTGGATGGTGTTCTTGGCGACGCTGTATTTCTGGGGGGCGGATCTCGACGACGTGCCTTGCCGTACATCTCCCACTGAGGAGGAAAGGTCCGAATCAGTATAAGATATCATTTTGAAAGCCAAAGTGCTGAAGAAGGTAGAAACGAGTAAACTGTATGAGTTGATAGAAATTGGTTAGATAGTGGTGGAATCAAAGGCGGCAAGGGCAATGGTTCGCGCTGAGGGCGTGTTGGAATGTAGTAAGGGGGTCGACGAGGGGGTTTTGTTGACTTACGGCGTCCTTATGAGTTATGACCCAGAGTCCAGCCAAGCAAATATAATCAGACACTTCTCTCCCTGGTGCATGGAAACCTGAAAGATTTAGTTTGGAGCTCTGTTGCTCACCAACACGACATGGCTAAGAGAGCTTTGCCCTGATCTTCATGGCCTCGGAGGAACACAGTACCGCACCTTGCCGCAAAGGAATTTGATACTGGACCTTGACACGTTGGAGTGACCAGAGTATAACGGGCCGAAGAGGCGAGGCTATGGATGAGAAGAAGTCAGCCAGAGATTTGCCATCCTCCGTATGAACGTCTCTAAGGGTATTGTGCTCGATGCTACGCAAGCCAATTAGCCGCTGGCTGCACTCCAGCTGGCCAAGAGGTGTAGCAATGGACTGAATGCGGGTTGGATCGTCGATATCAGCCAATAAGCAGTTGCTTTCGGTAATACTTAGATGAAGCTGTCTCTACTCGAGGGGGAGGATGTGTGAGGTCTCTGAGACTGGAGGAAGCACTCGCGGATTCAAATGGGTTTTTGGGAAGTAATCAATCTGCCTATAGGATCCTGACCTGTTGTACAGCTGTAGAGGCAGTGTAGGTTGTGGAAGAAGTTAAGAATAATATTGTTCGCTATATATTTAAAAATCCGGCACGGACTGGAATTCTGGGCTTATTTGGGATATATCTTGATTCAGGTACGCTCCTTCCTTCCCCTCCGGATCAGCCCAGGGTAAAGCAGTCAAGGCACAAAGAATAAAACAAAACAAAAGACGACGATCTCATCACAGCTTCGAAAGTCCGCCCCCTGAGAGCACATCTAACGGCCCACACGTCTTAAGATCATAGGTCACGTTATCCGGGACGGACAAAATGTATCTCAATAGGAACCAAACCACGCTGCTTATTCTTGCTGCTGCAGTTTCCCACAGCGTAAGCAACCCAGCGGGGACAAACCAAGAGAAGTCCCGGACGGCCAATATCCATCTTGGAAGCAACACTGTTCTTTTGACGAAGCTGGCTAGTTGCACCGACGCACCACCTTTCGCAGAAGAGCCGTTCCCCATCGCGTACGCCAATGTGCAGCCGGACTCCAACTGGACCAACTACAAGCTGAGCGATTCTTGGTATAGCAACCATTACTTATCTGGGCCTCATGTATGCTCCCGGCACGGCCGAACAGTCCCATACCCTTATTCTAACTCTCTGTTCAGTATCTTAGCGCTAGTCACAGCTCAACTCCCTATGCCGACTTCAAATGCCAGTATACCTGCAACGCGAATCAGGACTGCCGAGCGTACTTCGGCTACTATGGTATGTATGAGCTTCGAGTGGGCGGCAAGTGGGCTGTGGACAGGATCGTAGATAGGGGTGACACAACGGACTGGCTGATACGTCAAGCCAGAGGACGTCGACACCCCGAACGAGCACCATCAGTGTGTTTTGTTTGATGCAATGTAAGTTGTTTTCGTACCTGTATCACTGATTTATCTCTGGCCCAGTTCACTCTGACGCCCTCTACTACGTAGTATCAAGGCAGAGGATCTGGTTCTGTCTTCCGCCGCCGGTATCTTACCCAGCGGAGCTTTCGACCGAATCTGCCACTCCGGGCAAAATGATACTACATATCTAGCCAAAAGGGCTACAACTTGAGGGATTGGTATGTAGCATGGGTGGACGCTGGCATACATCAAGTGGATCAACAAATCAAGGGAACAAGGAGGCGAGAATATCACAGTTCCCCTCGGGCCTCAGTTGGAGCCATTGACGCCTGAAAGAGACAGGAAACAAAATGGATTAATTGCGGAAGAACTTTTACGACGTAGTATGTTGTTGAATGCACTCGGGCACTCGGGTATCTATGAACTTCTCCTTCCAATCTGACCCAGCCCCACCAACCCAACGCCATGTAATACAATGCAAGTCTACGCCGGGCTCACTAGTCCTGGATGGCGTCTATATTTCAAAACTCCATGGGATCGCCTTCGGTACCATCCTGAGTAGCTCGCTCAAGGTGTTCCCTCAGCCTCGTCCAAAGCTCGCTCTCCATGTCACGCTCCACCGTGCTGCTATTCGCATTCAATATGCCTACGTCGAGATTGCCGATCTTGCCAACGCCGTCCGGCTTGAGGCTCGCCTTGACCGCATCCGCCCCCGTGACACCACCTGGTGCGCCAGTTGTGCCCCCGCCGCCTTCCTCCGCTCGCTGCGCGGCGGTGGGGAGCGTAATGATGCCTGCTTCCTCTAATCCATAGATCTGCCGCTTGAGCCGCGTGTCAACCGAGTGGAGCATCACTATGACCGAGTCCATAGCCTCCTTAAAGTTGGCGAGGCGCTCCTGGGGATCGAATTCGGTACCGTTGCCCCCCTCGCCTTGGGAGGCTTCCGAGACATTGGGCTTTGCGAGCGCCTTGATCGCATTACCGGTCTGCTCGAGCATGGCAGTCACATCCTGTTCGGGACATACGTTAGTCACGGCGGAATCGAGGGACATAGGAAAGGACGGAGAGTGCTGCGTACCTGGTCAATGCCAGTCAATTGATGGAAGCGCTCCGCTTTGGTGAAAGGCGCGTGGATGTCCACCTGCCCATCCGGAGCCTGTCCGTCTGGACTGTTGCCGTCCATATTGGACTAAATCAAAAGATAAGCGAATTGTAGATAGTATCGTATATTATCCAGAGGATGATCCTGTCCCATCTGGTGGGAGCAGACTTGGTGGTGGAGAGAGTCGCGCTGTCCGTTCCGTCACCCGCAAGCAGAAGCAGAGGCTGTCTTGAGAGACAGCGGAGGTCGAGGCCGGAAGCTCAGTCAAAAGAATCTCCCGTATTGTTGTACCTTGCCTTAGCTCACTTGTGGTGGGGAGTAAAGCGGGTGTGGGGAAGGCCAGAGAGAGCTGATGCTTGCACATTGCTTCGGCTTGGTACTCCAACTCGACAAGCGCACGGACCACACGGTTCCAGAGGCGCGCGCGCTTTCACTTGGGATTATTTTCAAGCCTACATTATATATCCGATACCTTGAAAAGAATCACCATCTCCAGCTCGAATCTCATCGCCAGGCTCATCACTGTTGGCGGCGCATCATATTTCTTCACAAAACATTGATTATCTGCCTCGATTCTGTACATCGGCCTGCCAAGTCGAATAATATTTGGTCACCAGAACGCGAGTCCCCGTCTCGTTCTCACCCTCGGCCGTAGAGGGGCGATGTGTCGCCGCTGAGGAGGGAGATTCGAACCAGTGTGAAGGAGCACCGCAGCATCGAAATACACCGAATTACTGTCAGAAATAAGCATCGCCATGTCAACCGGGCCCCCTCCTCCCACCCCCGGAGCAGGGCAGCCAGGTGGTTCCTACGCCGGCCAACCTCCTCCCGCGGGAGGTGCTGCCGTTGGCGGACCGGCGCCGGCACCACCGCAGAACCCCCCCCCTTCTGCGCAGAATTTAAATCAAATAGTGAGTATGATATGTCCGATCGGAATTCTTGGCTGTATCTTGCCTGTCAATCGAGGGAAGGGGAAGAGCCGAAGGCTTCCTTTGGTTATTCAGTGAATCACCATCTAGTGAATGGTGGTTTATGTGAAAGGAGCATCTCTCAAGATATCCTCAGATCACAAAACCTGTCCCAGTCAAATACCACAGAAACACGCAGACGTGACCAAGGTCGAGAATCTTCCCATCCTTGAACTTGTTTCCGCACAACAATCTCAGAATCCCAACCTCTACCTCCCATCCCTTCTCTCCTCTCCCCAGTCTCTCCAACTCTCTGAATCACCGCGTATGCTCCTATCCCACTTCTTCAGCCGTTTTAAGCGACATCAAGAAGGTTCATCAAGACAAATTCATCACCTTGCATCATGAACCCCTCTCCTTCCCGTCGCGGGGGAATGCGCCGTCGCCCTGGCCCGACGTCGCGAGAAATCCTGCCTATTCCCTCTAATCTCCCATCTACATCTACTGCACCTGTCTTTCCCACCCTGGCATCTTCTGACGATATGTATCAGGTCACAGACTACCTCAAGAAAAAGGGCTTCACCAAGACCGAGGCCATTTTCCGCCAGGAGACCTCCAACCTAGGGCCTGACGGCAGACCCATTGTTAATGAAGCAGAGGATGGCCCAAAGAAGTACGCGAGGGCCTTCATCCTTCTCCGAGACTATGTCGACAATGCTCTAGATCTGTACAAGGTAAACCGAACTTTCAATTCCCATCTCGTGACGAGAGAACAAGCTCGTGGCTAACCTGGTATCTTTAGTTTGAGCTAAGGAAACTCCTCTGGCCCGTCTTCGTGTACTCGTACCTGGAGCTGGTAAAAAGGGGTTA
>FTLB01838633.1_pt1 | contig 10119 bp, 8 predicted proteins | sample 1658291 | NCBI WGS metagenome assembly FTLB01 (sample SAMEA3914812, study PRJEB12502) | metagenome | biome: forest; material: soil | place: Canada | collected 2011-07-07 | depth 0.1 m
CCTATATCTGCCAGGCTGATCTCCTCCAGAATCTCATCAGGCCCATCAATGCGTGAGTTGATCTCCATGTTAGAGGAGAAGACGGTGACCGAGCCTATGATTTCCCCCCTCTGGTTGGGGAGGAAATACTGGCGTACTGTGTACTTGCCAAGATTGAGGCTGCGGTGGTACTGAATGACCTTGATATTGAGAAGAGTGGCCAGGGGCTCCTCAAGAATGACATTGTTCATTCCCTTGCGCTTCCTAATCAAGTCGGTGAATTTCTCTAGATCATTGAGGCGGACCTCTTGAGGACAGGGTTGCATAGGAGTCGCCAGCTGGAACATGCCACAACCTCTCAGATCACCTTTGTCAACCGATTCGCATGTCCATTTGTTCCAATGAACCCGACTGCTGCAGAGTCCGCAGTTGGGACAAGCAATGCCCTTTCGGAAGGCCTTCTCGGTGCCATGTAAGCCTGTGGGGTCAATGATAGGGGGCCGGACAGGAGGCAGGGTGACATCAAACTGATTGCGCTCGGCCAGGAACATGTTGCTCAGAGTTAGCTGGGCAATGTCGACATCGGTTCCGGGGAACTGAAAATGAGACAGACAGTGGAAGTTGAGGCAAGTCCATCCAGCGGTGTAGATCTCTTTGCTCTTTTGTCCACATTCGGTGCATATCTTCACCGGGCAACGAGGAAGCTCATTGTTGTACTCCAGGTATTGCCAAACTTTGCTGTCAAAGTCAGATTCCTTAGGGGGAGCCCACCACGAGGGCTTTGTTTTGTCCACCTTCTCAAGTCGGATCTTGAACACTTTGACTGTCACTGTCTTAACCTCTGCGGAATCAGCTGCAGCACCAGACATGTCGACTGTGTTGTCGAGGCTAGTAGCTACTGAAATGGATGAATCCGGTTGGGCAATGCCCTTGGTAGTAAAAACAGAGGCTGTACCTGCTTGGGAGAGGCAGTCTGTGTCTTCTTCCACTGAGGCGGCAAGTTGCTCAGTCAGCAATCTCTTTGCCCGAGACCTCAGGTTGTATCGATGAGTGGGCACAGCACCATCGATTTCAGTCAAAGTGCCTGTACGAGAATCTTCGTTAGAGCCCTGATCTCCCGAGGCACCAGCGGGACCCGCGGTAGGGTGCACTGGGGCTGTCTTTGCCTCGGTGGACTTCTTTGAAGTGCTGGAATTATTGTTTTTGGTGGCCCCTTTTGTCTCTGCGACTCGATAAACCACTTTCTCTGACCAAATGTCTGTGACGATGAAGAAGTCCATGACACAGTAAGCTTGAGGTGGCTTGCACGGATACATGGGGTGGTCCTCCCCTGCCAACGTCATTAGTACTTCAGGCTGGTACCAGATAAAATCGACGGCATGGATAGACAAACCAATGATCACACCAATAGGGAATTTCTTTTCCTTCGCTGCATGGAGGATCTGGATGACAGTGCTAGTCGGGTTTTGGTCGACATTCCGAACCATGACATTGTGCTTTGAGTCTTTGACCCGGCCGCCTCCACTGCTTTGAGTGTTAGCAAAGACTACGTGCCAGATTTTGGACAGGATAGAGATAGAGGAAAGGATAACATTTTTGAATCTGGAGCTACTGACCAGCTTGTGATGATGACTTGGGAGCCTAGATAGTCTCGTGTCTCAAACTCCTTGTCGATGAGGAAACCCTTGGCTTCTTTGTCCAGGGAATAGAGTGAACCTTGAAAGGAGCTGAAGTAAGGCAGCGTCTCGCAGATGGCGGTACGATAACGACTGTAAACTTCTGGCTGCATGCAAGGGGCTAGTCGGTCCTCGTGCTTCTCGGGAGGAGAGTACTGAGCTGTCATGTTCAGGAGATCATTCTCTGTGACGGCCACGGCGGTATGCTCAGCATGATGGGTGTTCTCGGTTACCGGCGCACCACTGGCAGTGTGATGGTGTTGTGAAGATGATACAATGACTGAAGCATCAGGACGACCGTCGTCGTGCTTGTCGTCGTGCTTGTTGTGCTCATCAGGAACATCGGTTCCTGTGTTACCAGCAGAAACCAGTTTATCGGCAAGATGGCGCTTGTTCGGAGTAGACTCATCAACAACCTCCAACTGCTCCGAGGTGCGCTTTCCCAAAGCTTCGGTCACTCCTGTCATGGTAGAATCCTCAACGGATGAGGCATGCGGGGAAGGGGAAGTAGATGAGGCCGGGAGGGCGACATTGTCTGCATTTGCATCCATCTTGGGTTTACTTGGTCAAGATGGAGACGCGTGTATGATTTGGAATGGTCTTAAGAAATCGTCTTGGGTGAATCTTGGGTGAAGATGATATCGAAAATGACACCGAAAACAGAACCAATGGCAAAGGAGGCCAACTTGGTTAATGTGAAAATGATTGAACGTGTGTGAAGAGGGGAAAGAGAGAACCCAAGACGAAAAGGAGAGAGATTACGTTAACTGCTTGGGCTCAAGGATGAAATTGACAAGAAATGGCAGGTTCCTATGGGCTGAGGACTGAAAGGATAAAATAAAATGGGAAATCCGGAGACGTGAGTTGCGTGCTTCTCGTATCTCGAAGTCTGGTTTTCACAGAAACAGACTGATCAATGTTCCGGCGGCTGGAACTAAAATGGAAGGGGTAATAAATAGAAGGAAGAGCTCGTCGCGTAAAGTGACGAGGCAAGAGGCACGGGTCGACACAGTTGGTGCTGCTGTCAAACCTTGTTCGATCTCTGTCAATCTTTGCAAACCGATGGAAGATGGAACGATATGGGAGGATAAAAGAAAAACCTACACGTGGTGATTGCGTTGAATAGGTGCTGCTTTCTCGACTGAGGATATCTGGGAAGAAAGGGAAAGACGCGATATGGCGCGTCAGGCAGAGCGTGGGATTCTTGAAACTCTTGAAACTCGACGCCGTTGCTGAGATGTAATTCCTTTCTTGCTTGCCACGCAAGTCTCCTTAGGGTGTGCGTGGAAAGAGGGAAGGATAAGGTAAAGTAGAGGAGAGGTGGATGATGTGAACTGTTTAGAATTCCGGACCAATGTCTGCGGTTGAGTATGTGCTGTTGGACGTAGGGTAGGAAGAAGTAAGACGGATGAAGGAAGGAGAAGGAGGCAGAGAAGGAGAAGGTAGAAGAGGTCTGGGTCGACTCGAGAAGCACTCGAAATCACTCTCAGTTTTGGCTAGCCCTCAGGCAAAGAAGTTTGAAAGGGAAGGTACGACCGGCCCAGGAGGACTAAGCCGAAGTTATCCCTGAAATCTAAACGCTGCTCGAGTGATTCCTTGGAAACGGCAGGGACGGCCCTACTCATTTCCCTCTTCCACCAAGCCCTCTTCCACCGAGTCTTCGTCCATCGGGTCCTCTTCCACCGAGTCCTCTTCTGCCGGCCCCTCTTCCGCCGAGTCCTCCTCCAGCAAGTCCTCGATGTCCCCGAGCGCACTCACTCTCGCATCCAGCAGCTCCAAGTCTTCAAGGATGTCCCTCTTGCGCATCTTCCACAAGCTCGTTGCACATACACGATCTTTGGTCAGCAGATCGTCCACAAACACATCCATAAACGTCAGGCTGGTCCCGGCGCGCGCTTTCCGGCGCAGCTTGCGGCGGTCCTCCAGGAAAGGCTCCAGGGTGGTGTAGACGTCCTTGTCGGCGCGTGTCAGGCGCACGTAGAAGAGGGCCAGCGCGCGCAGGTACTTGAACTTTTCGCCGCCGAAGCGCAGGTACTCGTCAAGGACGGCATCGCTGGGCGCCAGCTGGAGGAGCTTGAAGGCGAGGCACAGAAAGGGCGTGGGCTTCTGCACGCTGCCGTAGATGCCGCCGACAAAGTCGACGTGCTCGACGACGCGGTCAACGATGTCGGCCTCGTTGACGCCGAAGCACTGCTCCTTGTAGAAGTAGCTCTCAATGATGCGCTCCCGCACCGCCTTCTCCATGATGGTCGCCGGGTTGAGGCCGTTCGGCGCAAGCGACCCCGAGCTGCCGCGCTCATCGAGAAAGGCGCGCTCGTCCGCTTGGTGGAACTCTGACCTACTCATCGTGCCGGTGAGTCGTTCCTACGGGCGCCACATCGCAGGGGGGCCGGTTGCGTGATGAGGAATTGCTTAGTGTGGGTGAGCTTGCGGCTTAAGCGTGAGGGTTTGCTTCAGAGCTATAGTGAAGTGTTCGTGGATTTAAAAAACGGCACGGAATGGAGTGGGGAGAAGCACTAGCGGTAGAGTCCAACGCCACTAAACATACTCCCCTGCACGGCAGTGGTGAGTGGCTCTTTTAAGCACCACATCATGTCCCTATCAAGTTTTACTCACGGTAGGTATGTAAATATTGCCAAGTCGAAACGGATTTCGCCAAATTTCAAATTTACACGATAATTTTATTTTGGGTGGTCAAAAGTCTGATAATACAGCAAAAGGAAGGTAAATGTGAGCATCTAATTGACGGAGCGCAAATACAGCTCTCGCAACCATAGCAATCCTTTCCTGCTTGCTGTCGCCTTGATTTGTGAACTGCCATCCGAGCGACTCGATTCTGAATTTCTGATATACTGAGTTCCAAAGTGCGGACGCATCCAAACCACGTCGACACCGGCACCCCGGTTGTGGGTGGCGCTTGCTGCGAAGATTCTCGAGCGGGAAAGCAATGTATATGGGTACGGTTGGGACAAAGTAATGCCACGCGAGCAGAGGTGAAGTCCCGAAACAAACCACCGACAAACACAGAGAAGCATACCTCAGTCTCCCTAGGCGTAGGGTTCTTAGCTCGAGGGAAAAGAAACCATACCGGACGAGCACCTTGACAGTGCTCCACTCCAGAGAGTGATGCCATATACACGTCTTGTAAGGCTGAGGTCATTAGCTAGGAACATACCACGTGATTATGTTCCCAAGAAAACACATTGTCTAGAATTATGCAATTTTACCTCTCTGTTTGGCGGTACATTCAAAGTGGCTACAACTTACAACTTACAACTTACAACATACAGCAGGATCCCGGCAACTCGATTTCACCTTTCATGTCCATAAATACCTCTCTCCACAGAGCTTGGTTACATCAACTATATACAGCAAGACAGTCAAATTTAGCCTTTACACCTGACACAACCAACAGAAAAGAATATTGGTTTGAAGAAACCAGATACGGCCCGTTGTCGCGTGACTGCTCTTAAAGATCGCATACTACAACACGTTGATGCACCTGGCCGACCCGCTGCGGCTCCAGTTGATTGACGTAGCCGTAAGCTCCGAGAGCCTGAAGGCGGGAGCGATCCTCGTTTTTAAATATGATAGATCGTATAACAAGAACAATTTAGCCGAAACCTCGTCGTCGACTTTGTCAGCCTTCCTCTTGTCCTTTCCTGGACCAACCCAGACAGCGTCAGGGTCGTAATAACCCTAACCCTCTGCACTCTTTTAATGTCTCTTGAAGATGAGTCTCAAAGGCGACCCCGTCGTTGAAAGGCGGCGGAGCTGGAGAAATCCCAATCTCTTTTCAGTGAGGGGAAGCAAACAGTTCAATTCATTCCACTGTACCACCATACAGCTTCCGATGCTACACTCTTGACGATCACCGCACGGAAGAAGCTTAAAGTGGAAGTGGCCAGGCACGACGCGGGTTACATCTTAGCAAAGTTACCTTAGTTTGGTACCCGTTCCACCGTCTTGTGGGGGTGGAGCGCAGCCTTGCAGCGTGGGGCGACGACGTCCCAAGGGTGGGCTGGCGGGCGGCGGCGGGCGTGGTTGCCCCTCCAACTCGGGGTTTGTTTAGTTCGCTCACCCTTTCGCCTTCGCTCCTCCGCCGGGTGGTGCAAATGAACGCTGCATTTATCCGATCAATGGTGGCACCGCTGCGCGACCCCAAAACCTCTCGAGAAATAATCGCTTCCCTATTATATACACAAATCGCACCGAGTAAACACACGACTCTGCCATTGGTGCCGGCGACACGATGCTGCTCACGTCGTCCCAGGTCTCCATCGCTGTGTCGTCCGGAGTGGGTAAGAACGGCCCTCCTCCATTCCGATCCCCAGACGGAGCCGGGACGAGGCCCGGCTTCAAGGGAATGTTGTGTGTCTATATGTGCTAACCTAACCGTGTTCGGGGGGTGTGTGTATAGTTGTGTTCTTCACCACGGCGCTCTTCCTGAGCGGCTATGCCATCCAGCAGCGGACGCTGCGCGAGATCCGGGCCTCCATCAAGCCCCCGCCGCGTCCGTCCCAGCTGATCTTCCTACCGGACCGCTTCAAGAAGATGACGACCGAGCTCCCGGATGGCTCCATCGTCGTGATCGACGAGGACGACGAGTATCCCCTCCCGGGGGTCGCGCCGATCATCCACGTCGAGCAGACACCACGAGAGCCCGAGGTGGCGATGGTTGAACCAGAGGACACAGAACCGGAGGTAGAAGGCGAGATTGATATCGATATTCAGATCCAAGCCGAAGCCTCGGATATGCCACTGGAGAGCCTAGACACGGCGCAGGTGCCGCAGAGGGAAGGAAGGCCGCACAAGAAGATCAGCGCGGCGGAGCGTCGAAGACGGATCAAGGACGAGCTCCGACGGCTCGCCATGGGTACGCAACGGGGGACCTATCAGCGACGACTTTATTGATACGACATCAAGAACGTGTGACCAGCTGTACCACGCGAGGTTCGGATGCTTCGCCGGGAGCGGGACAGAGAGAGAATACCTACGCGCATGGGGATCATGTCTTTGATTTTATCGTTTGGAATGTACGATACGGAAACGGACCGACAGGGAACGGGTGGCTTTCGGAGACAGCATCAGGGAAATGGGATCAACGACGGCACGATGCGACAAGGAGCTCCTAGAGGGAGCATTTCAAGTTTGGATTTCTGGTTCATTTTTGGGCGATACATTCAATGTATCTAGTTCCTCGTAGCTGCATTTTGGAGGAAAATGGCCTCCTCTCTAACGAACATGACGAACACGTGCGCTTCCGCTGGGGATATCTTGCCCCGGAGCGCAGTCATCGAACGCCCCTCTTGTATCCTTGACCGACCGAAATCTCGTTCGTGAGAGGGTGTGTATGTGATGAAGTCGTCTCTGCGTCCGTGTAGACGAGACCGAATCGTTCGACGTTCTCTTGAATTTTAATTTTGGGTGCCCAGGTCTTGACTCTATCCCCGAGATCCCATGCCTGACCACGACCTAACCGATTCCGTTGGCGCCGATGTACCCAATTCCGATCTATTGCGCCTCTTGGTTTGGTCTCTCTCTCTTTTTTTGCTTTTTTTGTTATTTTCTAATTTGCAGCTCCGGTCCCGGTTCCGGGCCTAAACCCAACCCAGCCCAGCCCTACCCAATTCTATATACCGAGGCCGAATTTTGGCTATTTTCTTTTTTTTTGGGTGATTCGATTTTTTTTTTTTAAGATCTCATACGTCGTGTCGTCATGCTACCTGATTGATGTAGCTCATTTCTTGTAGTGGGAATGGAGCCTAGATGATCGTCCATTCGAGTTCCCGGCGCTGCCCCGAGAGCTATCTTGGCTCTGGTACGTCGGGCGCGAGGGCAGCATGTAGTCGTCCTCGGGCAGGAGACCGCCGCTTAGGGAAGCACCGCTCTTGAGGGCCTAGGTAGGTGGTTGATGTGTCAGACCAGAGGGGGATGGGCCTGAGAAAGTGGGACTCTGCCCCGAGTCAGCCGACTTACAAGGCATAGCTTACAACGGTCCCCGAATCGCGACACCGTGTTGCGGCAGTTGACCGAACCCTAATTGTGGCTTCACCGTCAGATGGATTGTGCGCGCCGCGAAGGCAGGAGGCGGCAGGACGACGGGTCAACCCACATAGTAGTTGGCGCAGTAGCAAATTCCCGTCATGTTGGGCAGGATTGTGAATTTGTGTGTCGCAGCGGTGGAGCTTGTCCAAGTTCGGCCGAAGACCAGCTGCTACAGAGCGGTGGAGGGAAAGTAAAGTGTCCTGGGCGTGAAGAGACACAGAGAGAGAGAGGCGGGGAGAGATGAGAGGGAGTGTGGAGGAGAGAGACACGAGAGAGGGAGAGAAATGGATGGCGTAGGATCAGACGCAGAGGGAGAATGCGCTCGGTGACCAAAGTTTTTATATATAATGTCGAGGTACAATAGATAAGGGCAGCAACGATGGGGCAATGAGGTGTGTAAGGGGGGCGGGAGGATAGAGAGTCGAAGGAGTCTCTCTACTTTAATAACAAAGCTAAGGTACCGACAGATCAGACGGAAACAAGCATTGACAGGGACGCAAGGAGCTACTTGGGTTAGGAAGCGAGGATTAAGGAGGGAGAGGACTGGTGACGACTAATAAAAAAAAGCAACGACGGGAGAGGCAAGGAAGGGCAGGGAGGAATAATGGGCTCCGCAATCAGATATTGCTCCTCGAGGCGAAGGGGCCTCGTCTTTCGATAGGCCGTAGAGAGCTCCGTGCAAGACACGGCCTGCAACAAAGGGTGGGAAACAGGAAAACCGCGGAAGCAAGGAGATAAGGCTAGGAGCTCGATGGTTACTGGCCGAGCTCTCAAACATGCTTTCCCGCCGTTGTTGGCGTCCATGATTCGCGTGTGCCCAAAACTGTGGAGAGTCGGGGGACTGGCGAGAGCGAGAGCACGGAAGAGGGAGCGGAGGGAGGGATAACGCAGTCAGGATCGGGAGCTATAGGAAACAGGAAACTCTCCAGCGACTAGGGCATGGCATCTCCGTACCCAAAGTCGAACTACAGTGCTACCGGCTGGGCGCCATTCCATGGACCGTTGGGCCGTTTCCCGATTGCGAAACTCATTTCCACCTTTAAGGACGCCAAAGGAGGAATCGAGCTTGGTACGCGCAATCGGAGAGTTCGGTCGTCGGCCACATGAAAAACCGGCAACATCTACTGTTCATCCTATTCTTTTTCTTTTCTTTTTTTTTGGCCTTGCTGCTGCTATCCGAGGTTAATCTGTGAGAGAGGTACAGTATCAACCTCTACGTATACGGTAGTAATTACCGTACATACTAACGCAGAAGGGGGGTAGGGACGAGAATTAGCAAGGCGGGACGAGAGCGAGAACGAAAAGGGGAGGGAGAGAGAGATAGAGAGAACGAAACCAAGAATAGAAAGACAGGTAGCCTTATGGGGGAAAGGGGGGCTGGCTGGTCTCAAAATTCCCATTCTGATTTAAGCGACAGGGGGAATCTTCCGCTCTCGGCAGCGAAAGAAAAAAAAAGGAAATCCTCCCATCAGAAAGGCCCCAGCAGAAAAGGCTTGTTTCGCTGGGTGAAGAAAAAATGGCTGGCCATTAAGGGGGGAAAAGTGACACACGAGCTCTGCCGTGTGTCGCGCGACTTCGGCCTCGCCCCCAGAGTCTCATCGCATGAACAATAAATGAAAACATGTGTGAGGCAGGCGCAAATCTGGGGAAAGCTACAGTATCCGACCGCTTTGCTGGGTCGCATGTGTCCGAGTCGTGGAAAATGCGCTGCTTCCCCACCAAAGAGAAGCCGCAAGCAGCAAGCGGAATAAGCACCCGGGGAAGTTCCAGGCTTTTCCTAAGCTTCCAATCTTCCATGACCCCTTCGATGCGAGAGCCAGGATAATTCATGCACGGTATCGACGTTCGCGGCATCGGATGACGGTTGAGTCCCGCGGGAAAGACGGGTAAGGAAGTCGAAGATCCTCCTTTCAGGCGAAGACGGGAGATCATCCAGAGAAAAGAGTTCAGGCGAGAAAAGTAAGCAGGAAGGGGTCGACAGGAGAAGAAAGAAAAAAAAACGAATCTACAAAATCCATGCTCGGATCGCAAACCATAGATCCTCCTCGCTCCTCCGGCCCCTACCTTAACTTAATTACCGTGCTTTGGGTGTATCATGTATCACTTTGCGCATCAATCCACCAATATTCTAATGGACACTTTAGGTAGCTTAAGGTACTTGATGTGGCCACATCTAGCGCTGCTTGCTGCAAGGCGGTTAGATTTTCCCATGGTTAAAGTCGAGAGAAAGAGACCAGAGCGGGCGAGCCACCCGTTCCCGTGCGGGTTAGTGCCCATTAAATTTCCTAACGCGGTGGAGAGGACGGGACCAGAGCCGAGTTGAGAGAACGCAGAAGCCCACTGAACCGTTCGCCTTGAGGCTCGAGGGTTGTCATCTGTGACGTTTGAATGCTATCCTTGTTTCACCTGCCGAGAC
>FTLB01000025.1_pt1 | contig 10117 bp, 8 predicted proteins | sample 1658291 | NCBI WGS metagenome assembly FTLB01 (sample SAMEA3914812, study PRJEB12502) | metagenome | biome: forest; material: soil | place: Canada | collected 2011-07-07 | depth 0.1 m
GCTCTATTATGTTGTTGCGCCATTCGGGAATCGAACCCGAGCCGCATCTTGCCTAATTTGGGATGGAAGAGATGCATCCTAACCACTGGACTAATGGCGCGGTATCTAATTTCAAGTTGGCGACTCGGCTGAAATTTGCCCTTATCTAACTATGTTTGAGTTAGCTACCAAGCCTACGTCGTTCTAGTTACCTCAGGTGCTCAAGTAACTGGGCCCGTAGACATTGAGACCCATCAGGTTGCTCCATAGTCCATGGCCTGTTGGATGCGTTATAACGTAATTCATCCTCCATGCATAATTACCTACTTATTATCTGCTTTTTCTTACTCACTGCTTGTAACTCTATCGTTGATAGTTTTATATGTTGATATGGCAGGCTTTGCAAGTTTATCAAGAGTCAATGTGGCTACTCTACTAGTAACTCCTTCGTTCTTGTGATTGTTAATGCCTTTCTGTTGAAAATAGAGATCCCATCACGGCCACTACTGCAAGTGGAGTTGCGCTTTTTTACCCTTTGCCTATTGGTCGTTGGTTCATAGGTTTCATGACAAATAAACAACGCCAGTGAGAGCTAGTCATGGCCAACCCTCAGGAGCCCAGTGTCCACTATCAACGAATTTCCTACAGACCATTATTAAAAGCTAAAACTTTCCTGGCGAGTTGCTACTAAGAGATTGCCAAGAGGCACTTATTTGTGTTTTTTTTTAGGAATCTGGAATTTAGTCAAGAGAAGGCGGCGATAAGCTTACTATCTCGGTGATGCTATTCCCGACGAGGGTAACGCTGGCGATGGCATTTTCTAAGCAAGAGAATTTCCGGCTATCAGGTAAATTATCAGCGACCGAATCATGGCGGTGGATATCCTTATTAGGATTCCTTGTTCCAATGCCTGGCGTCTTCGCCCTGGGCCATGTCGTTCTTGACACATCCGACATTCTCTCTCCTAGACCGGCGGTCCCGCAATCTTCTATCGCCCAACGACCGTCGAGTATGCCAAAGAGATGCAATACGTTTCTCGGGCGGTTATTATTTCAAGGCTAAGAGGCAACTACAGTACATATGCTCATAGCTCGGCGCGTGGTGTGACGATGGATATTTTTAGCGAGCAAGGGGCGGGCATGGCCGGGAAAGTGGCGTGGCGGGGAATATGGCGTGGCCGTTAAGAGAGCGGGCTTTCTTCATTGGACACCTTTCTGCGTGCTTTCGGGCTACAATGTGCACAGGGTCCGTTGAACGTTCTGCGATTGGCTGGATTGGCCAGCATCCATATGCGTAGGCAGACATGCCACCTCGAGAGAACGGTACACTTTGCATCTGGCCGGTCTCACGACAGTGATAAAAGTTAACACCCGGCATCTCCCCAGCCATCAAACGCAAGGCGTTCTGGCGGCGAGTTAAACGAGAGGCCACCTCACTTCAGTTCGCTCTACTATATATCTGTCTTCTTCATTCGCCAAGAAGCACACCTTGAGGCCAAGCTTGATATATTCCGATCTTCGTCACTGCTCCGCGGCACGTCGTGTCTGAGCACGCCCCGGCTATCGTGATGCCTAATTCTCCCATGCGCCGCAGAATTATAGCCTGTATTGACGGGCAGGAGTATGATGGACATGGCCAGCAGAGTTCGTCTATCTTGACCAACGATGTAATAACCACGATGTGGATACTAACAAAGGTTCTACACAAAGATTTAGGGAACAACAGCAACATCTTTCGCGTTTGGGCATCTATAAAGAAAGGCACCTGTGAGACTGCAGATGGCAACAAGGTAGAACAGGTAGGCAAGCTTGAACCCACACAACGTCATCTATTGGCGGCTGACCGGACGATGGCAGATCAAGAAGTATTTTCACGGCGAGAAGAAGACGCTTGAGCGGCAGATCCTAGACGTCTGCTCGGTCAGTGATTCCTCCCTCCTATCTCTCTCAAAATACTACAGTAGCGTTGACATGACTTAGTTCTGCATCGATAATATCAAGGGCAGCGACGACGAAATTTGGCTTTTCGGCTTAGGCTATGGTGCTTGTATGGCTCCTCTCCTCTATTTTCGCTTCTGTGTCTGCTCCGTACGTGTCATTGTAACCGTCACCCGTAGGGGTTGCCCGATCGGTCGTTAGTCAAATCCTAACTAGCCCGGTACTCGAAAGGTCCTCCAAGAGCCCTTATTCTTTGCGCCGAGTCTCGGGGAGGCTCTCACTCTCCTGGGATAGAAATGAAGCTTCGTCCAGCTCGGATGGGTCAAACAGGCAAGTCGCTCGACGTTCAGGTGCATGTTTTATACGAGTTGGGTCTCTGACACTAAGCATCAGCACACACTGGACTGTTCGCCCGCGGATCCAATTTATGGGGTTCTTCGACATGCCCCAGAACGACAGTCGAGTCAGCACCGTCGACATATGTTCGAAAGGCTCGGTCCGGCATATACGCCACGCACTCGCGCTGAACGAAAAGCGCAAAGACTATCCAGAGTCACCCCAGGTCGGCGTCGAGGGAGGCGAAGCGGATACGCACTCGCTAGTGCAAGCTTGGTTTGTCGGTACACATCACGACATCGGAGGAGGCGCCGAACATGATGGGATTTCGCTCTATCCTTCGCAGTGGATGTTCACGGAGAGCCAGAAGCTTGGTCTCATTCTCGAACGACAGTCCGGAAAGTTGAGCGACGGCCTTGTGGATGATCCTATGGAGCTGGTATTCCCCGAGTCCAGTCCCGTCACGAATCTGCAGTCCTCTGTATCTACCGACGGGGCGAGCAATCAGTCACATGCTGAGTCATCTCAGCAAGCTCCAGAATGGGTGTTCCGCTACGGAAATGGACTGACCATCTCCATGCGGGACATCCGTGGGTCACATCAGCATCGCAATTTGCAAGACATGCCGTGGAATAAGCTACGGAAGAGAAGGAAACCTGGCCAGCAAAATGAGATGTCGAAACATCTCATCCGACTGAGACCCAACAGCAGTATATTCGGCGACGAAAAGCTGGATAAGGTTTTTGAAGCCGCTGCCCTTGGCCGGCTCCACGGTTACATGTCAACAGGTAGGTCATCACCTAGTTGCATTCTGCTTTGACCATGGCTTACATGGCATTTAGAACCCATTGGGGTCATCGTGCATCCTTCAGTCTATTTCCTGTTGGATACGTACGCTAATCTGGGCATCCGAGACGGACTCGGTCCATTGCTAGTCAACTTGGAGACTTATCGAGTCAAAAGTTCGCTGAAATGTATCTCTGGGGGCAAGAACACGCAGTATGATCCTTGGGTCCTAGATCTCTTCCCCGAAAGTTCCGGAGGTCACAGCTGCCGTATCTTGCTATGCGGGCTCCCCGGTGCGGGCAAATCTGCCTTGCTGAACAAAGTTTTTGGCATCGAGATGAGCGTTGTCAGCCCTTGTGCCCGGGGCGAACTTGGCGAGCACGACATCGAGCAAGCTTTCGAGTCCGAGTACCACCCCGGCATAGTCCTACACGACTCGGATGGCTTTCAGGCAGGTGGGACCAAAGAGATCGAGGCCTTCCGACGCTTCCTCAAGCACAGATCTGCTGACGCGAATCCCCGCGACCGGCTTCATGCTATCTGGTAAGCGTTCGTCTTTCTTTCGCCGCAAGTCTGAATGACCGGCCAGCTGATTGTCTACGTAGGCTCTGTATCCCAGCTCCTGAACCCAGGCCGGTCCAGGATGCTATGACCAAGATCCTTAAAGCAGTCGCTAATCTATGTCCTACTATCCCAGTCATCATAGTGTGTACGAAGAAGGACAGACTAGAGGCGGAAGATGTCGCCGAATGCAACGAAAGCGTATCCGCCGACGAGAGCCTTCTGAAGCAACGTGAACTGACTTTGAGGAAACTGTACGAGAGAGACAAGAGGACTGCTTCTTTTTGGCCTCAGCTCCGGACGGAGATTGTTTTTGTTTCCACACGTAAGCACCGACAAATGCCCTATCCACGGCTGCTCGGCTAATCAGAAGGTGCCTAGGCGACCCAGAGTCGGTAAACGCGCTCATCAAGACGACCATGCAGTCCCTCAACGAAGCCGCTGCCTTTGAGGCCCTATGTGCGGCTCAAGTGGTCAACATCGACATCAAGATCGACCAAGCGATCGATAAGACGGTGAAGTTCTTGCAGGAGCCGTCAAAGAAGGCCTACTTCAAGTCGACCATAAACAGCACAACCAAGTCGTCACGTTCGCTGTGCAATGCAATCGCCACAGGGTGCTTTGGTCTGAGCGCCGCCAAGGCCCTCGAGATTGAGAAAATTGTGAGCTCCGTCGTCTGGGCGAATATGGCGCCTTTCCTCGCTCTGGTACTTGGCCCAGGTACTCTCATATCTGGAACGGCTTCCGCTGCCTCGGTTGCTGCAGAATTGTACACTTTGGAACCCATCGGCCATCAGATCATCAAGTTCACCGCCAAAGTACTTCGCAAGGGGGCGGCGAGATTCGAGGTCCCTGCCATAAGGCGCATGCTCACCAAGTGTGCCTGTGACATAATCCTTGTCCTGGACCAGGCGTTCCGCGACGGCGGCGGCAAATCCGTGACCAGCAAAAAGATCGATACCGTCGCGAAGATATACGCAGATGTCCCTGTCAACCCAGAAAGTGCCATGCATCTGCGTGTTTCCCGAAAACGACTGGTTCACAAGGAAGTCAACGATCTCATCCCCCTCTTATCCTCTGAGCCCTCTCACCGCCACCTTTCGAATTTTCGCAAGGATATGAAGGCAATTATTGAGAAGTATCGGTTTAAAGAAGGCGCAGAGACGGGGTTTAACGCAACACCGGATAACATAGCGGAGACAGCACTTACAATGGCTGCAGACGCAGCCAGCCTAGTGATCCAAAACGTGGCTCAGGTGTCGGCAGAGGACGAAATCGCAGGCGGTAACTTGGCGGGAGCTGGTACCGGTCAGGTCTCCTTGGAGGGACTTGTTCCCGAGGATAAAGTTGACCTGGATGCCATGGCTAAGTCGGTGGAGGCGACTGGGAGCAATGATACTGGAGGTATCAGCGTGGACGGGCTCGTTCCTGAGGATGAAGATGCTGTGGCTGGAATATCCGGAAATGATGATACTGGGAACGCGAGCACGTATGATGATGATTCCGGAGAGGAGGCGGAGGAGGACTGTATGGACGACGGATCTGTTTCTTCAGCTGGTACGTGACGCAGTCTAAGCGTCCCCGCTTGGCTCAAGTCGTCTCATTTGCCAACTTCGGCTTTTCTATCCAAGGTTCGCAGCAGTTGCGCTGTATTTCTCATAGGAGAAGCGATCATTTTTGCTGAGCTCTCTGAACGGCTATCATAGATTGGTTTCGAGTGGTGTTCGTGATAGATCTTGAAAGAGTCGACGTATTCCATACACCGCCCCAAGAAACTAACGGCGCGCGGCCCTTCATGCGTAACGTGGTGACCGTGGAGGTCTGTGGCTCTAATTCTACTGCTGCAAGTGCCAGATCGGAATCTCAGTCCGGCCGGCAGCCGAGTCAGGCGGGGAGGTGTGGAGTTGTACCCAGGTGCCTTACGGATGTGGTGATAAAGTTGGCTAGCAAGCTTGAAATAGTGCATTTGCCAAGACCTGCTATTTCCTCTTTGGGAAAGATCAAACTCCCACCCAGATCTCGCAGTATTCAACACAAAGTACAGATGATAAATCTATGCGCCATAAGAAGACAATGTACCTCGAAAGATTTGTCAGGGCTTATACCGAGAGAGGATAGACAAGTTTTCGGGGATGATTTCTAAGCCTTTAATGTTTATTACACCCGAGGTTGGTCGTAGCCGACGGCATATAAGTTGGTTATCCCTTGACAATAGGAAAGGGGTACAGTCACAAGCCACGGTCTCTCACACGTCACGATCAATCTGCAATCTGGTTTTCGTCTTCTCTACTCATCTCGCAAAATGGCAGAACTCGCGACGACCATACCCAAAGGTTCTCTGGTGCTTGTGACCGGTGCAAATGGTTACGTGGGTGCACAGGTCGTTAAGCATTTCCTAGAACGCGGATACAGAGTTCGAGGCACTGTGCGTGATGCTGACAGAGCATCGTGGCTTGTCGACGATGTCTTCAAGTCGGAAGCCGAACGCGGAGACCTGCAGCTGGTGGTCGTGCCCGATTTGGCCGCCGATCACGCGTTCGACGATGCCGTCCGCGGCGTTTCTGCCATTGCCCATGTCGCTTCGATTCTTAGCTTTGAGTCAGATCCCAACAAGGTAGTCCCTCCAACGGTTCGCGGTGCAGTTTCTATCCTCGAAGCAGCACTCAAGGAGCCATCGGTGCGATCGTTCGTCTACACCAGCTCCATCGTAGCCGCCGTGATCCCCAGACCAGGTGACAATACCCATGTCGAGTGGGATACATGGAATGAGGCTGCCGTGCAGATGGCCTGGGCTCCCCCGCCTTACGAGGCAACCCGAGCCCGTGGTTCTATTGTCTATATGGCGAGCAAAGTTGAGGCAGAGAAGGCGGTGTGGAAGTTCGTGAAAGAGAAGAAACCCCACTTCACCGTCAACTCTATCGGCCCGTCGAGTATCTTGGGAGAGCCTCTCCACGTAAGCCACATACAAGGTCCTGCCTCGTGGTTGAAACAGCTGTACGATGGCAATATGGAGCTCTTGAACAACTTTCCCGCATGTAAGCGACCCATTTCTTAACCTGGTGTTCATCTTCAATTCTGCCACCCCGTCCTTCGCCTTAGAAAGTTTATTGCATTTCTTCGACGAATCATCTAACTTGGTCTTTTAGCCTTCAATATCGATGTAAAGGACGTTGCCTTGCTTCACGTCGCGGCGGTCCTCGATCCAGAGGTTAAGAATGCCCGTCTACAGGCCTGGGCGGACCATTTTAACTGGAACACGCTCCTCGCCATCTTGAGACGGCTGTATCCGCAACAAAAGTTCATCGACGATCTTCCCGGCATGTCAGAGCTAAGCTTTACCACCGATGATACCCAGCAGTTGGCGCTGCTGAAAAAATGGGGTAACCAGTCCGGATGGCGCACATTGGAGCAGACGGCCAAAGATAACATGGACGCGATTCTTAAATGGGAGACCAAATGACTTGGAGGTAGCCAGGCCTGAGAGAGAAAAGAGAAACCCAGACATAGACAATTCGCTTATTACCCGTTACTTATATCAAAATACAAATTACCTCTCTAGCGCCTTACGCAATAGCTATAGCTTACTATCCATTCTTGGTGTTTCTAGAGACTCCGACATTGTTTGAAGTAGTGGCGTGGGATGAGACGGTGCTTGTCTTATTCTGAGCAAAGAGTATCATATGCCAGAATGGCGGGATAGATGGGGCTCCCGGAAGTATGTAACTAGTCCTCGTTAGATTCGCAAATTTTCCAAGACGTTGCTACTGCGCGTCAGACGGATAGCTCAGTCCTCTCTCGTCTCATAAAGATCGAGTTATATCGCTTAATTCAAATGCTGGTGCATAGGAAGCTTGATTATAAATGGCCCGGGTATGTGAGGCTTTGCTGTTGGCCTGACCCTGGGGAACATGTCTCAGTCAATCACGCGTTCTCTTGCTCATCCTGAGATTATAACCAAGGTTTTGGCTAATTTAAGCTGTTTTAGGATAGGATTAAAATTGTAAAATGGGTTTACCGCCATTGTCTATATATAAAGATTGTGATGACTCCGTCTATTGTAAATGCCACGCATATAACCACCGGGCCAAAGTCCAAATGTGAAGCTCCACGGCGTACTCTTGCTCCAGATGGTGTCTTAGTGTATATAATACAATTATCTGCGCGACAGCGAATAATAAGTATAGTTGACAAATTCCAAGGATTATTATTCTAGGCTCTCCTTCGCAAGCGCTATTGAAGCTCACGCTCGTCTATCAAAGCGGACCCAGATGCCATTTAGAGAATGCTGGCTGTGTTGATGATGATACAATGCGGTAACCACACTCATGCAGCCTCAGACTCGGAGGGTTCTGCAGTCTTGTCATCGTCGAATAACTTTTCCACTCGCATAAAAACTGCAGCAATGACCATGACAATTCCAGCCGCGACTATTAGCCAAAAGGTTCGCTGGATGGCATCAGTGATAGCCCTGATTGCAGCATCCCGGACGCCCCCCGTGAGCTGTGAAAAGACCTCGCTCTGCGCGCCGGCAACTGCGCCATGGATATCAGCGGACGAGAATCCCAGACCTGCGAGGACAGTCTCCAGATTGCGAACTGCCTGGCTCTGGAATATCTGGCCGGCAACAACCAAGGTAATGACAGAGCCACCGATCTGTGCGACGTTTTGGATAGTGATTGCGTTGCCGATGTCTTGCTTGGCACATTTGATAGATGCCACCGTGTATCCAGCAGTAACAGTCAGGCCAGTGCCAACTGCAAGGAGAACGGTCAGGCCGTATATGACACTTTCCGAGGTTGAAGGTTGTAGATATCCCACCAGCAAGCCGCCGCCAAGGATGATTAATATGGCGCTAAACAGGTAGAGGACCATGTAGTATTGGATACGGGGGATGAAGTGTCCCGTGAGTAGGTTGGTAGACACGTTGATTACAACAAAGGGTAGGAGACGCACAGCGGCCATGATGGCGCTGTCTCCGTGAACAAACTGAAAGTAAATCGGGATGAAGTAGAGAACGCAGAAATTTCCGGCGATGTTCGAAGCGGTGCCGATGAATAGGAGAACTTGAGTACGGTCTCTCAACAAATGTGCCGGGAAACTGCGGTTACCAGGGGTGGTGAAGAGACAGAGCCACTGCTGCGTGAAGAAGGCACCAATACACAGTCCGAATACCACCCAAACGGCAATGGTACGGCCATCGTTCCAGGGCCACTGACCACCAGCCATAGTCGTAGCGACTGCAAAAGTGACCCACATGCTAGCGTTGAGCACAAAACCAACAAAGTCGAGGTTTTTGGCATGTTCAATCATGCGCTGAGGTTTTCCCATGTGCAACGAAGGCAGAAAAAAGATGTAGACTGGGGCCGTAGCGGCACCGATGACGAGATTTATGTAGAAAGCCCATCGCCACGTCGCCGATGATACGGATAAGGCACCGCCAACGATGGGGCCGAGGACGGCACCACCGCCCCAGCAGAATCCAATCAAGGAGATATAAAAACCACGTTCGGAGGGGGTGGCCAAGGCACTGAAATAGTTGAGGCAGCCGAGGTAGAGGCCGGCACCACCCATGCCGGCGATAACCCTCCCAATAATGATGGCGTCCATATTCGGTGCGGCGCCGCAGAGAGCAGAGCCGACCTCAAAAAGACCAAACGAAAGAACGTACATCCACTTCATGTTAAAGCGAGTGAAGAGCATGCCAACGCAAAGTACGACAGCCACGGAGCCCAGAGGAAACCCGACACCAATCCATGCTAGCTGGTCGACATGGCCAAATGTTTGAATGATAGAGCCCTGCACGTCGGCAGCAATTGTGGTGTCGAGTCCATAAACAAGCGCACTGACGTACAGCGAAATACAGATGAGGAACCACTTGATACCACGAAGCTTCCGAACTTGGCTGCTATCTTCGGCGGCATCGTATACGTCCTCTGGCTCATTGGATTGTTCCTTTCCGTGATCTTGTGTCTCTTCCGCTGATCGATGGGGAGAAGCTTCTAGCTCGATTGGTTGTTGCAGGTTTGTATGGACTATCTCCGTGTGGACTTTCGATGGGGATTCGGAAGTTCCTGGTCTCTGGAAGAGTGTAATATCTGCATCGGGCTGCGATGTCATGATGCTCTGGTGGATGAGTTGAAACTTGGCGAGTAGTATATCGTGCTTGGAAGCAGCCTGTTTTTCATGGGAACAAACGTGAGGTAGGCAACTGGGGAGTGGTCATAATCTTGAGGTAGTTATGTAATTGGAACGCGTCGAATATAGCCTTGAGATATTCTGCTCACCGCGGCTTGAGTTGACCTCAGTTTATAAATAATATGGAAACGCAAGCACCAGTCATCGTTTTATCAGCCTAGTGCAGTGATGGGAAGAGCAGACCGGCTCCAATTACTAATGTATCTAGCGATACAGTCGTTCATTACAGTTTAATTGTGGGCTAATCTTTCCGAGTACATTGGCCAATCCCAGAATGAGTACCAGTGGGAATGGTTATTTATTCCTCATCTTGCGTTCAACGC
>FTLB01053005.1_pt1 | contig 10112 bp, 6 predicted proteins | sample 1658291 | NCBI WGS metagenome assembly FTLB01 (sample SAMEA3914812, study PRJEB12502) | metagenome | biome: forest; material: soil | place: Canada | collected 2011-07-07 | depth 0.1 m
GGCTGATGAGGAGCCGAGACGGCGATAAGTGATGCACGGTTCGATAAATGCGCTGCGGGTGCCAGTGGTACTGGCGGGAGTGGCGAGTCTCTTCGCGCCGCGGCTGCAAAGCCCGTAATGGTGGACTGCTGAGGAGATATCACAGCCACGAGAGCCGTCGGGTTAGGTTGATTGGAGTGTGTCACCGCCGGTGTGGCCACCCGGTTGGATCCAGGAGAGGATGCTGGTCTGGCCATTCTCTGGATGGCCGGGGCTGCTGCAGGCGGCGCTGATCTGGCTTGGCTTGGAAAAGATGCTCCGTTTCCCATCTCTCGTAGCCGTGAGGGATTCTGTGGCGATCCTCTGACTTGACCTACGGGTTGTGCTGCTGCGGGCCTCGGCAATGGATGACGCGATACCGGTGGCTGCGATGGAGACCGCGCGGCCATGGCCTGCGTTCTCTCATCTGGCGCAGCCGGCATCCTAGCCCAGGCAGCTGTAGCCCCTTGTTTGGACACAAGAGGGACCTGAGGAGCCGTCGACTCATTTTGCCTTCTGTTGAGATTGCTCAGGTGGCCAGGCGGTTTCGTGTTTAGCCCTACGACCTGGGCTGGGATAACTTGTCTGTAAAACGGCCGCTGTCGGTCGAACCTCGCTTCCCATCGGTCTCCAGGCACTCCATCAAGCGTCGAAACTGTTGTTTCAGGCTGGAGGTTTCGTTGAGGATCTTGTCTTGCAATTTCGTTCAGATTTGCGTATACCATACGACCCGGATCCAAGTCAGTAATCCCAGTTGCAAATTGGTAGACAGGAACCGGGTGTACTCTAGAATCTGGGCCTCTTGGTGTTTCGCTACCGCCTCCATTGCGATCAGCATTGCCATGACCAGTTTCAGTCGGGTCGATACGGCTGTCTCCGCCGGCTGCATTCCCGGCGGCCGCCTTCTTCTGAGCGTTTCTGGCGAATTGACCTGGATCTTCTTCGTAGTCGAGGCTCGGAGGTACGATATCGACTGTCTCGTCCTCACCTTTTGCTGTAGCTTGGGAGGAGATCGCAGGCGCTGCCTTGTTTTTCGCTTCATTGTCGCGCTTGCCGAAGGGATTCGCCCGTCGGAGGGTACGACCAATCATGGCTGACTCCGCGGGCTATTGTAAACTTGTAAACTCCTGCAGATTTTGGAACAATATTGAACTCGAATAGAAAAGAAAAGGCGAAGCCTTAAGCTCGAGCTGTTTTGGTGCGGCCAGGAGATGCGAATGCACGAGGTGAAATTCGTAGCCGTACCATGTATAAAGGCAGCCCGACTGTCGCAGGGATATGCCGTTCGGCTGCTTCTAATTTTGAAAGGGTAGGGCCTGGCCGCTGGCAATAAAAATTAAATAAGATAAAATAAAATAAATGCTATTAGCCACTGCCCCTCCTTTACAACATGCCCAGGCTGCAGGGCGGAATTCCAGCATTGGCAGCAGCTGAGGCGCCACCCCAGCATGGATTCGTGCTACTCTCACCCCTCCTCGCTTCTGTGCGACGTTTTGGAAAGCCCAGAGACGCGATACAACCATTCTGGATGCAAGCATGGATGCCTTGGTCCTGTCGTGTTCAAGGAAAGTTGGCTCTTCTTGTGGGTCGTTTTATCTTGCTGTTCTCCCATTGATGACAGTTGGTGAAGTCTACCAAATTATTCTCTACACGTTTCTATTTTTTTTTAATTCGTCTTTTTTTGCTTGCGTGCAAGCTATACTATCTGCTTCACATCTGTCAGCGATTACTCGTCTCTGGCTCACAGTATGGCTACCGGCCCTGCAAGGTCCGTCAGTGCTCTGTCCGAGAATTTGGACCAGAGCACGCAATTGGGCTCCGGACAGACATGGAGCGAAAACGATCACAGATATGTCATCTGTATCGACTATGGAACCACCTACACGGGTTTGTATTACTTGCTCATCATTCATGCTGGAATAGAGCTAATTACGTTACGCCCTATATAGGTGCTGCATGGATCCTGACGCACAATCAGTCCCCCAACCTAGAGAACATTAAAATTGTTAGACACTGGGGCCGAGATATCGGGGTCAAGGTCCCTTCTGTTTTCACATACTCGTCCAGTGCAGGCCACCAGAAATGGGGCTATAATGTCGGAAACAGTGCCTACGTCATCCGCTGGACAAAGCTGAATCTCGAGGTACCCAAGGAGCGTGTGGTGGCCCTCAAATCTCTGAGATATTCCTTGGACGACGCGAAAATGCTCAACTTTGACCGCAGCAAGAGGCAGACGGAGATCCCCCGCCATCTCATTCGAACATCAGCCGATATCGTTACCGATTACCTGAAGGAGGTGATTGACCGAGTTCGTGCCTCCATTGAGAACAGCGCCGATACCCGGAGATTGGAGCAGTTTCCCATCGATATTGTCATAACCCACCCCGCAGTCTGGGATGAAAGGGCCAAGAACCTCACCTTCAGAGCTGTGATGCAGGCCTTCCAGGCAGTCTTCCAAGACCTGGTAATAAAACCCGGCTTTATTCGGTTGGCCACCGAGCCAGAGGCTTGCGCACAGTACACCCTGCAGGCGGCGCGAGCTGCGGGGATGGTCGAGACGCGGCAGCTTCGGGTCGGGGAGTGCTTCATCGTCGTAGACGCCGGCGGTGGCACCGTCGATCTGGTATCGTATCGCATCGATCAGATCACCCCCGTCTTCAAGTTTAGCAAAGTCACGTCGGTCACGGGAGGCGAATTTGGGGCTACTCGGATCGACAGGTGCTTCCTGGAAGAATTCCTGCCTCAGCGCCTCGGATACGAGACATACCAGCTCCTTCTCGCGCAAGGAGGATCCAACCAGATGTATGGGCGTGCCAATCACACCGTCCTCACAAAGGGTGAGCAGTTCATGCTGGACGGGTTCGAAAACATCAAGCGAGATTTCAAGGGCCGTATTCATGAAGGCACCGTCCAAGGGAACAAAATTCTCAATCTCCCTGCCGAACTCAGCCAACAACTGAATGGCAGCTCCGGCAGACTCACAGTCACTTGCGAGGATATGGAGATGATGTTCCAGGACTGCGTGGATGGTATCACCGGTCTCATCCAGGAGCAGCTTGGGCTCGTCGACGACCTAGGACTGCTTGTGCGATCCATATTTCTTTCGGGTGGGTTCTCCAACAACGAGTATCTGTTCAAATGCATCAACGAGCTTGCCCGATCATGGCAGTTTCAGTTGCTACGAGCCGCGGATTGCTGGACGGCCGTGGCCAAGGGAGGGGTGCTGATGGGTCTCGGCGTCGAGTGCCCTGTGCCACGCCCCGTCGTGCCCTGTTACTACAGCTTCGGCGTCATCATCTCCAAGCACTTTTCTCTCTACGACCACCGTGCCGAACAGAGATATACAGACAGCCTTGACGGCATTGCCCGCGCCCGTGATCACATCGAGTGGGTGGTGCTCAGAGGGGATCTCATCGTCTGTGACGAGCCGACCGAAAAGACAGTCAGGCTAGTCAGAAAACTCACCCAAAACACCAAGCGAGCAGGCAGAGTCACGATCGTTCTCTCCGCGGCCGACGACGAGCGGCAGCGCTTATCTCCGGCAGACCGTAAGTTCAGCAGTCCTCATGAACCCCTCCCCCCCTCTCTCCCTTCCTCTTCGCCTCCCCTCACTGCCAGACGAGGCTCTGGGTGGATACCGATAAGCTAACCGCATCTGGGGTCCCCCCTTTTCCAGCCTCACGCCGTGAGGTCTCAATAGACTTCGACCTGAGCAATCTTCCACCAGATATTCGCCGGCAGGTGGCGCAGAATGTGACCGACCCAGCCACGCGAAAAACATACGAGAGCATCCAGATGCAGCTCGAAATTACCATTAGTCGAGACCGAGCGGATATCGTGCTCGTGTGTGGTAAGGTGGTCAATGCGATGGGTGGTATGACGCGAGAGGGCTTTCCGTTGGGTAGCGCTGAGCCAATCCTATTTCCTTGAGTAGAGGTGTGCACGCTCCTTTGAACGCGGGGAGGATGGTTTGGTGGGGGAGGGTCGGTTATTCGCGAGGCTGCGTCTGCCGAGACCAGGCTCTGGTGCCGACTGCAGGGTTTAGTGCAGCCACCATGCAGCTCTTGAACCCTTTGTACCTCTTTGTTCCTTTACATGGCACTCACTTCTCATAAATGCTGCCCAATTCTGCATTTCCCAAACCCCAGCCCCAAGACGTAGCCAATATCACTGGAGAATTGCCAATAGCGAAGCGGCCTGTTATCAGAGAGGCGCCATTTTACTCCGCATCCTTGGCATCTGGATGCGCCCGTTTGGTTTTTTGACAGCACAGCTGGATTTCCAGCCTCAAGGCAGAAATTCGCCGATGGGCCATGAACTGGAGGCCCCGCAGGCTCTACATGGGTGAACCGGAGACCCTGAGAGCTCCATGTCGCTCAGAGCCGCACTCTTTTCAGGGTCCGAGGTGTCCCCCATGATGCCAGAGAAGCCCCGTCGACATACAAGGTGACTTCTCCTCAATCGGCACTTCACCACTTCCAAGGTCGCGTCTTACGTCTCTTTACTCACCCGAGCCCAGCGTCGCACGGTTCAGGCATTGTTCTTCTCTTGGGCCATGGAGTCTTGGGACAACTACAACTACTATACCACAAATTCCACAGAATGGATTGTGTTGATGAACCTCAGCACCTCGGAGTGGGACATTGGCTTCCTCCCGCCTGACGTCGTCGCCATTCCCGGCGCCTTCAACTCGAGCTACAACTTCTCAGCCGATACGCTCGTGATCCCAAACGCATCTCGCGCCGAGTTCGGCACCCGCGACATCGAGCAAGTTATATTTGGCGCGGCTTCCGGCCTCATCATCGCCTGGGGGATCTTGTTCCTGGCGTGGCACTTGAAGAGAGGCACGCTCACGAAGCCACGAGCCTCGTCCTCCCACCCGACTGACGACGACGAAAACACCCTCCCACTGCACGCGAACCACAATTTTCTGTCGGTCCCAGAGTTCAAAAGAAAGCTCAGTGCCGTCTACGACGACGAGGAAACAGAGCTGGAGCTATACAAGCGCGGGATCCGCACTGACGGTGTGAATTCGGAGGATATCGAAGTGGGCACGGAGCTCCTGCGCAAAATGTACAAGAAGGACCTCCAGGTGTGGGCGGCGCAGAGCGCGGTAGAATACAGCCAAGCAGACCGTCTGCTATGGATGGACCAGAGCGACTCACTGCTTGCCGAGCTGAGGCGCCTCGTTGGAGAGTGGAATACAAGACGGCCTGGGGCAGCGGAGGAGTGGACGCGCGAAGAACAGCAGGAGCTGAACACGTTGGTAAGGATGTTGAGCGAGTTGCCGCAAACACGGTATCCCGCAGATGGTTAGATAGGGATAAGCGTGCTAGCAGCAATATACTACGAGTTGAATGGGGCCCGGCCTCTGTTCGCATGCGGGTGGAGGTTAATTCTTATTACCGTCGAAGCTAGCACTCACCACGCTAGTTTTCCGTATCGAGGGAACCTTTGCCATACCTGCCTAACTTGAACCCTATCACCTTCTCTCCGAACTAGCTCTGAGTGGGTCTATTTGAGGTTTTCCCGGAGTCTCCGCAAAGGGGATATTGTTTATGTCCCGCTGCAGTAGGGGCCCGACTCGACACCTGAAACTAGAATTCATCGTTAGACACGGAACTAATCACCTTGCCTCTCCTCCATTCTCCGCTTCTGTATGCGTCTCAACAGTCTTGTATACTTTGCAATCTTGGCAGCATCATCCACCCCCGGCCAACCATACCGCTGCAGTTCATCTACAATAATTTCGGTATAATTCTGCGCCTTGCCCAAATTGCCGACTATGTTGTGAAGCTGAGCTGCAATCTCGAAATAATCTCCATAGAAAGGCATCATGCCTTCCATCTCTACTAATTCCAATAGTTCTTCGTCTACTTTGACGGCTCTGGTAAAGTTTCCCGAGTTGATCGCCTGGACAATCTCTCCTCTGAGGCTCCGAATCAGCTTGCGCCGCTTATCGGATGCGATGCGGTGTTCTAATCCGTGAGAACAAAGGGGGCATTTGCATTCAAATCCCCAGAGGTCTGCTGTGGTTTTTTGCCGCTCGGCATACGTGAAGCCGGTATGGAGATCTGCGAGAGAATGAGCTATACACGAGGAAGTGGGGATCTTCTCTTTTGTTCCCTACAACTGATTGTGATCTCGTCCCCTGGCTTGATATCCCGGGAGGACCATACCACCATGGCCATTTTCTTTTCCGAAAAGTAGATCACAGCACTTAGGTGCAGTTTTTGTCAGTGTTCATACCAAAAGAATGCACTGGAGGCCGGATGGAGGTCGCACTTTGGATTACAATCGTGGTTCAACCGCTGCCTCTCCGGGTAAGCATTCTCCAGTCTTCATCTTTCGGATTATGGGAAAAGCTTACCGAAAGTTCCGGAAAGAGTCCTGCGTATGATACACCATCAATACTCAGAGCGAATGAGTTGGTGATAAAGATATCCTCCACCACCGAAGCGCCGGCGGTACCCTTTTGCCCAAGCCCGAATACTCTGGCTGGATTCCGCAGCTGCTCCGCGCCGCGCTGAAGCATATCTTGAACCTGCTCTCTGAGCACGTCTCCCGGGTATTCAGTCATTGAGAGCATGATGGCGTGATCTATCATAATCACCATATCCTTGGCAATCTCGCGCCTGGCTATGGCGCCCTTCCCCTTACCCAGGACATCCTTGACTTCGTACAAGGGCTCACTAGTGGTTGAGACTTTGGACGGGTCCGGAAATGAGATATCAGAAATCTGCTCTAAGTGGCTCGGCCTATTAGCGGCAAGCTCAGGAGTAGCGATGAGACTGATGCCGTCTCTGGGTGGCAGCATGGCGTTGGTGAAGACGCAGTATCGCGACCTGGCGCAGTAGGGCCGGTGTGTCCATGGCGTCCAGCTTTCGGGGCTGAGGCCGACGGACGCGTCGATTGGCAAGGGGCAAGTGGTGCTTCTCTCCAAAGGCGAGAGATTTGAAGGATTCCACCCGCATTGCTCGGCGCCAACTGCGCTACTCGCCAAATAAAGAAAGACTAGAAGGATAGACATGGCGGTCGAGTGGGGGCAAATGCAGTGTGGTCTTCGGCGCGCACCATATGGACAGGTTGACGTTTCCGTCAAATGACGAGCGACATAGCTGTGCGAAGGATGCTGCGGACCGCCTTCCGTTTAGCCGGCACAGGCCAGATCCCGCTTTTCAGCAGCGTATCATTCTGATAACGCATTACTTAGTCCGCTATTATCATATCCCAGCTAGGTTTGCATGTCAACAAGCTCTTAAACTGCCAGGGGTGTGTCGTAAGTCTCAGTGGAGTAGAATTGCTCCGGTGATAGATAGGTGTGCCGGAGCAGATGTCCGATATGCGTGCACCTCAACACCTACGTACTAGTAGCTTCAAGAGCAGTGACGATGACCCCTACCACACCCACGGTTTCGCCGCCCGTCGTGTCTAAACGATGGCCACAGAGTTTTCGAGTAACCAGAAGCTGTGGCTAGCGCTCAAAAAAAAAATAGCTGCGGCATGCGGAGTTTGCCACATGGTGTTTCAGTCCATAATGTCCATTAATTCCATTAATATTGCTACAGGGTAAATGTGAGTTCGGTACTGGCAAGACGTTGTCAATATAAGATAAGTTCTGTGTCTAATAAAATCTGGCTAGCTTGGTTTTCACGTCCGGCAATGTCTGCCAAGCCCAGGCTAATCGGAATGCCATAGAGTTAAGGTTATTAATATCCGTTTTAAAGATTCTTGGTGCCTACGTAGATACTATTCTTGAAGTCGTCATAGGCTACAAGGTGTGTTCAGGGGTGCGGCCCAGCAGGACGGGAGTCCTGCACTCCGGATTTCGTGAGCCGTGCGGGGGCAAATTCGCCCGCTCCCCGCATTTCACTTTTGTGGTCATACGGCACGTCTAACTCGCAAGGGGCTTAGGGGACAGGCTAACAAGTCGTCGACAGTGGCGGTCCAGAATTCCTCCGCCGCCCGTTGAGGACAAAGCCTTGACCGACGTGAGCGCCGGAGAGAAGATACCAGCTGTCCGACCGTGTAATTGAGGTTAGCCTGAGCAGGTGATATGACAATTGCTTGACGGCCAGCCCCTGATACCCCCACTTGTACAATGTAACCCTGTCTCAGGAGGCCGTTTCTTGTTTACTCCTCCAGCGCGCCATTATTTGGTCCTCTCCTTTGTTCATCGGGGCCTGAAATTATGCTCCGATCCCTCGGCAAGGATTTGTGATGCTCCGCGGTCAATGGCTTGAGGTCGCACCAATAGCCTTGAGCCTTCGAGTACTTAATCCGAGGATGTCACCATTTTTCTTCTCAACATCAATCGACAACCGCTTCAGTCCTCTAGTGGCCAAGAACACAAATCAAAGCAGCAGTCTCCTCCGTCTGCTAGCCCATTCTAAGTTATCACTAGCATATCGCCGCTTTCAGCCCTGCCGGATAGTGAACCGCCATAGTCATGCATTTCAACGCGCGTTTTACCCTTCAGGTTCTGCCGCTGCTTCAGCTGTCGGCGATGGCAAATTGCCATAGCCACAAGAGCACAACCTCGACTTCGGCGCAGCCCACGGCCACGGCTGCTTGTGCTCCTGGCTACTACGTGCCCGAGATCGGCAACTTCAACTTGCAGCTTCCGTATGGTTCCAGCAACACGGACCCAAAGACCATCGATGGAGACGATCTCACAGGATGCAATGGGTACCAAAATGCTACTTGGTTCTATTATGACACTGCTGGCGGCTACATCGTGATGAATGCGCCCCCCAGCTCGGCCAACTGCGCCATGACGAGCGGAAGCAAGCACTGCCGCACCGAGCTCCGAGAGGAGAACCCGGACAGCTGGAGCCCCAAGGGAACCAACACCATGACCGTCAAGCTTGCAGTGCCCAAGGCGGACGACGGCGACTATGGCACGGTCATCGGACAAGTCTTCTCCGCCGACTACTCCAAGCCCGTTGCCGAGCTGTACTACAATCCTGCGGGCACGCTGACCGTCGGGCTCGAGACGACGACAAGCGGTGGGCACGAGAACTTCACCATCGTGGGAACTGTCAAAGAAGGAACCACTTTCACGTACGAGTGGTCCTACAGCAACGATGTCTTGAGCATGTCCATCAATGGCGGTAGCCCCCAAACCTTCGAGACCGACCAGCTTGGCAATCCGAACAGCTACTTCAAGGTGGGCGACTACAACCAGGGCGTGGATGTCTACAGTCAGGTGAATATCTATTCTATCGCGATTGTGCACAGTTAAGAAAAGGAGACTGGGAGAATTTTGCTGGACTATCTACTAGGAGATTGAGGTGGTCGAACCAAATATGTAACGGGCATTATTAGCCTGGCTCAAGCTCATTTTGTTCGTCTCTGTCACAAGCGTAGTACAGCTCCGTAGGGATGTCATATAGCTCAATCGAGACCATGCCTCTGCTTAGATTGCCTTGAGCTTACGTGAACTTATAGACGCATCCGGCTTACAGGCTCCAATTAGGACCCGGGAGGGACCGAGGTGGAGCCATCTGTTACCAGCCCGGAAAAGCGGGCATCACCGTGCAACTGCCGGTTCGGAAAGAATACCTTAAATTAAGGTACCGATTGTTCGAAAAGGAGAACCAGCTTAATAAAATACCCAGATTTTTTATTGTTTCGCAATGCATTAATTGTCTGCATTGACCTTCCCGCCATGCCTTCAACTTTATGTAGCTAGCACGCTACAGCGCATGAGAAATGTGTATTTGCAAGCAGCTCAAGGGCATTCGGCTCCGGAGGGCGAGCACTCAGTCTTGCCACCGCCGGTGATATCGATATTGCTCCACGTAAAGTCCGTGCAGCTCGAAGTAGAGCCGCAGAGGATGTAGTATTCGTAGGCACTGCTACTGGCAACGGTTCCGGTAATGGACTCGAATGTGACACCCGAGACAGTGATACCGGAAGTCGGGTCTCCCGTAGGAGAGCCATTCTCGTAGTCCTGCTGGACGTCGATGGCGTAGCTAGAAGTTCATAGGGTTAGCTACATCAGCTATCCACGTACTGATAGGCAGGATGACGACTCACATCGAGATGTTTTCAACGTAAATGTTGCTATAGGTAATATCCGAGACAGTCGA
>FTLB01703074.1_pt1 | contig 10109 bp, 5 predicted proteins | sample 1658291 | NCBI WGS metagenome assembly FTLB01 (sample SAMEA3914812, study PRJEB12502) | metagenome | biome: forest; material: soil | place: Canada | collected 2011-07-07 | depth 0.1 m
GAGGTGCAACGTCTGATCCAAAGCCTGATGAACGTCGGCGGGTTCATAGCCTCGCTCAGCATCTATGCGCTCGGCGACCGCATGAGTCGGAAGCTGGGACTCTGGATCGCGTGCGGCTTCGCCTTCGCCTCCATTTCTGTCATGATCGGAGTGACCACCTTCGGGGGTCTCTACGCCGGCCGGCTGCTCCTCGGGGTGTCCAACGGCCTCTTCGTGCCGTACAGCGTCACCTACATGGCCGAGTCCGCGCCGTCGCTCCTCAGAGGCTCCATCGTGGGCATGTCGACCTTCCAGCTCTCTCTCGGCGCTCTGTTCGGTATCCTGGTGGATAATTACACCAACACGCGAATGGATCCGAGGGCGTTCCAGATCCCCTTGGCTGTGATGTACGTCGTTCCTACCTTCATCGGCATCCTCCTCTTCTTTCTCCCGGACACGCCGCGGTACTATGTTGTGAAGGACCGGGAGGACAAGGCGGTGGACGCAATCCGCCGGCTACGGGGCATCAAGGATGAGACGCTCCTCCGGGCCGAGGTCGAGGACATCCGGAACTCGTACCTGATGGAGAAGGAGATGCACGCAGGCGTTCACGTTCTCGACATGTTCCGAGGCTCCGATCTCCGCCGCACGCTCCTCAGTTACGGGTGTGCGATCGGCCAGTCGGCGAGCGGGGTCACCTTCATGGCGGGCTTCTCCGTCTATCTGTTCGTCCAGGCACAGGTCGGCAAGCCCTTCATGTGGGTCATGATCTCGCTCGCCATCACGCTGACCGGAAACATGCTGGCTTTCCCGGCAATCCGCTTCGTGGGCCGGCGGGAGCTGCTCGTCACGTGCTCGCTCGTATCGTCCGCCATGATGTTCGGCATGGCCATTGTCTACAATGTCGCGGGCCCAGGCGCGCAGAGCGGCAAGGCCCTGGTCGCGCTGAGCATCGTGTACACGTGGGTCTACGGCATCGGGCAGGGGCCTGTCCTGTGGGCTCTGAACACGGAAATCCCGTCGCAGCGGCTGCGGTCGGTGACGGTGGGTACGGCTTCGGGTATCAACTTTCTTGTCGCGTGGCTCGTGGCCTTCTTTACGCCGTACTTCATCAACCCGGATCAGCTAAACTGGGGGCCTAAGTACGGCTACATTTGGGGCGCCAGCAACTTGATCCTTGGAGTCTGGACATATCTGTTCATGCCCGAGACGAGAAACAGAAGTCTCGAGCAACTCGATGAGCTGTTTGAGAAGGGCGTGCCAGCGAGGAAGTTTGCCTCATTCCAGGTAGAGCGTCAGTTGGTTGATGACTGGGGAAAAGAGGCGCATGAGAAGGTGGGATTCGAAACTGCTCGCCCCAAGCAGGTATGAGTGTGCTGGTGGGCTTTGCTAGCAATGAAGGGAGTTTGACCAATATTTATTCTCGATCTCCTTGACTCGGGAGAGGAAATCATCGAACAGTGTAACTGGGAGCTTCCATTGTTTGTTAGATAGATACACATTTGGCCGCAGAATCGACCTCGCCGGTGTCTGCTAGGGTCGAGCACGCGAGCTCTAACGCCGGCACAGACGGCCACGGGGAATCTCAACAGTTGGCTATCTTAGCAACACAGTTTGGATCGGAGAGCAGGTATCAACTACAACAGAGAATTTGGACCATGTAAAATTATATTGGCATCTTTGGCTCCTGCCAGTACGAAGTACTCGGTAGAGCAAAGCGAGACCAGATGCCGACTCTCCACTTTAACATCCCCTTGTCCCGTCTGGGTTTGGTGCAATCCCGAGTGCAAGCTTACCTAATCAGAGGCTCATTTGATCCCTCCACGATTCAGTTCGAACAATTCAGCTCAGGGTTAGGGTCTCAAAATATTTCTCAGTTGGCCCGTGCATCCGAATTTGCCTTGCTGGAGCCCTAGCCCACAAAGAATTTCCAGCAAAATAGAGCCCGGAACTTCTAACGTCAGTTTGACCTCGAAGTTGCAACGACTCAACACCAAAATTCGAATCACTAACCGCCACAATGAGGACGTACGACGATACTTTCTCCGGCCAGAGGATCTACCCTGGAAAGGTACGCAGTCACCGATCATCTCTTGCGCACTCGAATCGATGGCCGCAGTTGTCAGCTGGAGGAAGATATCGCGGAAGGGAAAGCCCGGAAGTTCAAGGCGACCGGGGCGATGTTCGAACGACTGCGGCCATCGAACCATGATCAAATGCTCCCCGGAGACATTTGCCCAGATATAAGAGAATGTTGTTTGCTGACGATTCTGTAACTGCAGGGTAAGCTTTACGTCCGTGGCGACAGCAAGACCTTCCGATTCCAGAATGGCAAGTCCGAGTCGCTGTTCCTGCAGCGAAAGAACCCTCGCCGCATCGCCTGGACTGTCCTCTTCCGTCGCCAGCACCGCAAGGGTATCACTGAGGTACGATGACATCCCGAACTGTTCCCTGGATGGCACACTCCCCCGAGAGAAGGATCGAAATGGGGTTACGAGGACAACGAGTCACGACCTGAGCGAGGAGAGAGAAGATGCAAGGAGGCTGACACATTCGTACAGGAAGCTGCCAAGAAGCGCACCCGCCGTGCCGTCAAGTCCCAGCGAGCGATCGTCGGTGCCTCCCTCGAGGTGATTAAGGAGCGCCGAACCATGCGCCCCGAGGCCCGCAGCGCTGCCCGCCTCGCTGCCATCAAGGAGAGCAAGGAGCAGAAGCAGGCTGCTGCCGCGGTCAAGAAGGCGGAGAAGGCGAAGGGTGCTGCCAAGGGCCAGACCCGCGGCCAGATCTCCAGCAAGCAGGGAGCTAAGGGTGCGCCTAAGAAGGTCGCTGCTACCAGCCGTTAAGATCACTGTTTCTTTGGGATCGGACATAGCTAGGTGGCGTGCTTCTGTTGCTTTGGTGCAGGCGAGCTGGTTGAGCGCAATCGTGGACGGGAGTAACGTTGGGTCGGTTCTCGGATTTACTGGTCACCCAAGTACGGACGTATGGAAAGGGATTTTCGCGCTCTTGAAACTTGTTTCCTTGAACTGAAAGGGATGGGCCGGCTGCATAGATCCTGCATCATGGGATACGAGACTTGCAAAAGTTAGCTCACAAAAAATGCCGACTCTTGCATTCAACCATTCCCTTTTAGAACATTCCATTGTGACCGTGTCTCTATCCTCTATCTGCTGCCTACGTACAGTCTAATATTCCCGGGGCGAGGGCCCGCCTGGATTGATTTTCACGTCTTGCGCTCTCTGGAAATGGTCTCAGCGGAGGTCCGCTCCTGCGTCCTTGAAAACGCGAACTTGCCGGAGTCATCTATTCACGGCTCTACAGCTTTGCCAGAACGCCTTCGGCACCCGAGTTGTCAATGCTCTTGGGGACGTTGTCGGTCGCGGCATAGACGACCTTGCCGAGGTCGATGATGATAGCATAGCGCAGAGTTCGGGTGTTGTTGGCCTGGGTCCAGCCGATAGACTCGCTGAAAGCGACGTTGGCGTCCGACATGAAGAGCTAAAGGCGAAGGTGATGGGTGAGTTCATGGAGGTTTTATGGATCCGGCGAGAGCTGCGAGAGTCCCGTACAGTCCCGTTTGGGAGGGAGAAGGGGACGAGTACTCACGATAGAATCATCCTTGACTCCGTTCGCCTTGCCCCAGGCGGACATGACCCAGGCGTCGTTGGAGGCGATCACGATGATCTGGTCGACGCCCTTGGCCTTGAACTTCTCCAGGTTGGCCAGGTACGAGGGCACGTGCTGCTCCTGGCAGGTCGGGGTGAACGCGCCGGGGACGGCCACGAGGACGACCTTCTTGTCCTTGAACTCTGGAAGATGGAAATAATCAGCACTAGCTCATCCGAACCTCTGTCTCCGTCATCTCCCGACTCCTTTTTCTCTTTCCTAGCTACAGTAGAATCTTCCCATAGCTGGTAGCAGAGTGGGCACCCAGCTGTGCGGACAGGGAGAGCAAGGGAAATGGAAACGTACCAGCAGAAGCGTCATACTTGATGGGCAGACCGCAAGCAGTGAGGTTCAGTTCGCCGGTGGGGGCGACGTAGGTGAAGGAGACACCTTCGGGGAAGGTCTGACCAACTTCGAGTCCAGGCATGTCTGCGATTTTACGATGAACTTGGAAGGACCAGGGACAGGGACGACGTGTAAGTTGTGGGTAACGAATGGCCGGTAGTGGTAGCCTATGGTCAGACAGACGTGCTGGTCTTGAATTGAGGGGTAAGAGTTTGTGAACAAAGAAGTGTGCTGGACTTCAAGGTGCCCGAGTCAACAATGCCTCGCCGGGAGCTCTGGGTGCCGTGAGAGCTTTAGTGCTGGGTCTGGTGGAGGAGGGGCACGCGAATCGCATCGAAGCAATCGGCCCCGCGGCATGTTTGACAAATATGATGCGATGCGGGGTCGCTCGGTGGTGCTGCTTTGCGCAAAATTTTTGCGAACGTGGTGCTAACAGACTACCATGGAGAATACTACGCAGCCATGATAAGGCTTTCTTCTTTCCGCGAACCGGGGGATGGTTGATCCAAAAGCTACCAAGGACCCCTACCTACTTACTTCAATCTTCAGCTTCGGAAGCCTTGAATAGCCTTTCGTTATGGCCTGTCCCGAATGAGGTATGTGAGGGAATGCAAATAAGGTGCTCTCGTAAACCGGCGGGTGCCTGACCTGCAGGAACTTAGGCACTGTACAGTAGCTTCTGTACGGAGTAAGAAATTGAAGCAAAAGCCTAAGCCGGGCCGCATGCTTCGGGATCCCCCGCCGTGACCAGAGCCGCCGTCCTCCGGGCGCGGTAAACTTCACAACCCGTGTCTGCTGGCTGCAACCTCACTCTATGTTTATATGTTCAAAGCGTCGCATGGAACCAATCGCCTTCGGGCCTCGGGGGTCGGTTTTGAGAGCGTAGCGTAGGGCGTCTGGAGACAACTGGGGCTTCCTAGGTAGCTAATGTACCTTGGGCGAATCGCATGTTGCATCTGTCTATCAAGAGCTCAGAATCACCCCACCAAATCGAGCAGTGCTTGTGAACCGCACCGTTTGCGGTCTTCAATCACCGATTGCGCGTAGTAAGCAGATCTCCTAGCGTAGTAGTATCCAGGCTTACCAGGCAAACAGATCACCGCAAAGACATCGCAGTTACCTGGAGTAACCCCACCACCGGGCTCTGGAACACAGAGGGCGCGTCTAACCCCTCAGTATACCTCAGTAATCCCCGCTGTGCGAGCCGAGGATATAGCAGGCGGCCCTGCGTCTTACTGGTCGCTGGGTACGACATGCTTTGCCCTATACGCCGTCGAGTAGGTAATACAGTTATGTTTATTCACTCTACCGACACGCACAGCTCCAGATGCAGTAGGTAAGGTAGTGATGGGTGGGATTCGGCATCTCTGTTGTAGATATTTGATAACGGGAATTGGGATGCGGGAAATGGTCCCGTGGAAAATGGTGCTGTGGCTGCCGTCCATAGGACCCGAGTCACGAAGTCCGACGCGTCAAACCCCAGGCGGCTTGAGGATTCAGAGAGGCGCGCCGATTCACAAGAGTTAGTCTCGCCTCATATCCAATTTTCAGGCCATCCGGTTCTTTTTTTCCCGCCTAGCATAGGGGTTTGTGGTTGTGATATACTGCTTATGGCCGGCCAGACTGGGGTCTAGAGAGAATAGGGGATAATATCCCGCAGGCAAAATGCCCTAAACTTCTTAGCGCCCGCAGGCCGACCGGCCGAGCGATGTCCGAAGACACCGGCGGTGGTGCGTCATGCCTACGAAGTAGACCGCAGGGAGATAGTTGCATCGGAGACAAACGGCCGTACCAATGGGATATATTTAAGAATGTCTTCTTGCTCCTGTCGATGGGTAAAAGAGAAACAATCATCAACACATCTCATACACACTCCTCAATCCTCTCTCCTCACCCTACCACGCAGCAAGAACCATCACTACTCTGATAAAGACAAACCGGTTTAAGATATTATAATCAAAATGGCAGAGTCCAAGGCCCCGTTCCCTCCTTTCACGCTTGAGACCGCCAAGATCAAGGTCAGGGCTGGACAAGATGCTTGGAACACCCAGTATGTTTCGTGAATGCGAATGCTCTTCGAGTTTTGTTCAACTTCTGACAGAAGGACAGGGATCCGGACAAGGTCAAGCTCGCCTACACACCAGACTCTATCTGGAGGAACCGAGATCATTTCCTCCAAGGCCGCGACGAGATTGCCAAGTTCCTGACGGACAAGTGGAGCAGGGAGAGGCACTACCGCCTCCGCAAGGAGCTGTTTGCCTTTACTGACAACAAGGTATGCAACTAGTCCATATCTCTCTTCTACCTCTCAAGACAGAGCATCCAAGTGTACGGAGAAGATATTGATTCAATTTGCTAATGGCTTTTTCATAGATTGCTGTTCAGTTCTGGTATGAGTGTCTCGACGAGGAGGGACAGTGGTGGCGTTGCTACGGCTTGGAGGACTGGACGTTCGCAGACAACGGCCTCATGCGGAAGCGACAGATGAGTGGCAACAATGTCAAGATTTCGGAGGAAGAGAGATGGTTCAAGGACGGCGTGGACGTGAATACGGTTCCCATCAGCGAAAAGCACTGGTAACTCGGGCAGGCGCCGACGACCAAGAGTAAAAATGATGAGCTGAACTGCCGCGCAGATGCACCCTCGAACACGAATTGTATATATAGTTAACTGGGTAGCCTGTATTTATTGATGACCATATGAATTAAATAAAAACAACAGCACTCTCCATGGTTCCGAGATTTCGAGATAATTCAGGGTTGTGGCCCCAAATGCTTGGGGACGATGGGGTTTATAAATGATCCCTTCCTCGACTTACAAGAACTGGATTTATGATTTATATTAAGAAAGCATATACGGTGTTGATGCATCATTCGCCACATAGGAGGAATCGCTCAAGAAAAAAGTTCTAGACCCCCTCCCGAAATGTTAATCATGGAGTTCCCGAAAAATGAGAAGATATGTCTCAAGTTCTTTATCAGCTGCCTAATTTTGGGTCTATATTCGATGCCAAGAAGCAGCACAACCGAGTGGCCAATATATCTCGGGTTTGACCTTGGAGAGAATCTCAGGATACATGTCTGAGTCGTCCCTGGTACAATAGGTCTCGGCAACCGCGTGACACGTGTATCCTTTGGAGCAACCCCGGACTTGGACCCAGATGCACCCGACTCGGAGGCTCCAGCCGTCTGCTCAAACCGCCGCGGTTGCTAGCTCGAGAGAATGTCTTCAAAACCTCGTATGATATTTGTGGAATGAGAGCTGATATCCGGCCTGCTCGGCTGTGCCCGAACTTCGGGGGGCTTGCTACTATAGAGGCAATAACGGACAAAAAGAAGGAAACATATCCTGAATATTGGTGCTTTCAGAAGCAACTACACTCTCGTGGGAGTCGTGGCAGCGATAGATCCTGCAGACGTTTCTCCAAGTTCAGCCGCACCAAACGCACAGGGATCATTGGCTTTTCTCGCGCAGCCGAGCTAGGAACACCCTAGAGAGTACTTCGCACGCGAATGTCTATCTAAAAACTCGGCTTTGGGTACCAACAGTGGCTTGGGTCAGCTCGGCAAGCAGGTCAATGCCGAAAAGAAAAGCCTAGATGGCTTCAGGGTAGTCTGCATCGCCCGAGGAATGTTTCAATACTGCCACGCTACGCTACCCACTTGGTGGACACTCCCTGCAACTGATAGCTTTTTTTTTGGATCACGCTGAAAGGCCTCGCTTGTATGTATATCGTGATCCCGATCAGCAATCTAATCTTTAATATGACATATTCTTTTGCAAAAGCCCGGACCAGGGCATAGGCGGATTGTGCCGCCGGGTCATCACATACTCACCCTGGTCTTCCGGGAGATCACCTGAACTCTCAGCGTGTCTATAGATACCGAAGACAGGGGGAGGGAATGTTCGCCGGATTATGAGGCGCACCGGAAAGAGACGCAGCCGAAATTTCGCAGAGGGTAGTACATGGGAGGATATGAAGTGGGGGAACGCGATGGACGAACGTTCCGTGAAGGCAGCATGGGGAGATTTCGAGACTTCTCTAGAACGTTTCCTTGGCTACCGTAAGGAAGAAGCAAAAGTCTGCAGTGAGACAAAAGCTGGAGAAAAATCAGGAGAGATCAAGGGCCGCTGAGCTGTTTCTACCGCCTTCGGGTTCACATCGATCAATTTTTTTCTTTCTTTTTGGCAAAAGAGCACAGTGTCTTCGGACGAGGAAGGTGGCTGGCGGTACACACGCCGATGGCTTGGCCTGGGTCGACTACGAAAGCTACCTTACCTTACTCTTAGCTTGCTTAGTTAGGTACCAGAGATTCCAAACATCTTGTTTCGTTTGCTCTTTTCGCTCTGGTCTGCGCTACGGAAGAGGCCCGCGAACAGCTGAACGCCACGCTACTGTATCTTGCTTTAGCGCACTGCAGCCCGAAGGCTAGCGCTACTAGTTAGCTCTTGTGCCGCTCGCTCCCCTGTTTCCCCTGTTCCCAGGCTCCTTCGTTTGCACCTTCTTCACCGGAAATTTCCATTTGTACGCAGTAAACGTACCTATGCAACTATGATTCTCTCGCCAAACGCACCCTTCTCAAGATGCGAAACAAACGTTTTCCCTTTCGTGCAAGCAGTTTTGCCCAACAATCTCTACCCCGATCCCTACCCAATTTGCATGACCAGGATACTAGCCAAGGCAGCTTGCGTGTAGCGAGGAGTACATTGAAGGTGATTTGACGAGATGCTCTAGGTGTGTCTCAGACAGATATGCCGCCCTGCAAGCCACGCTCTGGGCGAACAGGGCAGAAGAGGAAGGTGAAGCACGGACGAGGCGAGCCAAGTCTAGGTAGGCTGGTAGGCCAGTGCTAGGCCAGTGCAAGAAGCAATCATGACGCCCCGACGAGAGTGGCCGCTCCAGCAGCCGGCCGCGTAAGGTAGGCTCGAGTGATCGCGGGCGGTTCACTTTACTACCTATTTTGCAGCACGCTTTGGTCTCTGTGGATTTGCTCGACAGTACGGCCATATTTCGTCCAACGGAAAACCCATCCTCTTGCCATCCACCCCGTTCTTCACCCTCTCGTCCCAAATCTGGCCACGGAGTAGTACTCGTACTGTGCCGCACCACCACGAGAGACGATGCGCTGCAGGGATGGCTCAGGTCAAGAGCTGCATCATCCTAGTGTCAATCAGTGGGTCTTGTAAGTGCGATCCGAGAAGACGAAAAAAGGCTACGGGATACCAGAAATGCGCTCGACTATTGGGTGACGTGCTTGCTGGGTGGTGTGCGCTCGATACCTCAGAGGTTCATCGGGGCTAGCTTTTCTTGTTCCTTGATCTGCGAAGTCGCATCGGCACTTTGGAGATGTGTCTTTACTCCCCGGCTTGATAGCGGAGGGATCCCTTGTGAGAGTTTACTCAGGGCGCCCAACAGTGGTGGTCAATTCAAGGAACCCCGGTCCCCCCTCCATCACGTCTCCCCTTTCTTATTCTTGTCTGTTGGTAGTTGACTTCTCCCGTGAACTTGAGAGGTTGTGAAGGAAAGTTTCTCCATCCTGCATGCAGCCTGTCTTGGTCGCAAACTCTGTCTCGAAGAACCCTTGCACAAACTATCACCCGCCCCCCTGCCACCCCCCCTTCTCGGTTTGCCATCTTCCAATCTGCAAGTGGTGATCTTCGAACCGCTATCTTCAGAGCGGGTTGCTATCCCGTGCCTCCCAACTCACCGAGGCACAATGCCTTGTTCCCTAGCTGAAAGATTAGTCATTGGAGGGGCTTTAACAGCCGCCAATGTCGTCGGTGGCTTGTCAAAGCGTCCTGCCAAGCTCGCGATAATATTGGGCAAGTGTAGTTTGGAACTGGAGAGTGATGAACAGGCAAAGAAGAGAGAGAAAGAGAGCGATACCCGGGGGTATGGAGTTCTAGATCCGGTAGATGGAACCTCGTCTCGAGGAGTCTTGAGGCTACTTGAGTCGTTCAAAGACAATGATCTCCGAGACCCAGGCCCCCAGATGGCAGGACTAACGGTACTAGTCCCACACCTTCACTCACGGACTCACCTCCTCAGCCAATGAGCCAAACGACAGTCCAGCCTCTGACAGAACAGTGACTCGTCCATTTGAGCTCCATCACAGCTC